>Ga0136611_10000090_pt1 | contig 48094 bp, 46 predicted proteins | sample AntDrymUQ2232306_2_FD_106645 | JGI IMG/M metagenome (GOLD analysis project Ga0136611, IMG submission 106645) | Polar desert sand microbial communities from Dry Valleys, Antarctica - metaG UQ223 (23.06) | ecosystem: Environmental > Terrestrial > Soil > Desert | place: Antarctica: Dry Valley... | reverse complement strand
GCCGCCGGCGGCCGGATCATGGGAACTTACCTGCATGGACTCTTCGAGAATGCGTCGCTGCGCCGGACCGTCCTGCGCAATCTAGCTGCCTTCAAAGGGCGTGAAACCGCGCCTGAAGCGGCGTCATGGGGACAGCTAGCCACACTGGACGAAGAGCTGAACCGTCTGGCTCAGGCTGTCAGAACTTCTATCGACCTTCCGCGTCTCTACAAGATCGCCGGGCTAGCGTAAGAGCCTACGCGCCAACGACCTGGATGACGAACTCGCGCGTCCTCGGGCCGTCAAGCTCCGCCAGGAAGACGCGTTGCCAGCGGCCAAGCATCAGACTGCCAGCGGCCACCGGCACAGTCTCGCTGGTGCCCAGCAGCAGGCTGCGGCAATGGGAATGGCCGTTCACGCGCTCGTTCTCGGTCAGGTTGACCGTGCGGACACTGAAATCATCATGCCGGTAGCCCGACGTCTGCGGCACCAGTTTATCCAGCAGGGTTACCAGGTCTTCCAGCAGCAGCGGCTCGTGCTCGTTGATCCGGATACCGGCCGTGGTGTGGCGGGAGAAGACAACGGCGAAGCCATTCTGCACACCGGCCTCGGTCACACATTGCACCACCTGGTCGGTGATGTCCAGGAACTGCACATGCTTCTCGGTCTGCACCTCGTAGGTGCGCGTGAGGGTGCGCATGGGCAGCGCGTGCGTCTGCGTTGACGTGGTAGGCGCCGTGGTGACCGCAGGAACCAAGGGCGCCACGGGCGCTAGGATGGCGGTCGAGGCCGTCGTCTGCGGATGGTTCGTGTCGTTCGCCCCATTCGTACCGGCGGCATGGCCGTTGTTCGCACCCTTCGCGCCGTTGGCGTGACCGTTCACTCGGACGCCTACGCTCTCGATCGCACCAACCGCTGCCATTCGACTGTCGCTCAATCCTTCTCTGCCCAGATCAACAAGTAGCGTACGGGAGCACCTGGACACACGGCAATGCGTCGCGTGCATGGTGAGGTGCCGCCGGTGTTGCTATGCTAGCGGTGGGCCGGAAAGGGTAGCACGTTCTTTCCGCGCACCACTCCTTACATGCCACACTTGATGGAGACACATGGCTGATAGAGACGAAGTGCAGGTCGCGCGCTGGAGCGCTATTCGGGACCGGGTGGGGAGCTGCCTGCGCGAGATGCGTGTGGGGGAGATGCCAACCAGCCAGGCCCGCCTCTCCGGTGATCTCGAGGACCTGGGCTACCACGTCACCCAGAGCATGATCTCGCGCTATGAGCAAGGACTGCTTGAACAGCCCCTCACATTGGAGCGCCTGGTGGGATGGGCACTATGCTGCGCCAGCCTCTCCGCTCCGGCATTCCGCGAGCTGCTCGCGCTTGCCGGGTACCTGCTCCCGTGGTCGGTTGATGACCTCTCTCGCTTTGATCGCACGCTAAGCCAGTACCGCGCGCTGCCGTTGCCGGACCAGATTGTTCTGCGCCGCAAGCTGCTATGGCACGTGCTAGGTCTTGAATCAAGGTAGCGGAACGCCAGAAGAAGTGCGAAACCGGGGGATGAGGGAATCGCGCCATGATGCTTGAGCCTGAGCGCGCGGCCACGCTCGTTGCCGAGCGTCTAGTAAGGCCCATGCCGGGCGGCGTCGCTGGGCCCGGGAAAGACTGGCTGGTGCGCCGCACCCTGGAGGAGCTGGGAATCCACTGCGAGTCGGAGGCCAACCTCCAAGATCTGAAAGGCTTCATGATAGCCTCGCCGCGTGGCGCGGAGATTGTCATCTCGGAACGCTTGGGTGAGGACGAGCGCCTGGGCGTGTACGCTCACCTTCTGGCGCACGCGCTGCTTGAACAAGTAGCTGGAGAAGACGAGTTGCCCGGCTCCTTCTACAGCCGCTTGGAATATGTCGAAGGTCGCGAACCTGCTGGCCGGTCCAACGCCGAGCGCCACTCAGAAATGGTGGCCGACGCTCTGGCCAAGGCCATCTTGCGCGGTCGGCTCGACGGCGCCCCCATGTATAGCTACCGCCACAAGCGCGAGCCCGCCCGCAATCGCGGTCTGCGCCCCCGGTTGGGTCGTTTCTGGCTGGATCTCTGCCACCGCACCAGCCTCGCGCTCTTTTGGCACTCGCCCAAGTATCAGAAGCTCCGCGCCCGCCGTGAAATGAGCGCCCTCATCCGGCGCGTAGAAGGTCTGGTCAAAGTCGCCTACGCCTGCTGACCGTTTCTCGCGGTACCATGGCCGCGTATGACCCAATCAACGCGGCCCGTCGTCTGGTGCTCCTGGCGTTTTCCTGAAGCCGGCCTCTCGCTCCTGCGAGAAGCGGCCGACGTGCGCGTCTGGCAAGAGCCGGGCTGTGCGCCGCGTGAGGCGCTTCTGACGCAGTTGCCGGAAGCCGCCGCCATTTTCGCTTGCCCACCCACCGACCGCCTTGATGGCGAAACGATGGACCGTGCCCCCAACCTCAAAGTCATCTCAGGCTTCGGCGTCGGGTACGACTACGTCCAGGTGCCGGAAGCCACCAAGCGCGGCATCCTGGTCTGCAACACACCCGGAACACTCACCGAAACAATGGCCGATTACACCTTTGCGCTAATGCTCGCGGCCGCGCGCCGCGCAACCGAAGGCGACCGGTTCATGCGGACGCGCACCTGGAGCGAGTACGAGCCGGATCTGTTGCTCGGCGCCGAAATCAACGGCGCCACTCTTGGCATTGTGGGCATGGGCGCTATCGGCGCCGGCGTTGCGCGCCGCGCCACCGGCTTCGGCATGAAGATCCTTTACACCAGCCGCTCACGCAAAGCGGAAGTAGAAGCGGCTACGGGCGCCGAGCAGCGGTCCCTCGACGACGTGCTGCGCGAATCCGACTTCGTCTGTCTCACAACCGCGCTCACGCCCGAGACGCGCGGCCTGATCGGCGCGCACGAGTTGGGCTTAATGAAGAAAAGCGCCATCCTGGTCAACACCGCTCGCGGCGCTGTCACAGACGAAGCTGCGCTGGCCCATGCCCTCAAGAGCGGCCAGATCGCGGGCGCCGCGGTCGATGTCTATGTCCAGGAACCACTGCCTGCAGATCATCCGCTGCTGGACTGCGAAACCGCCATCCTGATGCCGCACGTCGGCAGCGGCACCCACGCCACACGCGCCCGCATGAGCCGCGTCGCATGCGAAAACATTCTGGCCGTGCTCCAGGGCGAACGTCCGCGCTTCCTGGTCAACCCCGAAGCGTGGGAGAATCGACGCAAATGACCGCCACCTCTGCGGCGCCTGCAACCGCCCAGTCCGCTATACCCTCCGCAGCCGCAACGACATCGCCCATCCGCCGCCTCTCTCCGCTCGACGGTCGCTATGAGACACAGGTCGATGGTCTGCGCGATTGTTTCTCTGAATACGCGCTGATCCGTGAGCGAGTCCGCGTTGAGGCCGAATGGCTTATCGCCATGGGCGACGCTGCTGAGATCAGCGATGTGCGCCTACTTACGGCAGACGAGAAGCGTCATTTGCGGTCGCTGGCAGACGCGTTCGATGAGACAGCGGCCGCGCGTGTTAAAGAGATAGAGCAAACTACCCGCCATGACGTGAAGGCGGTGGAGTACTACGTCAAGGAGCGCCTGAGTGGCACCTCACTTGAGCCGCTTGGTGAGTTTGTGCACTTCTGCTGCACGTCGGAGGACATCAGCAACCTGGCCTACGGCCTGATGCTCAAACGCGGCGTCGAAATCGAATGGCTGCCGCTCGCGACAAAGCTAGTTGCCGATGTCCGCGCCGTCGCTGAAACCCACGCGGGCACCGCCATTCTGACCCATACGCACGGCCAGCCTGCCAGCCCGTCCACACTCGGCAAGGAACTCGCCGTGTTCGTTGGTCGCTGGCAACGTCAGCTCTCGCTGATCGGGCGTCAGGAGTACCTCGGGAAGTTCAGCGGCGCCGTCGGCAGCTTCAACGCCCACGCCATCGCGTACCCCGCCGCGCCGTGGCCGGCAATCTCGCGCCGCTTTGTCGAGGGGCTGGGGCTGACCTGGAACCCGCTGACGACGCAAATAGAACCACACGACTATATGGCCGAGCTGTTCCACGGACTTATCCGCTTCAACACAATCACGCTGGACTTCGACCGCGACATGTGGAGCTACATCTCGCTCGGCTACTTCCGCCAGAAGGTGGTAGGTAGTGAAGTCGGCTCATCCACCATGCCGCACAAGGTCAACCCCATCGACTTCGAGAACTCAGAAGCAAACCTTGGCATCGCCGGCGCCATCTTCGAGCATCTCTCTACTAAGTTGCCTATCTCTCGCCTACAGCGCGACCTGACCGACAGCAGCGCTCTGCGAAACATCGGCGTCGGGTTTGGCCACTCGGTCGTAGCGCTGCACTCTGCGCGCCGCGGCATCAGCCGCGTCGCGGTCGATCACGAGATAATCGAGCGCGCCCTGGATGACACCTGGGAAGTGCTCGGCGAGGCGATCCAAACCGTGATGCGCCGCGTTGGCCACCCCGGAGCCTATGAGCGTATGAAGGAGCTGACACGCGGCGCCACCGTTACCCAGAAGGGCCTGGAACGCTTCATTCAGAGCCTTGGTCTTCCCAAAGAGGACGAAGACCGCTTGGTAAGCCTCACCCCCGGCACCTACGTCGGCCAGGCGGAACAGTTGGTGAAGCTCGCGCCCCGATAGACCCTTACTTCACTAAACCCTGGCTGTTGAGGAATGCGGCCCCGGCAGCAGCGCGCGGATGCACGCGGCGAGGAGCGGGGCGTGAAGTGGATTTTCGCGCTCGTTTGGGATGATGAGGTCCGCGTAGCCTCGCTGGAGCGTGGTGTAGCGTTGGTTATTGGGCAGCACGTCTCGCCGGTACCAGGCGAGCGAGCGTTGTAACGCCTCCTTCACACTTTCCGCGCCGCCCTCAGCCGCGCGACTCGTATCTCGCGAGATTCGGCGCAGCACCCGTACCTCAACATCACACTCCACAAAGACTCTCAAGTCGGCTAGCTGGCGTAACCGCTCGTCTACTAGCAAGAGATGTCCCTCCACAATCACCGCCTCGGCCGGGGCTAACTGCTGCGGCGCATCGCCGCGCTGATGCGCGCGCGTCCCGGCCGCCGGATAAGTGATCGATTCGCCGCGTTTGAGCGCTTCAAGATGTGGCACCAGTGCGTCCCAGTTCACGGCGTCCGGCCGGTTGGCCGTCCGCGCCGCGTCACGCTCACCTTCGGGCAAGTCAGAGAAGTCGCGGAAATACGTGTCCTGGCTTATCACCAGATGCGATACATCTCTTAGCTGTTCCGTTAGCGCCCTCGTGAGCGTCGTCTTGCCGGATGAAGTCCCACCGGTGATGGCGACGACGATCGGCATCAAACGTAGCTCAAGCCGTACCAGAGACTCGGCAGTGGCAGCGCGCCGCGCAAGTCCGCCAGGAGATCGGCATCTCCGTCTGGCTCGACGTCACGGTCCGTCACCGGCTGGTGCGAGCCAAAGAGGAAGCGTGCGAGCGACGAAAGGTCGCGCACCTGAACCTCTGCCCGTCCCCGCCGGATGGCGAACCCGCCCGCGGCCGCTCCCGGCGCCCCGTCCGCATGGAACGTCAGGCCATTCGCACGCTCCAAGCCGATGCGCTCGATGAGCAACGGACGGCAACGCTCCATCAATTGGACGAAGTTGAGAATGCGGATGGTGCCCGATGAGCCACTAGGTGTCCCAGGCGTAACCGACGCCTTGCTGAGCACCTGCCCCAGCACCGGATCAGACCCCTGGACGTGTACGTTGATTCGCGCCGCGCCATACTGGCGCAGTAACTCTGGCAGCGCTGCCTGGACGGGAGCACGTTGCCCGGCAAACTCCACCACGCGCACAACAACGGGTTCGCCGAGCTTGCGCCCTCGCGCTTGATCCGGCTGATGGATCACCAGATATGCCACCAGAACATCACCCAGCCAGACGCCCCAGAAGTCAGATGGCGTGTTCATCACCACGCCACACCCAAGCGCCATCTCCCAGTCTTCTCGCTGCCGGATGAAGCGCACGCCCTCGGCAGCGTACAGCCGGCTCAGCGCCGGAATGTCGCCGACGCTCGCTCGCCGAACGCTGAATCCACCGCCACCGGGTGGCCGCGCGCTGGCGAGCCTTCCAGCCGCCGCCACATCGAGCGAAAAGTCCAGATCCTGTCCGACCTGTCGGCAACCAACACGCGTGTAGAGACCGCGCCCGCCGGAAATAAGCATCACATCTACGCGGTCCCCTGCCGCCTTCTCACACGCATCCTGGAATGCCTGAGAGGCATACCCTTTGCCGCGGTAATCGTCGAGGGTCGAGACCGCCCCGATGCAGCACACATCGATCCGGCAGCCCAGCAGCGAGGCCGCGCGCTCTGTCATGCCAACGTGGCAAACCACTTTCCCGTCATCAGCGACAACGCGTAGGTTTTCGCGATTCGGCTCGTTGAAGAGCTGTGGATAGTCCTGAAACATGGAGGGTCGGAAGACGGTGGAGACAAGGGCATTCAGTTGATCCCATTCATCCGGCCGCAGCGCGCGTGGTCCGTCTCCCATCACGCACCTCCACCCGGATTTCCCGTGATGAGCGCGCGATGGAGCGCGCGCGCGATGATCTCCTCTTCGCCCCTACGAAGCGTCTGCGGATTTACGTAGATCCCATCCTGTCCCGCGGCGGACACTTCAATCGGCGGCTCGTGCTCTAGCAGCGCTTGCTGGAGCGCATCGCGCGTCAGTGAGGCCTCGCTAGTGAGACGGATTAACGCGCGAGGCATCGGCTGTCCCGCTTCACTTGGCCACGCACGTTCCGCCACGACACCAGGCGCCCCCGAGACGGAGTCCATCACATGCCGGACTTGGTCCTCATACAGACGGGCGAGCGCGTCAAAGTCGAGCGAGAGGTACCACTCTACCGCTGCCACCAGGCCGCAGATTTCCTCCTTGCCTACTTTCATCGGCCGCCCGATGAGCGCATTTGGGTTTCCCTGGCGCCCAATCGCGGCAATCAGGTCCGCGCGGCCGACGATCAATCCGCTCCCTTGCGGTCCGCAGAGTCCCTTGCCTCCCGAAAATATCGTTAGATCGGCCCCAACCAGCTCGGTTTCGCCACTGGGCTTGGGTGCCAGTCCCTGGCGGTAGAGCGCCTCAGCCCACGGGCGCGGCCCGGGCCCGCCGCTGAATTGCCAGAGATTCTCGACCGGGGGTACCTGCGCCGCCGCGTCCACGACGACGGGCACGCCGTGAGCGTGAGCCAGCTCCACCGTCTTTTGTAGCGCTAGCGCGCCCGCAGAGTAGTGCCCACCAGCGAAGAACGTGACGCACGCCGTCCGCTCGTCAATTGCCTCAAACAGCTCATCGGCCAGCCGTTCCTCGTCGGGTGTCTCCGTCAGCGCCAGCGCGCGCGTTGGCCCAACTTCCACCATGTCGATCCCCACCTGACGCACCGCGAAGTCATACCCGTTACGCTGTGAGCGAAAGACCACTACTTTGTGTTTGCCGTCCTTAATACGGTCCGGCCGCGGGAGCATGGCCATCTTCTCGGCATCTGTGCCAGTGATGCACGCCGCCGTCGCCAGCACTAGCCCCGCCGCCGCCCCGCTGCACACGTACGCCGCTTCATTGCGCGTCAGCTCTGCGAGGCGCCGCCCCGCCGCCGCCTGCAGCTTGTCCAGTGGCACAAACGCATCTGACGCTTCTTGCATGGCTGCCACCACGGAGGGCGGCATAAGCGAGCCACCAAGGCGGGTCAGGGTGGCGGCGCCATTTATCACCGGCCGCACGCCAAGGCGCTGGTATATGGTGGGCGCAGCACCGTCCGTGCCAGTAGCGCTAACACGCGGGGTCGTTACGATCGTCATGGCGTTGTCTCCTCTTCCTCACCGGTGGCTTGTGCCCGCAGCGTCGCGCGAAGACTCTCCAGCCGAGCGACCGATCTCCCAGAAGGTATCGGGGGCGGCGGCAGCGTTCGCATCCCTTCGTCTAAGCTTGCCTCTGCCTCGCTCAAACGCCGTTCAAGGTGCGTTGCGCGCTGTAGCGCCGCCTTAAGCTGCAGATCAGAATCAAACAGACGCTTCTCCACGCCCGCTAGCCGCGCTATCGCCACTTGCGCCTCTTGGCGCGCCGTGTGCGCCGACTGCAGTGCGTTGTCTAGTGCCGTGCGGTTTCCCAAGGTAATTGCCGTAGCCTTGGAGAGCGCCGAGCGGGTCGAGAAAACCGAGATGACCGCGAAGCCGATGCTTGCCACTGCGACGAAACCGGCCACGATGGCGGCGATCCACGGGTCCATGCGCCCCAACTGTACCCCAACTCCGGCGCCGCAAATCGCTCAAAAAGAAGACCCCTCCTCCCGGACGGGGAGAAGGGGTCTCAACACGAATTCGTCAGAGCCCGTTGGTCAGCTACAGCGAACCGAAGCTTAGATTCTTGCGGAACGTCCAGCCATGGCACGCATCGCGTAAAGGATGATTATCGCGCCAATAATGCCAACGATCAGCGCGCCGAGGAAGCTGCCGCCCATGCCCAAGCCGAGCATGCCGAACAGAAAACCACCCAGCCATCCACCAATTAAACCGACGATTATGGCGCCAATCATCCCACCCGGCGTCCGTCCAGGAACAATCATGCTGGCTACGCCGCCAGCTATGGCACCAATGAGGATCCACCCTAGAAAGTCCATTGTTATCAACCCCTCCTATTTTGGGTTTGCGCTTGGGCCTGCCGCCGTTGGCAAATCCCTACGGAGGGTTGTAAAAGCAGGAAATGTGCCAACAATCGTTGCCAGCTCGTGTGGACAAGAGGGGCACTATCTCCGGACGGTCGCGGTTGGTAGTGGCCTGCTCCCCGGCTGGAGTGTGTCCACCGTGGAGCCGAACATATCGCCAAACATATCCCCAAAGAATCCGTCGAACATGCTCCCGAAGAAGCCGAGGCTCCCAGCCGTTCCAAGCAGGACGATCACAAAAAAGATAATTGCTACGAGCGCGAAAATACGGCCGAGTGTGAAGCTCATCGCGCGTGGAGTGTAACGAAGCAGCGTCTATTCCTCGACGCCATACTGCGTGCCAAGCGCCTGCACCGCCCTCAGCGTGAACATGAGCTGCTTCGCCGCCAGACGGAGGCGCGCCGGTGCCGCCGGATCATGCTTGGCAGCGCGCGCCAAATCACCGTCTTGAACGCAGCGCGCAAGCCGGTCAGACTCGTCGCAAAACGCCGCCAGCGTGCGGATACGGAAAACGCGGTTCCCGTCCGCTGTCTCGGTTCCCGGGGCACTCCCTGGTCGGCCTTCACGCGCAAATGGGTCTGCCTCGCCGGTTGATTCGGGCGTGGGCGCACCGGTGGCATCCTCAAACCACAGATCGGCCTCACTTTCACCAGCCTCTGCGACGGCGCCGGCTGCGCGTGGGATCCGCTGCGGGGCCACAGCGGCGGCAGCCACTGGCGCGGGACGCGCCGGTCCAATTCTCTCTACCGCGGTCCAGCCTTCGGCCGCAGTGTCAATCGCTTCCTCGACCGCTAGGCCGGGGGAGCGAGCCATGGCCGCGCACACCCGGCTAAGCTGAGCCGCTGTCCATTCCTCGTCTGCGGCGCGCATCGCAAGTGTTTCCTGTGCATCCACCGACCCAACCTGTCCCAGATGTTGCGCCTGCGTCACCGACAGCCGCCCGTCGCTGATCAGGTCACGCACTGCCGGAGGCAGCTCACGTAGCGCCAGGTAGCGGCGCACCGTGCGTGGCGCCAGCCCCACCGCTTAGAAACTCGTGCGTCCAGTGTCTCTGCCTTCACGCTGGCATCTGCTTCACTCGCAAGCTGGCGTCGCAGCCGCGCCAGCCCTTCGGCCTTCTCCATATCGTTCAGATCGCGGCGCTGCATGTTTTCCAGCAGCTGAGCCACCATCCGGTCAGTGACGCCGCGCATCTGCACCTGGACGCACGGAACGGCGTCCAGCCCTGCCAGAATGGCCGCCTCACGTCGGCGGTTGCCAAACACCACACGATACCGCCCTGACGGCGCGCTGCCCGGCCACGCAGTCTCCGCCGGCGCTACACCCAACGGCTGCAGCACACCGTAGCGGCGCAGGCTGGCTGCCAGCGGCTCCAGGTCACCAGGATCACGCCGTACATTCTCGTCATCCAGCTCAATCTGGCGCGGATCAAGGTAAAGCAGCACCTGCTGCGCGTTGATTACGCCGGATAGCCGCGTGGGTTGTTGCACGTGTTGATGAACGGCACCCCACCGCCCAAGTTTCGGCTTTGACTGGTGGTCGCACTCGCGCGGCGGGTCCTCCGGGAGGTCGAACGGATAGGGGATGATGCTCGCCTGCGACGCGAGCTGAGGTAGACAACCCTGTCGTACCTATGCGCAGCCTCCCGCGAGGCGTACTACGCCGCGAACGCCTCTCCCCGATTACGGGAACCAAAGTCGAGGCGCCGGTGCCGGAGCGTAACGGCGCCTCCCGATGGAGGGTGGCTTCTATGGGACACAGGCGGCGCGCGCGTGCGCCCAACGCTCCGCGGGCGGGAGGAACGGGCCGCTTCCTTCGAGGAACCGCGCGACCCGGCGGTTGCCGTGGACGTACAGCTCCTCGTACACCCACAGGCCATGCGCGGCCTTGATGTCGTAAGCCGCGGCGGCGGCGTCAAGTTCCTCCAGGGCAAGCGGCTGCTCCGCCCGGTAGGCGCGACTAAACTGCAGGCACCGCTCCTGCTCGAAGCCAAAGACCAGATCAAAGGTGCGGATAATCTCGGAGGCGCGTGCGGCGAGGTGGGTTTGGTCCCAGTCGATGATCCCGGTGATTGCCCCACCCTCGAAGAACAAGTTCGTGTCTTGAAAATCGCCGTGAACCACTTGCGCTGGTAGGGCTGCCCCCGTTCCCAGACCGCCGTCGGCCAATCGCGCCACGTACGCCCGCTGCCCCGCCAGGCGCTCGAGCACAGTTGACGCAAGGGGGTCGGTCAGCACGGCGTCCCCGATCTTCGCCTCTAGCTCATCGATCGATCCGAGCGTCGCGTCCCGGCTGAACGACGCGGCGCGCCGCGGGATCGGCACTTGATCTACCGGAAAGGTGGAGAGCGCCACGTGCAGGCGCGCGAGACAGGCGCCCATCGCCGCGGCTTCGTCTGGCCCGATGTCCTCACGGCGCACCTGTCGGCCGGCCGCCCACGGGAAGAGAGAGTAGTAGCGCCCGTCCAGCTCGAGGAGGGCGTCACCGCCGGGGAGAGGGATCGGCGCCACGGCCGGCATGCCTTGGGAGCGCACGTGGGCAATCACCCTATGCTCTCGCGTGATGGGCTCTGACTTTAAGTGACGATAACCTCGAAGTACGAAGCGCCCCTGGTCGGTCATCAGCTCGACTGTCCGGTTGACGGTCCCGGTGTCCGGCTGCCGCGCCTCCAGCAGGGCGCCCATGCCCCAGTTGCCCACTATCTCCGCAAGATCCTCGTCTATCCCGTGCCTCGGCCGCTGCTCCACCCGGCCAGTTTGCGATGGCTCTAGAATGCGGCTGGCTCTTGGACGACCCGCCGTTGCAATTGCGCTGCGGTCAAGTTAGAGCTCGTTTCGGCATAGCCGGTGCACCGCCGGCTAGCCGAGCATCGCGCGGGCCAGGTGGTAGTAGATCTCTACCGATGCTTCCAACGCAGGGATCGCGACGTATTCATCCGGTTGGTGGGCTTGTGCCATCTCCCCGGGGCCGCAGATGACGAACGGCAGACCCAGCGCTGGTACGAGCTCGGTCGCATCCGTCGCCCCCGTGAGGCCGCAACGCTGCGGGGCGCGACGTCTCACTTTCTCTACTGACGCGGCGCACGCGACGACAAGCGGATGATCCTCCGCCACTGATAGTGCAACGCGCTCGCCGCGTGACGTCACATCTGAGCGGAGTCCTCGCCGGCCGGCGACCTCCTCGGCCACGGCAACTACGGCGGCCAGGACATCCGCACCGCGCTGGTCCGGAAGCATTCGGATATCAAGCACGACCGTCGCGTGATCCGGCACCACATTTGTCGCCACACCGCCATTCACGCACGCGGGCACCAGCGTCGGCGCGCCGAGCAACGGATGCGCCACCCTCATCAACGCAGCGCGTAGCGCGTTCTGAGCGGGTGACAACATCCCCGTGTCCACGTCAGAGAGCATTGATGCCTCCAGGAGCGTCAATACTTCGGCCAGACCGGCGACCGCGTTTGCTCCCAGGTGGGGCAGTGACGCATGCGCCGTGCGCCCGGAGATGGTCACATCCAGCCAGATCCCGCCCTTTTCGGCGATGCCAACGTTGTTTCCCGTCGGTTCGCCAATCACCACGCCGGCCGCCCCGTTCAGCTTTCCCGATCGAGCCAGCGCCCGCGCGCCGCGTGAGCCAGTCTCCTCGCCGGAAGTGAATGCCAGGAGGAGATCCCCCGCCAAAGGGCGATCTCGACGCGCCTCCGCTGCCAGGCGGATCGCCGCGACACACATAGCAGCGACTGCCCCCTTCATGTCAGCCGCGCCCAGCCCGTAAAGCAGCTCCCCCTTGATGGCGGGCATATACGGGTCGCGCGACCACGTTCCCTCCCCCGGCGGCACGGTATCCAGATGCCCGCAGAAAACGAACGGCGGACGGCGCCCGGCGCCCGGAATGCGAGCGAAGACGTTCGCATGCAACGAGCCGGGATCCTCGACTCCGAGCACGTCTGCGTCGATGCCCGACTCGCGAAGTCGATTGGTGACTACCTCCGCGACGGCGCGCTCGTCCCACGGCGGATTGGGCGACGGTACGGCGATCAACTCCTGAGCCAGCGCCACCACCGATAGCCCGGTCGCGTCGCCTCCGCTATCACCCACGCGGCGTTCCTACGGCGCGAGCCTCTAGCCCCAGCGTTTCGTCCACAATATAGAGCGGGCGCCGTTTGACCTCGTCGTAGATCCGGCCCAGGTACTCACCCAAAACCCCCAGGAAAATCAGCTGGACTCCCCCAAGAAAGAGCACGCTGACCAACGTTGTGGCCTGCCCTTCGAGCGCGTTGTGTCCCATGACGAGTCGTACTAGGATTGCCACCAGAATGCCGGCCAGACTAAGGCCCGCCACAACAAATCCAAGGTATGTCGCAAGCTGCAGAGGTAGATAGGAAAAGTTGGTAATGCCATCCACCGCCAGGCGCAGCATCATTGAGAGCGTGTATTTCGTCTCACCAGCAGTGCGCGCCGCCCGGTCATACGGGACCGCAACTGTCCGGAAACCGATCCAGGCCGCTAGGCCACGCAGGTAACGGTGCTGCTCGCGTATGCTGCGCAGCGCATCGGCCGCCTTTCGGTCGAGCAGGCGGAACTCGCCCGTGTCCAGCGGGATGTCCACATTGGCCACGCCACGGATCACGCGGTAGTAAATGGCTGCGGTAAACCGCTTAAATGCCGTCTCGCCGGCACGGCTAGCCCGCTTCGCATAGACCACCTGGTACCCCTCGCGCCAGCGCGCCACCAACTCCTTCACCACATCCGGCGGATCCTGTAAGTCCGCGTCAATAATCACCACCGCGTCGCCGCGCGCGTAGTCGAGCCCCGCCGTGATCGCCAGCTGGCCGCCAAAATTCTTCGAAAAGCTCACGCCCTTTATGCGCGAATCAAACGCGTGCTGCTCGCGCATGATTTGAATGGAGGCGTCGCGCGAGCCGTCGTTGACCAGGATGAGCTCCCACGGTTCGCCAATCTCCAGCAGCACGCGACGCATTTCATGGCAGAATGCGCCCAGCAACTCCGCCTCGTTGTAGACCGGCGCTACGACTGAGATGACGGGCCATTCATCCACCGTAGCGCCGGGCGGCGCCGTCAACGATGGTTCGGACGGTGGCCTCGACGGGAGCATGGACCCTGGAGGTTACACGACCACATGCCGCCTGGCGCGCAATATCTGTGGGTAGCGTTCCCAGGAACCGATCCACGGCGCTGGGTTATAGAACAGCGCCACGTCGTACTCTGTGCGATCCAGCAATCCGACTGGCGAGGGACCGGTGTCATTGACCACCACGATGCTCCCAGATGGCGGCGTCAGACTGCGACTAAGCAGGAGCATCGCCCATCCCGCCAGCTGTCGACCGTCGGTCGACTGCACGAACAATCGAGCTCGCTCGGCGGCCGGCCACTCCGGTCGCATCCCGCCGAGAAACACGGTTGGATAGCCCGCGCCGTCCGGCGCCTCAGCCACGGTCGTGTGTGGGCCAACGTCCAGGTCACGGAGACTCCGCACCAGCACCGGTGGAAGCTGAATGCTCAGCGCGAGCAGTCCAAGCTCATACGCCACTTGCGGCTCCTCGCGCTCAAGACGCTGCGCCCGCGCCCAGCCAATCAGGTCTCGCGCCGCTACAACGTCTAGATCCGCTAGCGTTTGACGGCGTACGGCGTCCCCAAAGAACGCCAGCAGATGCGGGTTATGAGCGAGAACCCCTCCCACCATCTCTGGCAGACCCGCAGGATCAGGCACGGACGGCAGGACCCCAGTTTGCTGGAGGTGTGCTAGTACGAACAGGGTGAAGGCCGCCTGTCGTGCGAGTACCGGATCCGGATTGAGCCGGCGCACAAACTCCGGCGGTTCCACCAGCGCATTGTAGTGGCCAGAAAGATGCCCGCCCGCGGCGTAGACTCGTGCGCCGTGGCCAACCTCTTGACCATCCTACGGATGGTTCTAGCGCCCGCAGTGATGCTGGCGCTCCTGCGCCGCGGGCCAAACTCCCGCCTCGCCGCCGCGCTCTTTTGTGCCGGCGGCCTCACCGATGGCCTGGACGGCGCCTTCGCCCGCGCCTCTCACACCACCTCAACCCTGGGCCGCGATCTGGATCCGCTGGCGGACAAGCTCCTGGTCGATGGCGCACTCGTGATCCTAGCCCGCCGCGGTCGCGCGCCCTGGCTTCTTGTCGGCTCGCTGCTGCTCCGAGACTGCGTTGTCACCCTGCTTCGCCAGCGTGATAGCGCCGCCCTCACCCCATCTCGCGCCGCGCGCCTGAAGACCGCGTTGCTTTATGCAGGCGTCTTTGGTCTCATCGCTGGACCGGAACGATCACGCCTGCACCGAATTGCCCATGCGCTAACCACCGCCGCCGTGGGGCTGTGCCTACTCTCGGCAGGTGAATATCTTGGGCGCCTGCGCGACGCCTCGTGAAGCGTAGCCCTCGCGAGGCACTACGCTGCAATTAACGCCGGGTACCCAATTTCGTCCAGCGCCGCCTGAATCACTTCCAGGTCCACCGAACCCGGCTCGTAGGCGACCGTAATCTCGCCGCGCACTTGGTCTACGCTGACATCGGCAATGCCAGGAAGCATGCTCAGTTCCTGCGCAACGATCGCCTCCGCTGTGGACGCGCAGCAGGAAGTGCCAACCGCGGGCCGGTCAATCAATCCCGGCACAGAAAGCCGCACAACCTGCGCGGTGGCATTCATCTTTAGGAGTGTATCCCGGCGGCAGCAGCCATCTGGGGCTCAATGTCCGTATCGGACGCCGGATCGGAGTCTGTAAACCGCGACAGAGGCAGCATCACAAGCAGCGGCAGCGCCGCCGTTGCCATCGCTGCGCGAATGCCCGCTTCGTCCGCCACGTAGCCCACCAACCACGGCCACGCCAATCCGCCAAGCGATGCCGCCGCCGTGATCAGCGCCGCGACTCTTCCCGCGTCACCGCTGCGCCCCTGAAGTGCCATCGCCATCAAGGTTGGGAAGAGACCAGAGATAGCCAGCGCGGTGATCAGGTAGGCAAGCGTCGCCATCAGAACGCCCTGCGCAAAGATGGCCACACCCGCCGCCAGAGCCGCGACGCCAATGAGCCACGGCAGCGTTCGGCTCGGGCCGATTTGGTGCGTTACGTATGCCATTACAGGTCGTCCAGCCAGAAATCCACCCCAGTACACCGATGTTGCCAATGCGCCCGCCCCCACGCCCGCCCCGAAGGCGTCAACCATATAGGTCGCGATCCATCCCGCGATACCCAGCTCCACGCCGACATAAAGCCCTTGCACCAGCGCCAGCCTCGCCAGGAACGGCTCACGCAGCAAGGAAAGGACACTCGTCGCCTTTTGCGATGGAACCAGCATCACTCCGTCACGAGTGCGCGTGGTCGGAGCGTTGCCAGATGTGTCATGCCTGGGCCACTTAGGCCCTCCAACCACCAGCGGTATGAGTGCCAGCGCCACCAGGGCCGCGATCGCAAGGAACGTCGCCCGCCAGTCGAGGCCGAGTTGCCACGCCAGCGCCAGTCCGGCCGGCGCCGCCAGCGTCCCCAACGGGAACGCGCCGTGCAGGAGGTTCATCACCGCCGCGCGCCGGCGAGGGTCCAGCACGGCATCGCCGATAGCCGCGTTGAGGCCCACGTCCACGAACGCGAAGCCAAACCCAGAGGGGATCATCGCCGCCAGGAACCAGCCCCACTCAGGCGCCAGTGCCGCGAGCGCCGTCCCGGCGAGCAAGCCCGCCGCGCCAAGCGCCGCTACCGGCCGCCGTCCCCTACGGTCCGCCAGCGGCCCGGCCAGCAACACCCCACCAAAGTAGCCTACCGAATGAACCGTGAACAGCGCCCCGGCCGTCGCCAGCGATACCGAAAATTCATCCCTGAAGGCTGGAATGCTCGGTCCCAACACCGCGATGCACAGCCCAAGGCAAACGAAAAGCCACGCCCACACGGCATACAAGGAGCCAGGCGCCACTGACGGAGTCTACGGCCTGTCCCGATATAGCAGTCGCCGCAATCATGCCATTAGGAACCGTCGCCGGCCCCTGTTGACCCCCAGTGTGCCGGGTTGGAGGCCAGCTACACGTTCACAGATGGGCAGGTAGCGAAGCTCCAGCTCGCGGCGCGGCAGGCGCACGATCCGATCAACCGCATACAGCGGCGCGTTGTAGACGTTCATCCCACCGTAGGCGGCCAGCGCCGCCTGAATTACCGGCGTCATCACCTCAGGGTCGGGCACCCATGCGGGCCACGCGCGCTGCGCCCCGGTACTTCCTTCCTGGCGAAGCAGCCGGTCGTCTATTCCCAGCACGCTGGCCGGCACGTCCACCCGCAGCGGCAGGTCCGCGGCGTGCGGCCGGACATAGCACGAGACAATGGCCGGACACTCAGCTAGCTCAGACAAAGCCAGCCGGCTCATGATCGGGAATCGCGTGCCGTCAAGCACCAGCGGCCAGCTCCAACCAACGCCCATGGAGGAGAGCAACTCGCCATCCGCCGGCTTCCCACCGTCTACCTCCACGGCAGACGCCATCGCCGGCATTGCTGACGGACCCGTTCCGGCCGGCGCGAGTGCATCAAAGAGAAAGCCCGCGCGCTGGGTCTTGCCGATACCCACAATCCACAGGCCCGCCTGCTCCGCACGTCCCAGTAGCGCGGCCGTCGTCCGCAGAAGGTGCCCCGCGCGCTCAATCCCCGCGCCCCAGTGGACTTTCTCCGGCGCCCCGGCCATGTGCGAGAGGTCCGCGTACAGCGAGCCGTCGATCCAGAGCACTGCCTCTTTCGCCTCACCGCGATCCACAATTCGCGCCATCGCCTGAGTCGCCGTCAGCGCCTCCAGCGATCTCATAAGGAGGTCGCGTGCGCTCGACGCCTGTCCGTCGTCAAAGCGCGCCGGCAGGATCTCCATATCGGCTCGCTCATCCTGGCAGTACGCCGGTCCGTTGGCGGCCGCAATCGCCAGAATGAAATGCGCGCCGTGTTGGAGCTGGACGCTGTGACTTGTCCCGTCAACCGCGACGTTGACAGCGCGCTTCGTCGATCCAGCCTCGCCATTTACACGCGCCACCGGCAGTTGCAGCCAGCGCGGCGCGAGCATGGAGCGCCACGCCGCCCACTGAGCCACGCCCAAAGCAGAGTGCAGTTGGTCACGTCGCTGGCGGGCCGCCTTGATCACCGGCGCGAGCAGTGGCATACGTCTAGAGAATCCGTTCTACCCGCCGCCAGTATAGTTGTGTGGCCGCCAAGCAGGCAACAGGCTCTGTGTGCGTAGTACGCACACAATTCGTCGAAACTGCAATGTGACTCCAGTGTGGCGTTTACGCACCCGGAGTATCCTTGCGTCGGTGGACCGGTTTACATGGGGCGTGACGATTGGGGCGGTGGTGCTGATCTTGGCCGCGCTTACGGCGGTCTTGCTTCTCCAACGCGCGCCGGCTCCGGTCGACTTGACCGCACCGGACGGGGTCGTGCGCGCCTACGTACAGGCCCTCGACACAAGCCATCCGGAAGACGCGTGGGATCTGCTTGGCCAGCGCCAGCAGGTGGAAGTCTCGCGAGATGAGTTCATTCGTCGCGCTACCTCGGACTATCGCTCGCCGCGCAATGGCCGGATCGCTATCGAAAACACCACCATAGAAGGAACGACAGCTCGGGTTGAGATGAGCCGTACGTACTCTGGCGGTGGGGGGCCTTTTGGCATCTTCGGCTCGGCCTCCTATAGCAACCGTTTCAGTGCCCGCCTCGAGCAGCAGTCGGGGCGCTGGCGCATCACCGTACCGCCCGAGGACTACCTCATCAGTCGCTTCCACGAGCCTCTGCCGCCGGTGGTGGTCACGGCGACCCCGCCGCCCGCGCCAGTCCCAACCGCGACCGCCTCAGCGAGCCGGTAACCCAATGAGCACCGTCCGGCGCGTCTACCTCTACCTCGTGGCGTTCGTCAGCCTGCACGTCGCCGCGTTTGGCGCCGCTGATCTGTCGCGCGCGGTCATCGAGTCCGTCGCCTTCAGCACCGATCTGGTGAGCAGCAATCTGCGCCGCGACGTGGCGCTGAATGGCGCCTATCTCCTGGTCGGCCTGCCGCTCTGGCTTGTGCATTGGCGCTGGGCGGCGCGCGCTGCCGGGACAGACTTTCAAGAGCGCGCCGCCACACTGCGTCGCCTCTACCTCTACCTGGTGATTGCCATCATGCTGGCGGCAATCGCCTCCGCCTCTCAGAACGTCCTGGAGGCGCTGTTCCGCGCCGTGACGGGTGAAGATAGATCGGGCACGTTCAGCACCGGCCGGGAGATAGTCAACCAGATTCCATGGCTGCTCGTGGGTGCTGCGCTATGGGTCTACCATCGCCGCACCGCCGAGCAGGATCGACTCGCCGCCGGCGAGGACCAGGGTGGTGCAACGCTTCGGCGTTGGTACACCTATGGCGTCGCCTTCGTCGCGGCGATGTACCTGCTCAGGAATGCATCGCGCGTGCTGCGCCTGGCCTGGGAGAGCGTGGCCGGCGCCGCTACCGGATCGTTCATCAGCAGCCAATCTAGCGGACTGGCAGGCGCGGCCGCCACGGCGCTCATTGCCATCGCCGTCTGGGCGCTGCATTGGTCACTTGCCGCCACCGGCAAGCCGCGCGAGCACCTCGCGGGACAGGACTCCCGCTCCACGCTGCGCCCCGTCTATCTCTTTGGCGCGCTCGCCGTCTGCGTCGCCGCCACGCTAGCGGGACTCTCCCAACTACTCTACTATGCGCTCGGGCGGCTGTTGGGAGTCAGCGATCCCGGTGGCGTTGGCGGCAACCTGCTCGTCGCCATGGCCGGGCCAACCAGCTCTGCTCTGGTGTTCGGCGCCGGCTGGCTCTACCAGCGCAGGTCCGTTTCGCGTCAGGCGCAGTCCCAGGATGAGCTGCCCCGTCAAGCCGGTGTGCGCCGGCTCTACGTCTACCTCGTTGCGCTCTTGGCCATCGCCGTCATGGCCAGCGGCGCCGGCGGCCTGCTTTGGACAATCGCCGATCTAAGCACCAGCGCTCCTCGCGCCGTTTCCTCCGCCCAATGGTGGCGTGAACAAGTCAGCCTCTACGCCACACTGCTTATTGCCGGCTTACCGGTCTGGGTTATCCATTGGGGGCCGGTTGCATCCGACCCCGGCGGCGCACGGTCACTCGCCCGGCGCATCTACCTCTACGTCACGCTCGGCGCCGCCGTGCTCTCGCTTCTCGGTGCTGGTGTGGCTGCGGCGCGCGAGATCTTGTTGCTCGTTCTCGGCGAAGCCGCCACCGCCAGCGCCGTTACCAACTTGGCCCGTGCCTTTGCGGTCGCCGTGGTCGCCGGCCTCGTCGTCGCCTACCACCAACGTATCCTCCGTCGAGACCTCGCAACTCCATCATCGCCAGCTACTTATCAAGACTTGGGGACAACGCCCGCTGTCATCTCTGGCGCCTCCGGGAATCAGGCCGCGCGCACACCCTTCTCACCTCCCACCCCTGACCGCCCATACGGCGTGGTCTACGCAGTCGAGGCTGGTATCGAGCGCAGCGAGTGGTTTACCACTCAGCAGGAGGCGGCAGAGGCCGCCAATCGCATCCGCGGACAGGGGGGGCAGCCCACCCCTGAATGGCTCGTAACCGTCCGAGTGGACCAGGCCGGCCTAGCTGACGCAGCGGCTGGCTAACGCGGCCCCGAGAACAGTCCGTAGTTCGGCGCTTCCTTGGTGATAGTGATGTCGTGCGGATGCGACTCGCGCAGCGACGCGCCACTGATGCGGATGAACTGTGCCTTGCGCTGCATCTCCGAGATGGTCGGCGCACCAACGTAATGCATCCCGGCCTGAAGCCCGCCCACAAGCTGGAACGCCAGATCCGCCAGTTTCCCCTTATACGGTACGCGTCCTTCTATGCCTTCGGGGACGGTCTTGAACGCCCCCTCCTGCGCGTAGCGGTCACGTGAGCCACTTCGCGTCTGCATCGCTCCGAGCGAGCCCATGCCGCGATGCTCTTTGTAGTGCTCACCCTGGAAGATCAGAATTTCGCCCGGTGATTCATCGACACCTGCCAGGAGGGAGCCTAGCATCACCGCACTCGCCCCGGCGGCAATCGCCTTGGCGATGTCGCCCGAGTACTGGATGCCACCATCGCCGATTACTGGAACTCCGTGTTCGGCCGCTTCTTCCGCGCACTCGTAGATGGCCGTGAGTTGCGGTACACCCGCAGCGGTCACGATGCGCGTCGTGCAGATCGCGCTGGCCCCAATGCCTACGCGCAACGCGTCCGAGCCAGCCGCGATGAGCTCCCGCGCGCCCTCGGCTGTGGCGACGTTACCGCCGATTACGTCTACGTCGAACGCACCTTTCAGCCAGCGGATCATGTCGATCACGGCTTCCGAGTGCCCATGCGCTATATCCAATACGAGCACATCGACGCCGGCGTCGACAAGCTCGGCAGCGCGTTCTCTGGCATCGGCACCAACGCCAATTCCGGCCCCCACGCGCAGCCGCCCGCGGTCGTCCTTGGTCGCCTTGGGGAAGAGCAGCTTCTTCTGAATGTCCTTAACCGTGATCAGACCCTTGAGCAGGCCCTGATCGTCCACAATCGGCAGCTTCTCAATCTTGTGGCGACGCAGGATTTCCTTCGCGTCGTCCATTGAGATGCCAACGTGGGCAGTGATCAGCCCATCGCGTGTCATCAGTTGATGGATCGGTCGCCGGGAGTCGGTTTCGAACCGTGTGTCGCGGTTGGTCAGGATGCCCACCAACGTGCCCTGCTCGTCAGTTATCGGCACGCCCGAGATGTGGTAGCGCTCCATCACCGCCTCCGCGTCAGCCAGCGTGTCGTCCGGCCGCAGCGTTACCGGCTCCACAATCATCCCGGCCTCGGAGCGCTTGACCTTGTCTACTTCTATCGCCTGTGCCTCAATCGAGAGATTGCGGTGGATCACTCCCAGCCCGCCCTCGCGCGCCAGTGCAATCGCCATCCGCGCCTCGGTCACCGTGTCCATCGGCGATGACACGATCGGAATGGTCAACCGGATCTTCTTGGTTAGGATCGTTGAGGTATCACCGCTCGCCGGAGGCACGTCGGAGCGCCCCGGCAGCAGGAGTACGTCATCGAATGTCAGTGCGTACCCGGCGAACTTAGTGCGCCGCTCCAGGCGCTGCATATGCGTGACTTGCCGGGCTTCGCCTCTATCCAGCGCGTCCAGGGCAAGCAATCGCGCGCGGCGCTCGTCGGCGGGACTGAGAGGAGACCCTCCCTCTGCCGGCGGGGCGGCCGCGCGGCCGGGGGCCGGCTCCGCAACCGCGGCGCGGTGGGCGTCGGGATGCTGCTCCATGTAGGCCTCCTCTTCCCCGCCGCTCAGGTTCACCGGCAGGGACGCACTTTAGGAAACTCTAGCGGCTTGGGCAAATCGAGGCAACAACCGAGCACTTGCGCAGCAAGCGCGCAGGGCGTTAGGGAGCGCAGCGACATCCTCAGCGAGAGCACTTGCGCAGCAAGCTAGTTGCTAGGCCGGCGCAGCGGCCTGCCCTGTTCCTTCAACCCGTGGCGCTCCAACAACCACCGCATGCCCGAGTGCGTATAGCTGACACCCAGATAGGATTCAACCCACGAGCGCGCGTCTTGGGTCGTCATAAATGGCTGCGTCCGGGCGCGATCCAACAAGACCTTGAGCTGCGATCGTGTAAGGCGTGGCGCGCGGCCGCGATAGTGCCGCCGTCGGACCTCACCGATGCCTCCCCGCTGAAATCAATCCAACCAGCGCTGCACGCTGGGGACGCCTGTGCCCCGCGTGCGCGCCACCGCGGGAAGTGGCGTTCCACGGCGCAGCAGCCACAGCGCGTGCAGTCGTGTGCGGATCCCCCGGCCCCGCTCATCTACGTAGGCAAGCATCAGCTCCTTTGCATCGTCATGCCGGATGGAAGTCTCGTGTGGCGCATGCCCCTCATGCGGGTCGCAGCCGCAGCGTGTGCTGGTTTCCACCACTCGTTCTCCTATTGCGTGAGCCCCAGTCTGCCACGGTAGCCGCCGAATGTAACCGGGACAAGCACCACTTAACTGCCAGTTGAAGAGGAAACTGGCCCGCACCCCGCCGCGTGCTCGACGGCCTACGTTCTAGAACCCACGTCTTTATTGCGCGCCGCGCTCTGAACCGCTCGTTCCAGCCGGGTCAGCATTCTCGTCAGTTGTTCAGATGGCTCAGGCAGTTCGGCCGGTACGTGCGCCGGCCCGTACCTGGCGCGGGAATAGGCAGCCGTGATTCTGGAGGCGTCGGCGCCACCCGGTAGCGCGCTCTGCCAGGAAGCAAGATACTCGTCGGGTGTCTGGCTGGCGCGTCGCGGAAGGTCGTGTGTTTTGCCAAGAAACAATACGCGCCGGTAGACGGCGCGAACATCCGCTCCGTCCCGCGCTACCCCGCGCGATGTCACGACGCCGCCCAACCATGGAACGGCGGCCACCGCAGCTTTGCCCCTCCCGAGTAGACGATCCCACAGTTGCCGTACTGCCCGGCGTAGGTCGCGTCCGACCTGTTGCCAGGACCACACGCTTGACCGTTCGATCCCATTCGCAACCGGTTCCTCGTGCTCGTGCTGCACCGCGCGCGCCGTCGAAAGGAAGGCATACAGCGCCAGCAACGCTAATAGGCCTAACGCGATCCACTTGGTCCAGTCTATCCACCCCGGCGTCGCGTACGCCGTACGCTGTAACTCGACTAAGAGCTCCGGTGCACCTAAGGATGGAGGCGGCGGGATGTCCTGGTCCCCTGCCGGCTGAAGCCGCCGCAGGAGATAAATTAGCCATTCGGCCGCAAGGCCCACCAGGAGAAGTGGCCAGTACACAAGCGCAAACAGCGCCTCGCCCATCCAGCTGAGCACTCTGCGCACCCTGGACTGCCACGCCGGATCGCCAAAGAGCGCCTCCGCCGCCAGGGCAACGCCAAGAATGACGGCCATTGGCGGCAACAGCGCCCGGGACCACGATCCATCAAGGCGCGAAGGCACGCCCCGCACCGTGCCAGCCATCAAGTCACGCCGCACGTCGCGCAGCCGCGCCATGGAGAGGGCCGGCAGTCCCGCCGCGATGAACAGCACGATCGAGATCGATAGCGCCGGAAGGATCGCACCACCTGCAACCGATGCGAGCAGCGCCGCCGAGAGCGCCATGGCGCCGGTGCCGAACGCGCGCACCGTCGCTTCGTGCTCGGGGTTCTGAGCACCCGTACGCAAACCGACCCACCACAAAACCAGCACAAGCACTAGCGCCGCCGGATCAGCTAGGGGCGCGCTGCCGGGCCGCTCGGTCGCCTGAAGCAATACCGCAATCCATGTGGGCCCCTCGCCCAGATGACGCGTCGCCCACATAACGCCAACTGTCCAGACGGCTCCAAGCGCGAGTGCCAGTACTGGCGCCCGGCCACCCGACCATATGCTTGTGTTCACCGATGAATCCGGTTTCAGATCACGTCGAAGCAGATACCGCCCTACGGCGCTCCCGACGATCAGTGAGAGCAGCGCCACCGGCAGATTCACGAGGCCCCTCGCATCACCCGGCGCTATCCAGTAGCTGGCCACGACCGCCACACCAGAAAACCATGCAGCCTGCATTCCTAGATAGGCAGCTGGCAGGGCAAGACGTTCCATCTGCGCGGCTTCTTATTGCGCCAAGGCCGGGGTCAGCGTCTCCACGCCGCGCCAGTCCTGTTCCGGAACGCGGTGGTACGGCAGTCCAGGTGGCACACGCGGCGCGACGCCGTTGCCAATGTGGATCAGCGTGGGCACGTGTCCCATGCTTCCCAACGTGCCGAGAGCTGCCATCACCGCCTCAGGGAATACCGCCGAGATCACGACAACGGTAGTACCCCACGGCAGTCGCGACCGGTCACGCGCCAGCAGCCGCTCTAGGGGTGTCCGAGCAAAGATGCTGATCCGCGCAAGCGCCTCCAGCGCCCGCACCAGCTGCTGCGCGTCCCCAGCGGGCGGCACGCCCAGTTCGTCACCGCCGCCCGACGGCGAACCGTTGGTTGCAACGCCCACCTGATAGCCCTGCGCTAGCCCCCAACGTGCAATGGACGCTGCCGCTGTGATTGCTAGCTCCAGCAGCGCCTGGTTCAGCGACGCCCACCAGTATCCCTCAAACGTCGCCAGATTCACGTAGAGCATCAGTGTGTGGCTCGTCGTTGGCTCGTAGACGCGTGTCTGAAGCTGCTGCAGCCTCGCGCTCGCCTTCCAGTGGATCTGGCGTGGGCTGTCCCCCGCCGCGTAAGGACGGATGCCGGCCATGCGAGTCATGTCCTGAAAGAGCCGCCGTGGATCGCGCGCGTCGCCGAAGGGGTGGCGGGATGGCAGCCCAAGCTGCTCCACCGGCACCATTCGCGGATAAACCAGCACCCGGTCATAGATCGGTAGCGTCTTCTCCCTCGACGCAAAGCCAAAGGGGTCGCCACTGCGCAGTTGGACCGGACCGATCTCAAACGCGCCCCGTTGGACGCAGCGCAGCCGGTAACGCAGCGTTACACGCTCGTACCATCCCAACGCGACAAGCTGACGCAGGCTGGCCCTCCCCGGTTCCGCGCCAACTCCCGCCGATCCGCCCGTGACCTCTAATCCAACCGGCACGCTGTCGTCCGCTTCCAGCCACGCCAGCGGCAGCGGTTTGGCGTTCTCTATCTCCACGCTGAATGGCAGCTCTTCGCCAAAAAACGCGCGCTTCTCACCCAGAGTACGCCGGTACCCAATTCTCGACAGGGCGTGGCGTTCCCACAGCGTGACCGATCCAGCCGCCGCCATCAGACCGGCTCCCAGCAGCGCGAGCGCGCCACTTCGGAACGCCAGCGCCGCCATTAGCAGCAGGACGCCGGTCAGCATCCACGCGGCCTGCCGGGTCAGGCGGTCACGTCCCATCAGCCGCTCCCAGAGAGCGAGGGAGTTTCTACCTCCACCGGCGCCGGAATCTCCTCCAGCATTCGCTCCACCACCGCCGGTGCGCCCCGTCCGCGCAAGCGGGACTGCGATGTGGGCACGAGACGGTGTCCCAGCACCGGCGGTGCCAGGCGCTTCACGTCATCCGGCAGGACGAACCCCCTTCCGTGGATCGCCGCCAGCGCCTGGGAGGCCCGGAACAGTGCGAGAGATGCGCGCGGACTCGCCCCGAGATCAAGCGCGTCATGCTCGCGCGTCGCCCGCACGACGTCCACCAGGTAATCCTCCACCGCCTCTCCAACGTGTACCCGGCGCACGGCCGCTTGCAGAGCAAGCAGGTCCGCGGTCGAGAGGATTGGCTGCACGTCCTCCAGCGGCGAACGCTCGCGGAACCGCCGCAGGATCGCCTTCTCTTCTTCCACGGTGGGGTAGCCGAGCGTCACCCGCAGCAGAAAGCGATCCAGTTGCGCCTCAGGAAGTGGAAAGGTCCCCTCCAGCTCCACCGGGTTCTGCGTCGCTAGCACCATGAATGGCCGCGGCACGGCGCGCGTCTCGCCGTCTACCGTTACCTGGTGCTCCTCCATGCTCTCCAACAAGGCCGACTGCGTGCGCGGCGTCGCTCGGTTGATCTCGTCGGCCAGCAGCACGTTGGTGAAGATCGGTCCAGGTCGGAACTCGAACTCCTGGCTGCGCTGGTTGAAAAAGGACAGCCCTGTCACGTCAGAAGGCAGCAAGTCCGGCGTAAACTGCAGGCGCCGGAACTCGCAGCCAAGGCACCGTGCCAGCGTCCGCGCCATCAGCGTCTTGCCCACTCCAGGCACGTCCTCCAATAGGACGTGCCCCTCCGCCAGCAACGCCACCAGTAGCAGCTCGAGCGCGCGCTCCTGACCAACCACTACGCGCCCGGCCGCCACCTTCAACCGCTGAGCGGCATTTGCCACGCTCTCCAGTGGCAGCACGGGAACTGCATCGACCGCCATCGCTACAAGCGGCTCACCGGTCACTCCTGGCCGCTCATGGCGTCTCGGTGCTTTTGCGCGTACGCCGCGTAGCGCCGCGCGTTCTCGCGGATCGCCTCCGCCTGCTCGTCCGTCACGTCCCGCAATACTTTCCCCGGTATGCCCACAATCAGCGACCGCGCGGGGAATTCCTTGCCTTCGGCCACCAGCGCGTTCGCGCCCACGATGCATTCGTCCCCAATCTTCGCGTGCGAAAGCAGCGTGGCGTGCATCGCCACCATCGCGCCGTTTCCCACCGTGGCCGAATGCACCACCGCGCCGTGTCCTATCACCACCCCATCGCCCAACACGCACGGCACACCTTCGTCAACGTGCAGCACCGCGCCATCCTGGACATTGCTGCCCTTGCCGATTCGGATCGGGGCAATATCACCCCGCAAGACGGCGTTGTACCAGACACTGCTGCCTTCGCCGATGGTCACATCGCCAATCACCATTGCGCCCGGCGCAACGAACACGCCGGGCGCCAAAGAGGGTGTCACGCCATTGAACGCTAATACGGGCATGCAGCCACTCTCCTCAAACCGTTTCGGTCAGTGTATCGTCGCGCCGGTTCGGGGCCTCGCGATAAATCCACCCTGTCCGGCTTGAAGGTGACAGATAGAATCAGGGAGTTGTGTCCCAAACGCCAGGCTCATCCGGCCTGATTGTCCAGAAGTACGGCGGCTCATCCGTCGCCTCCGCGGACCTCATCAAGAACGTCGCCCGGCGACTTTCAAGCGTCCACAAGTCCGGCGTCCGTGTCGTCGGAGTGGTTTCCGCCATGGGCGACACCACAGATGATCTCCTTGCGCTTGCCAAGCAGATCAACACCGAGCTCCCTGACCGTGATCTGGCGCTGCTCTGGTCCACTGGGGAGATCGTTTCCAGCGCGCTGATGTCAATGGCGCTCCAGGCGCTCGGCCACCAGGCCATCGCGCTCACCGGCTTTCAGGCAGGCATTCGGACCAACGGCTTCCATACAAAGGCGCAGATCCTGGACATTGACACCCAGCGCATTGAACGCGAGCTCGAGCGCGGCGCTATCCCGGTAGTAGCGGGCTTCCAGGGCTGGACCGATGATATGGACCTCACGGTCATGGGCCGCGGCGCCTCAGACACCACCGCCGTTGCACTGGCCGTGGCGCTCAACGCCGATCGATGCGAGATACTCAAGGACGTTGACGGTGTATACAGCGCCGATCCACGCGTGGTGCCGGACGCTCGTAAGCTGGACCATATCTCCTACCAGGAAATCATGGAGCTGGCGCGCGCCGGTTCACAGGTGCTCCATCCACGCGCGTCTGAGCTAGGGGAAACCTACGGAATGCCCATCATGGTGCGGAGCAGCTTCCATGAAGCGCCCGGCACCACTATCGTCAGAGGTGAGGACATGCCACTTGAAGGGCGCGAGCGTGTTCGCGCCATTGCCCATGACACAGACGTCGGCCGCATCACCATCGTCGGTGTGCCGGACCGGCCGGGGATCGCCTTCCGCGTCTTCCACCCGCTTGAAGATGCCGCCATCAACGTTGACGTGATCGTCCAAAATGTCAGCCACGATAACGTGACCGACATCTCATTCACCGTCTCGCGCTCTGATCTGGCCAAAGCGTTTCGCTTGATCCAGCCGGTGGGCCAGGCGATGGGCGCGCGTGATGTCACTTGCGCGGACACGCTTGCCAAGATCAGCGTCGTCGGCTCCGGCCTGGCCGCCAACTCCGGCTACGCCGCCAAGATGTTTGGCACGCTTGCGGATTCGGGCATCAACATCGTCTCCATCACCACCAGCGAGATACGCATTACCTGTCTAATCGAAGAAAGCCAGGTCCAGGACGCCGCTCGTGCGCTCCACCTGGCCTTTGCGCTCGAGCAGGAATAGGCACGGTTCCTGCAAGACAACGCAACGCTTCTGCACTAGAATTCTCCTAGGCTCGGAAGAAGGAAGAAACCATGCCCGTCGAGATGGTGGTGGAGAGCATTCGAATGAATCTGCTCGCGCCAACGCGCGTGGTCTTCCTCAAGGAAGTCAAACGAGAGCGCTACTTGCCCATCATCATCGGCGTGTCCGAGGCGGACGCCATCTCCATCAAGCTCCAGAATGCCGATGTCCCTCGCCCCCTCACGCACGACCTGCTTGCCAGCATGATCCAGACACTCGGCGGCCGTGTGACGCACATCATCGTCAACGACCTGGTGGACGAGACCTTCTTTGCCCGCATCGTGCTGGATGTGGATGGCCGTCACGTTGAAGTCGATTCCCGCCCCTCGGATGCCATTGCGCTCGCCGTGCGCGCGAATGTCCCTATTCTGGTGGATGAAGCTGTGCTGGAGAGGAGCGCCATTGAGCCGGATGACGCCCGCGGCGCACCTTCAGAAGATCGCCCAGGCGAAGAGCGGATCGGCGAAGAGCAGCTCGCCGCCTTCCGCGACGTGATCAACCAGCTCAACCTGGACGACCTCGGCGGTCCACGTAAGAGCTAGCGCGCGACGACGCCGATCCCCGGTCTCTCCGGCAGCGTCAGCTTCCCGCCCTCGCACGAGACCCCATCAAATGGGTCCTGCGCAAGATGCAAATGTCCATCCAGGTCTGCGTAGTCCAGCAAGGGCAGCAGGTGCGCCGCGGCCGTGATAGCCAGGGACGATTCGATCAGGCACCCGCCCATGACAGTCAGATGGTGCGCCCGCGCCGCCGCAATAAGCCTTCGCGCCCGGCGCAATCCACCGCACTTCATCAGCTTCACGTTCACGCCATCAACGCAGCCCGCCAGCCGGGGAATGTCTTCCTCGGTGGCGCATGACTCGTCCGCGATGATCGGGAAGGAGCTCCGCTCCCGGACGTACCGCAGCCCGTCCAGATCGTCCGCCGCAACGGGCTGCTCGACAAAGTCGATCTTGAAGTCTCGTAGGTCGAGGATCCGGCGCACTGCCTGCTTTGGCGTCCAGGCCGCGTTGGCGTCAACAACCAGCCGGTGGCCGGGCACGGCGTCGCGAATCGCCTCCATAATGTCCAGATCCCGAACCGTCCCCAGCTTGATCTTGAGTATTGGAAACGCCGCCGCGTCACGCGCCTTACGCGCCATCTCCTCGGGCTCATCCAGCCCAATCGAGAAGCTGGTCACGGGAGAGAGGATGGGATCCAGGCCCCACAGACGCCAAAGCGGCTGGCCGAGCAGCTTCCCCACTAGATCGTGCAGTGCAAGGTCGATCGCCGCCTTGGCGCCCGTGTTATGGCGTATCCGCGCTTCGACCCGCTGCATGATCGCGTCGATGGCAAACGGGTCGTCGCCCAGCAGCCCGGAGAACTCGTCCAGACACGCTTCCACGGTGCCACGGACCTCTCCATAAAAGGCGTAGGGCGCCGCCTCGCCAAGGCCCTCCACCTCACGCCCATCCAGCGCGCGCCAGCGCAGTCGCACCAGCACATTCTCCGCTGCGCGCCGCGTCCCCCGTGAGATGGTCCACGCGCCCTTGAACGGCAGATCCATCCGTTCATGCGTGAGCTCAAGTGCGGGCACGCGCTCATGGTAACGGGGCGTGGGGCTAGGGCGCGGAGACGCTCCCCTGCCGGATTGACTCGTCAAGTAGATCCACGATATGTACCGCGCCCGGCTCGCGACCGTGCTGCTTGAGGCCCAGGTTCAACTGCAGCAGGCAGCCGGGGTTGGCGGCCACAACACAGTCTGTGCCGGTTGCCAAAACGTTCTCCATCTTGGCGTTTAGCACATCCATGCTCATCTCCGGCTCCACGATGTTGTAGATGCCTGCACTGCCGCAGCAGCGGTGGGCATCCCGCATCTCCACCAGAGTCAGCTCTGGAATCGATCGCAGCAGTTCGCGCGGTTGCGAGTGGATCTTCTGTCCGTGGATCAGGTGGCAGGCATCCTGATAGGTCACCGTCCGGTTGACCGGTCCCAGAGGCGCCGAAACGCCAACTCGGACGAGGAACTCAGAGAAGTCCTCAATCTTCTCCGCAAAGCGCTGGGCGCGCGCCGCGTAACGCGGATCATCCTGGAGCATGTGACCGTAGTTCTTGAGCTGCGCGCCGCAGCCGGCGGCGTTGATGATGATGCTGTCCAGCTTGTCGAATCCAAACGCCTCAAATGCGTCCACATTGGCACGCGCCAGATCGTTCGACGCATCGCCATCCCCGCTATGCGCCGCCAGCGCGCCGCAGCAGCGCTGCGACCGCGGGAGGATCACGTCACAGCCATTCGCGGTAAGCACGCGCACGGTTGCCTCGTTCGTCTCCGCGAAGGCCAGCGGCATGATGCATCCAGAGATCATGCCGACGGTGAATCGTCGCTCGCCGCGCGCCGCCACGCGCTCGGTCTTGGGGATCTCAAAGAAGCGATCGCTCAGGCGCGGCGACATCTTCTCCATCACCGCGAGCCTCGCCGGTAGCAGCCGGAAGCGCGTCAACAACGCCGTGACGAACGGCAGCGGGCTGTGCTGGTACAGCCGCAGCAGTGTCGCTACCCCTTTGAGTCGCCCGGGATAGGGGAAGAGCTGCCTGAACGCAAGCCAGGTGAAGGCGCGGCGCTTTGACCGCGGATGCTCGGTGAGCAGCTCGTGCCGCGCTGCCTCCATGACTTGCCCGAATTGCACGTTAGAGGGGCAGGCCGTCTCACAGCTACGGCAAACAAGACACTTTTGGAGATGGTCCACCACGTCGTCGGTGACGGGGAGAGTCCCTTCGCTGATGGCGCGAATAAGATAGAGCCGTCCGCGCGGCGAGTCTGCCTCTAGCCCGTTCACGCGGTACGTTGGGCACTCATTCAGGCACAGGCCGCAATGGACGCACTTGACCAGCGCTTCATAGTCGCGCGGTTGAAGGAACCCTTGCAGGCCGGGACTTTCCGCGACGGTGATGCCGTGCGGCGAAGTGATCTCGGGCTTAGTAACCGCCATGGGTATTGCCTCTCCGGGAATTCGGGTTTAGGTGAAGTGACTAGATGCCGCCAACGTAACGGCCGGGATTGAGCGTGCCCTCAGGATCGAACTGCGCCTTGACAGCGCGCATCAGCGGCAAGTCGTCGCGCCGGCCGGACGCGCCGCCGGCCGGATCCCACACGTCCAATCCATCCTTAAGGTTCAATGGCGCTTCTTCCAGCACCGCGCTGCCGCCCAGCGCGGTGGCCACCGCCGAGGCGCTCAAAATCGCACCAACATTTGCGCTTTCTGAGTACAGATAGGCAACACCGTTGCCGGCGCGGGCCACCACACCCGTGATGGCGTCCATGCTGCCCGCGTCACTGGCCGGCATGAGCAGCGCACCGAGCTTGTTGGGCAAGCACGTGACCTTGAGCAATGCGCCGCCCTTTGACGCGCGCCCGAACTCCACGACGGAGCGCCAGAGTGAGCGGTGCGCGTCTCCGTCTAGTCGATCCACGCTCCTGGCGCCGCCCTCGTTGCACCAGTCGGTTGCGTCACGCACCTGCCGCTCAACCGTTGCCGGTGATCCACTTGCCCACACTAGGACCCGCCACTCCGGCGCGCCACTCACATTGCGCGCAATATCCACCGCGCGCGGATACAAGATTGAGTGGGCAATCCGGCTGGCCACACGGCACGCGCCAGCCAAGTCTCCAAACGTCGCCACCACCGTCGCCTCGGCTGCCGGCAGCGGCTGGACCTTGAGGGTCACTTCTACCATGACGCCGGCCGTGCCAAGTGCGCCGATGTGCAGCTTGTTCAGGTCATAGCCGACCACGTTCTTCACCACTCGTCCACCGCTCTTAACCAGCTCCCCCTGCGGCGTCGCGACGCGCAGCCCAAGCACCATGTCACGGGCAGTACCGTAGAGCAGGCGCGACGGGCCACGTGCGTTGGTCGCCAGTGTGCCGCCCAGCGTCGCCGTTTGCGAGTAGGGCGGATCGAGCGGCAGGAACTGTCCACTTTCCGCCAGACGGCGTTGGAGCGCCGCAAGGGTGATACCCGCCCCGGCGGTCACGACCAGATCGGCGGGCTCGTACTCAATAATACTGTCCAGAGCGCTCATGTCCAGCGCCACGTCATAACGCGCCGGGAAGTTGCCCTGACTCTGTTTGGTGCCTGCACCCCACGGCACCACCGCTTCACCCTCTTGCGCGGCGCGATTAAGGCAGGCCGCTGCCGCCTCCGCGCTTGCGACGCACTCAACGCGATTCGGCACGAGCTCAGCCAGGGCGTACTGAGTAGGCGGCCGGTCAACTGTGGCGATCATAGCGATCGCGCCGCCCAGAGGCGGGCGGCAGCCTCTACCTGGTCCGGCGTGGGAAAGATCTTACCCGGGTTCAGACTCCCGTCGGGATCGAACGCGCGCTTGATCCGGTGCATTGCCTCAAAGTCTTCCGGCGTGAAGACCCAGGACATGTACGCCTGCTTCTCCAGGCCGACGCCGTGCTCGCCTGAGAGCGTGCCTCCCACTTCAACACACTTACGCAATATGTCCGCTCCGGCCGCCACCACCTTAGCCGTATCCCCTGGCACGCGCTGGTCAAAGACGAGGCATGGGTGGAGGTTCCCGTCTCCCGCGTGGAAGACGTTGGCGATGGGTATGTCATAACGCTCGCTGACTTCTGTGACGGTGCGCAGCACTTCAAGCAGTCGCGTCCGAGGGATCACGCCGTCTTGGAGGTAATAGTTGGGCTTAATCTGGCCAAGCGCGCCGAGCGCTCCCTTGCGCGCCTTCCAGAGTTGGTCGCGCTCCTCTGAGGATCGCGCGGTACGGATCTCGCGCGCGCCTTCCTGCACGCAGATTCTCTCTACCTGGTCCACCAGTTCAACGAGACCTTCCTTTAGCCCCTCCACCTCCACCAACAGGACTGCCTGGGCATCACTCGGCAGGCCCTTGTGGCCGGCGCGGCGCAGCGCCTCAATCGTGAGGCCATCCATCATCTCTAGCGCCGCCGGAATAATGCCGGCCGCAATAATGGTCGAGGTCGTCTTACTGGCAGCATCCACGCTGTCATAAATGGCGAGCAGCGTGCGCACACTCTCCTGCACACGCATCAGACGCACCACCACCTTTGTTACAAGCGCGAAGGTGCCTTCTGAGCCGACAACCAGCCCGGTTAGGTCGTACCCCGGCGTATCCGCTATGGCGCTGCCAGTGTTGACCACACTGCCGTCCGCCAGGATCACCTCCAGCCCAACTACATGGTTTGTGGTGACACCATAAGCCAGACAGTGCGCGCCGCCCGAGTTCTCCGCCACGTTCCCGCCTAATGAGCAGGCGGCCTGGCTGGACGGGTCAGGCGCGTAGTACAGGCCGTGCTGCGCCACTGCCTTGGTCAGGTCCAGGTTCACCACGCCAGGCTCGCACACGGCGCGCGCATTCTCGACGTCTATCTCCAGAATGCGGCGCATGCGGGAGAATCCGACCGCGATGCCGCCATGCGTCATGATTGCACCACCTGAGAGACCAGTCCCCGCACCACGCGCCACGATGGGCCGCCCGTAGCGGCAGGCAAGCTTCACGACGGCTACCGCCTCGTCGCGGCTACCAACAAGCACAACCGCCTCGGGATGCCCGACATCAATTGAGCCGTCATACTCATAAGTACGGAGCTCGTCCGGCCGCCAGAGCACATGCGCCTTGCCGCAGATCGCTTGAAGCTCAGCGATCATCGGCGGCGGCTCGGCCGGCGCGCGGTATCTCTCTATTAAGGTGGCAGCGCTCATGGTCTCAAAGTCGTCAAAAGCACGTTGGAATCACGCAAAGGATAGACGGGGGCAAGGATATATGGCCGCTTGTGACGCTTACTACAGCACCAGAAGTGCTGGCGGACGTGCCTCCGGAGGCGGAGGAGGTACGCCGTGAACGGCGCCTCCCGCCGTAAACTCCTGGCCGCCAGCGGTGCCGGGGCACTGATTGCCGCCGGAGTCCGCGGAACCTACGCCGCGCGGAACGCGCAGGCGCCTGGCGTGGCGCGCGCCGATCTCCCCCGCGCTTCAGACAAGCTGCCGGTCCGCGCTGCACCTGCTGGCGAGGAGACCATCACGCGGCTGCCTCAGGACGCGCACGTACGCGTCACAGGTGAAGTCACGGGACCTGACGGCGGCAGGTGGTACGCCATCCGGCTCTGGAATGCGCTAGATGGCTACGTGCCAAGTGAAGCACTCTCCTTCTCACCTGCCCCGTTAAAACCGGCCAACACCGGCGGCGCGGCGCCGTGGGAGCCGGAGGTGCCTCCCGCGCAGGGACCTTTCCCGCTCTTTGCACACGGTGGGCTGCGCGCGGCGGCCGCCTTCGCCGCCGAGCCTGATGGTCCGGCGCTGGGCCGGATAGCGGCGGATACGCCCGTCAATGTGCGCGCCTATGCGACCGACACCCAGACGCGCATGTGGGTGCAGGTAGACCCGGCGCCGGGAGCGCCAAGCGGCGGTTGGCTGCTTGCCGACCGGTTCACGCCGGCAGGCCCCGACCCATTGACCGCCACCGCCTCGGGTGAGGTGCTGGCCAACCGGCTGAGAGGCACCGGCATGTGGTGCACCTACGACCTGTTGCGCGAGACGCCAACCAGGCACATCATCGCCACCGCCAGAGCTAACGGCTTCTCGTTCCTGGCGCCGCAGGTGGGAACTTCTCGCCGCGGGTATTGGGCGAGTGCGGAGTACGACGCCTTGCTTCCCGCTGCGCACGATGCCGGCCTCAAAGTCATTCCGTGGGTCTACACCTGGCTCGTTGATCTCCCTGGAGACATGCAGCTAGCCGCGACCGCTCTGCGCCACATATCCCCCAGCGGTGACGTACCCGACGGGCTGGGGATAGACATCGAGGAAAACATTGCTGAGACGCCCGTAAGGGCGTTTGGGCAGCTGCTGCGCGCACTGGTCGGACACGAGTCGCTGCTTGCCGCCATCACCTATCAGCCCCAAAACGCCAATGGCCGCCGCACGCCATTCGGCGCCATCGCAGAGAGCTTCAACGTTATCGCCCCCATGGCTTACTGGCACTTGCGTCCCATCCCGTATTCCGAGCGTGACGCCTACGACTATGTAGCTGAGAGCGTCCGCCTGATCCGCGAGCGCACCGGCCGGCGCGATGCGCCCGTGGCGGTGATTGGCCAGACCTTTGACTGGTTCTCCCGCAATGAGATTGGCCAGCACAACCCTTCCGGCGCTGAAGTGCGCGGCTCCATCAGGGCCGTACAAGACACCGGCGCGCTGGGGATCGGTTACTTCAACTGGTTCAGCACCGTTCCCGATGAATGGGACGCCATCCGCGAAAGCTACGCGCTGTGACCCTGCTTGTGGCGCATCCAAGCGCAGCGTGCACGCAAGACGTGACTCGATAGTACTTTCGTCCTGCTGGTGCCTTTTTCACTGTGCGTTGACTCAGTATTGTCGATAATCAACGCAGCCGGACAATAAAATAGTTCGCAACCGACCTGGTTGTGACAAAGGCAAACTCGCCGAAAGGCGGAGACGCAAAGCTTCAGATCTAACGTCCCGTAGGGCATCCGCCCGAAGGATCAAGATGGCTGGGCTGCCGGAAATCTAGGTCAGTGACCGTACTCCACGCACGTGGCACGGACGCTGGCTCCACACAAGGAGAATGCGCCGTGGTTCAGCAAGTTTCATCCCGACCCCTTTCCAACGTCAGCCCATCAGGCGAGCTCACTGAGACCCCTCAGTCCCAGCCGGCCCAAGAGGGCGGAGTCAAGCCGGTGCCGTCCCAGGCGGAAGTCCAGGCGCTGGTGGCCCGTGCGCAGCAGGGTGATAGCCAGGCGTTTGCAGTCCTTTACGACACGTACTCCAAGAAGATCCATTCCTACCTGCGCTACCACCTGAACAACCGCGCCGAAGTGGCCGAAGATTTGGCCGCCGACGTGTTCATGAAGGCGCTCGAGAAGATCAACTCCTACCAGTTCAACGGCGTCCCGTTCTCAGCGTGGCTGTACCGCATTGCGCACAACCACCTGATCGACTTCCTGCGCGCCCAGCCCAAGAAGCAGGGCGTCTCTCTTGACGAATGCGTTGGCGTGGACGATCCCTCCGCCGAGAAGAGCCTGGATCAGACGCTCACGCACCAGCAGCTCGCGGGCGCCTTCACCGGCCTCACAGACGAGCAGCGCCAGGTAATTGTCTACCGCTTCCTGCACGACCGGTCCATCGCGGACACCGCCAACCTGATGCAGAAGAACGAGGATGCGGTCAAGCAGCTCCAGGTACGCGCGCTACGCAACATGCGCCGGGTGCTCGTCGCAGCGTAACCCGCGCGATCTCCCTTAGATACAGTGAGCCGGTGAGGAGCCGGCTCACCTTTTTTGTCCTGGCGCTGCTCCTTGCGGTCCCCTTCTTCTGGCGGCTGGATCAGGAGGAGTTCCACGGCGACGAGTCGCACTGGACGTCCTCGGGACAGCAGGCGTACTACCTTGCCACCACCGGAAGGGTGCTCGATCCCCAGTGGCGGGACGAGTTCTACTTTTATTCGCAGCCGCAGATTGGCAAGCTAGTTCTGGGCGCCGCCCAGGCGCTAGCGGGACATCAGGGTCCAACGCCGGTCATTGATTACGACTGGCAGGTCCTCCCGGCGGACAACCGGGCTGGGGGCCGTGTCCCACTAGACAGCGTCCTCTTAGCGGCCCGCATACCCGGCGCCATCGCTGGCTGGTTCGGCTGCCTCCTGTTGTGGGCGATAGCGTCCAACCGCGGCGGGGGAATGGCAGGACCGCTCGCGGCCACGTTGCTCGCTTCGCACCCGCTCTGGCTGGCCAACGCGCGACGCGCGGGGCTGGACACGCTTGCGCTGAGCTTTGGGCTGGCGGCCGCCCTGTGTATGTTCCAGGCACTCCACCGCTCCAGGCGTAGCGGCGCCCGCTGGTGGATTACCGCCGGTGCATTTACGGGATTGGCGGCCGGCGCAAAGTACGTTGGCCTACTGACGGTAGCGTTGGGTGGGCTGGCGGTGTTGAGAGCAGTGGCGCAGCGGCCGCACGCCGTGAGGGTGGCGCTTGGTGCACTGGTTGCGGCCGCGGCAGGCGTGCTTGTCTTCTACGCCACCAACCCGGCGCTATACGGCGATCCTGTGACCCAATTGCGCGTCAGCATTGGCTTCCTCGCTGACCAGGCGGAAGGAATGCGCCACACCATGCCGTCCTTCAGATCGCCACTTTGGGTGGCAGGTGAGATTGTGGACCGCGTCGTGTGGCCCATTGGTGCCCCGACAGTAATCGAGCTGTCCATGCATGAGCCACTGCGACCCGGTTCTTATGGCACACCCGTCGTGGCGCTTGGCGGTGCGGTGTCGCTGCTGGCGCTCGTGCGAAGGCGTATCTTCTCAGCGTTTCCTGAAAGCAGCGTGGCGCTCACCGCCGCGTGGCTGTTACTGGTGTTCGTGTTGCTCGCGCTTAGTGTGCCCACCTGGTGGGAGCGCTGGCACTTGCCCCTGATCCCTCCGCTGGCACTGCTGGCGGGCTACGGTTTGGCGGCGCTTCCGCGGCGCTGCGGGGCGCTGTTGGTGACAGCACAATACATCGCCGCGCTCGCTTTGCTTCCGTCATTCCTCAACAAAGGCTTCGGCCAGCTCGTTATGACGCCGGTCGGTGCGGCCGTTCACCTGGGCGCCCTCGCGCTGACCTTGGTGACGCTGGTATCACTCTGGCTCCGCACGAGAGGAGAAGCGAGCGAGTGACGGCAACCCAAGGAACCCACGGGTCGAATGACATGAAGAATGTCAGACCAATCCGAGTCGGAATCATCGGCACTGGCGGCATCGCGTCCGCGCACATCCAGGGCTACCAGAAGACCGAAGGCGTAGAACTGTTTGGCGCGTGTGACGTGGTCAAAGAACGCGCCGAAGCAGCGCAGGAGAAGTTTGGCTTCAAGCACGTCTTTACCAGCTACGAGGAGATGTTGAAGCAGCCCGAGTTGGACGCGGTGAGCATCTGCACGCCGCCGTTTGCCCACAAGGAGCCAACCATTGCGGCGCTGGAAGCGGGCAAGCATGTCCTCTGCGAGAAGCCGATGGCGCTCAACGCAGACGAGGCGCAGGAGATGGTTGACGCCTGGCACCGCGCTAGGGTCACGCACAAGAATCTGTTCAGCATCGGCTTTAACGCCCGCTGGGGCAGCAACGCCCAGACGCTCAAGCGGATGATTGACGCCGGTGAGCTGGGCGACATTTACTACGGCCGCACCGTCTCGCATCGCCGGCGCGGCGTGCCCGCCTGGGGCGTCTTCACAAACAAGGCCAAGAACGGTGGTGGCCCGATGATCGATATTGGCGTCCACGCGCTCGACTTGGCGCTGTGGCTAATGGGTCACCCGCAGCCCGAGAGCGTCTACGGCGTTACCTACCGCAAGTTTGGCAACCGTCCCAACGTCTTCAATCCATGGGGGCAGTGGGATCCCAAGACCTATGACGTTGAGGACTCGGCGTTTGCCACCATCCGGTTCAAGGGCGGCGCATCACTCCAATTGGAGTGCAGCTGGGCGCTGAACATTGAGAAGAGTTATGGCCAGACCATCCTCTGCGGGACCGAAGGCGGCGCGCAGCTCCAGCCGTTCATGCTCTTCCAGGAGAAGCATGGCACGCTGCTAGACGTTGTGCCTCCGTCACAAGCTACAGAGGGCCAAAGCGGCCAGCGCGAGAGCACGCACGGCCTGGAGGTGCAGGGCTTTATTCGCGCCATCCGCGACGGCACAGACCCGCTGGTCCTTCCTGAGCAGGCGCTGATGGTCAGCCGGATTGTGGACGCGGTCTACGCGTCCGACGAGTCCGGCGAAGCGATCAGGCTGTAAGTCAAGTGGCCCCGCCTCTGGGCGGGGCCACTCCAACGCTAAACGCTACTTCGGCGCGGTAGACCAGGCCTGGTCAAGCTCCTTCTGGATCATCGCCTGGTTGTCCTCCAACGCCTGCTTGGCGGATTTAACCTGGGAGATGGCTTCCGTCTGAGAAAGCTTGATGCCGTCCCACAGATGCTGGGCGGCGATGCTAGGTTCGCGCACGCGCGAGTTCTGCATCAGAGGAATGGCCACATCCACGACGGCGTCAAGCGCTGGGATGCCCGTCTTGTACTTGGCAAACAGCTTCTTATCCAGCTCAGGCTGGCCGGTCATGCCCGGGATGTAGGTATTGCCAAGCGCCTTAGCACGGCCGAGGTTGCCGTCGTTGTCAACGATGAACCCTTCCTCTGAGATGAGCCACTTCATAAGCTCCCAAGACACATCCTTATTCTTGGACCCGGCCGTCATGTTGTAGCCATGCCCGCCCGACCAGGAAACTGGCTTATCCCCTGCTTTCTTCAGCGGCGGCTGCGCGATTCCCAGCTTCATATCCGGCCGGAACTGCGCGATAGTCCCCACGGTGCCGTTGGTGGCGTACTGCATGGCCAGCTGGTTGACGACGAACGGGTCCTGCGCATTGGTGCTGAAGGACTTACGGAAGGTCTCTGCGGTGTCCCAGCCACCCAGATCCTTCATGAGATCCGCCATCCACTGCAGTGCTTCTTGGTTGGGCCCTAGCGGCAGCGTCGCCTTCTTGCCATCCGCCGTCTGGAAGGAGCCGCCACTCTGCCACGCAAAGATGTGATAGTGCGCCTGACTATGCTGGCTGGTGAAGCCGAGGCGCTCGTACCCGTTCGCGCCGCCCTTCTTTGTGAGACGGATTGCGGCCTGCTTGAATTCATCCCATGTGGCCGGTGCCTTGTCCGGCGGGAGTCCCACCTCTTGAAAGGCTTCCTTGTTCCAGTACAGCAGGCGCACGTCCGTGCTGCGGATCATGGCGTACCACTTGCCGTCCAGCCCTTTGGCTTCCGGGATGATCAGCGGCGCAAAGCGGTTGGCGTCATACTTGTCGCGCTTCATCATGTCGTCCAGGGGATGCCACACGCTCTTGATGGCATAGCTCGCCGTCTGGAAGCGGTCGAAGTCGATCACATCCGGCGGGTTGCCGGCGGCAACGGCGGAGACGATCGCGGCTACCGCCGCCACGCCTTGTGACGTGGAGTTCTGTCCCATGGCGAAGTCGATCTGGATATTGGGGTACTTCTTGTTCCAGAATTCAATTTGGTCCACGCGGCCGTTGCGCTGCCCCGCAGCGGGCGGACCACCCCAGAACTCCAGCTTCATCGCCGGGCGCTTCTCCAGCGGCGTATTGGCGCCCGCTTCGCCACCGCTGCCTCCCGGCGCCTGCGGTCCACACGCCGCCAGCGCTGCGCCGCTCAATCCCGCGCCCGCCGAAAGCATGAACCGACGCCTGCCAATGCCCAACCTACTTGAAAATGCTGTCACAAATACCTCCGTACTAGGGACGCAGCGCTCGAGTGCCGCGTACCGTGTCAGAGTACGGCTCCTTTGTGACGGCGTCAATCGTTCTATACGAAAAGCCGCTATCGGGTCCGTAACACGCTGATTAGCGCGAGAAGCGCAGGCGGCCGCTCAAGCGTTCCTCATCGGGGCCGGGGGCGATGAGCGCGAGGTTGAGCCATTCGTCATTAAAGATGCGCTGGCAGACGCGCAGTACGTCTCCAACGGTGACGGCTTCAATCCGGTCCAGCACCTCGTCCGGCGTGAGTAGCTCTGGCGTGAGCAGCTCCTGGGTGGCGTACCACTGGGCGACGCTGGCACTGTCCTCCAGGCTCAACACCGTACGGCCCTTCAAGTACTCCTTGACCTTGCGCAGCTCGGTTTCAGGCACGACGTGCTGGCGCATCTTGTCAACCTCGCCCAGCATCGCCTCCATCGCCGGCTCGACCTGCGCGGGATCAACCCCCGCCGAGACAACGACGGCGCCTGTGTCGTAAAAGGCGTTGACATAAGAATGGACGTCATAAGCCAGCCCGCGCTTCTCCCGCACCTCTAGAAAGAGACGCGAGCTCATGCCATCACCCAGAATGGCGTTTGCCACCCGGAGCGCGTAGCGATCGGGGTCCGAGCGTGAGAGCCCTTTGCCACCCACGCAGACATACGCTTGCTCGGTCTCGCGCGACTGGCTCTTGATCCGCACGCTGCCATTGCGGTCCATGGCGGCGGCAAACGATGGCGGCGGTCCACCTTCGGCGAACAGACGCTCTTGCGCCTGACGGAGCACATGTTCTGGGTCGGCATCACCCGCCACAACGAGCACGGTGTTGGTTGGCCCGTAGCCGCGGCGCACGTAATCAAGGACGGTGTCGCGCGTCTGGGAGTTGACCGTCTCCGCCGTGCCGGCAATCTCCCACCCGATCGCCTGGTCCGGCCACAACAGCTCGGACATGAGTTGGTGCACCCACTCGCCCGGCGCATCCTGCGCCAGCCCCAGCTCTTCCAGCACCACCTTCTTTTCTTTCGTCAGCTCTGCCGTCTCGAGCAATGGCTGGCGCACCATATCCGCCAGCAGGTCAAACGCCAGATCAGCGTGCCGGCTGGCCACCTTGGCGTAATAGACCGTCAGCTCCTTGTCCGTAGCCGCGTTGAGGATGCCACCCACGCCCTCAATCGTCTCCGAGATAAGCTGCGCGCTTGGATACTTGGCCGAGCCTTTGAAGAGCATGTGCTCGACCAGGTGAGAGATACCCTGCTCCTGGACCGCCTCGTAACGCGATCCCATCCCAAAGAACAACGCCACCGTGACCGACCGCGTGTGAGGCATCGGCGCCACCAGCACCCGCAGCCCATTGGACAGCACGTGTCGCTCGTAAGGCCGGGGCGTGAGGGTAGTGACACTCGACATTCGAAGGCAGATTATAGAAGGGAGACCGTACTGAACCCTGCGACCAAGAAGTGCTGGTCAAACGCCAGCGCGTCGTCCAGTCCAAGCCGGCGCATGGTCACGAACGATGTCGCGTCGACGAAGCTGAAGTCCTGGTCCTCGTACTGAATCAGCAGTCGCTCTGCCTCTTCTTCCCAGTCCGGCTCCACAAACACCCGCTCCACCCGCCGCGAGTCGCGCGCGCCTCTGATGAACGCATGCGCCGCGCGCGCTCCGAGGCGAACGCGGACCAGGGTGTAACTTTCCGCCACGACATAATTCGTCGTGCATAGAGGCCGCCCCAACGCAGCGATCCGGCGCAGGGCGTGGACTGCTGTCTCATGCTCGGTATCGTTCGTATCGGCCAGCGCGTACCAGGCAGACGTGTCTACAAAGACGGCCCGTCTCAACCGGCCTGACGCTTCCATCCCGCCAACTCGGCCTCAACTAGATACCTATCATGTTCCCGCGACGCGCTTCCTCCGCTGCTCGCCCCCAACCCAACCACTCCCCAGATTGGATCCTGTTCGAGTGACGTTTCTTCTCCGACTAAGCGGCTTGCCGCGCGACGAATCAACTCCGCCTTGGTCGCCCCCTGTTGCCTCGCCAGCTCGTCCAATGCACGGTTGAGGTCCGGCGGCAGATAGACCTGCGTCCGATGCATACGCTCGCCCATATCGCCTGGTTGAGTATACATCGCCAAGTAGCATTAGATACATCGCCACGTACGGTCCGCGGATCATGCAAGCGATGACCGGCAGGATTGCGTTGTCCGGCTGGTCGAAAGGTCGGTACGGGTGGCGCGTTCTCGCTGCTGAGATCCTGCCACTGGGGGCCTATTTCGTTCTCATGCTGGCGCTGGTGCTGCGGCACGAGCCGTGGCGCGACGAGGCGGACACATGGCTGTATGCGCGAGACGCCGGCCTGGACACGCTTATCTCGCGCCTCCGCTACATTGGCAGTCCGGGCCTGTGGTACGTCCTGCTGATGCCATTGGCGAAGAGTGGGTTGCCCTGTCTGAGCCAGTCGTTACTGCACCTCGCGCTAGCGACGATGGCGGCGACGCTCTGGTACTGGTACGCGCCCCTACCACGCATTACGCGCGTGCTGTTCTTGTTCTCCTATTTCATGGCGTATGAGTACGCCGTGGTGGCGCGGAGCTACGTGCTGACCGTGCTGCTGCTCTTCGCGGCAGCGGCGCTACACGCGCGGCGGCTGGAACGGCCGCTCGTCTACGCGCTGCCGATCGTGCTGCTTGCTCACGCGAACGTCCATAGCATCGGGATCGCAGCTTCCCTCACGGCGGCGTTCAGTTGGGACGCGCTGCGCTCCCGCGTCCGTCCGGTCAGTCTTTGGGTGGCCGCCGGTGCAATGTGCGTCAGCGTGCTCGCTTCGGTCTACCTACTGCTCCCGCCGCCCGACCCCAACATCTCGGCCGGCGCGCCGCCGAATCCGGTGGCTCTATTTTCGAGCATCGGTAGCGCCTTCTTGCCCGGCCTAGACGTTAACCTTGCGGCGTTTGGGGGCGCGCTCGTGCTGCTGGCGGTGGCAGGTTCCGTCTCTCAGCGGCCGGTGGTGCTGTTTGTCCTTGCCACTTCGTGCGGGTGGCTGCTGTACATCTTCGTCTTCCGGTACGCCGGAAGTCTGCGGCACCATGGTCTGCTCCTGATTGTGGCGCTGTACGCGCTTTGGATCGCGGGGCAAACCCGCCAGCTGACCCAGTTGGTGGTGAGCGCGTGCCTGGTAGTCTCAGTCGCCCACGCCACCATGCATTGGCATCTCGATTACCAGCAGAGCTTCTCCGCCGCACATGAGATGGCGGCGTACATCCGAGACGCCGGCCTCACCTCGCATGCAATCGCGGCGCACAAGGCGCCTTATGCGGAAGCGCTTCTACCCTACTTGCCCGGAGTTCGGTTCTGGTACCTCGGCATCGGTGACTTTGGCACCTATATGCGCTGGGACCGAGCGTACAGAATTGGGGGGCAGGATCTGCCGCATGAGGAGGCGGTTGCGCGCTTTGACGAGGTGCCGGCGCCGAGAGAGTGGACGCTGCTGCTCCTAAATGCGCCGCTGTCGGCGGCGTATTCAGATCGATTCCGGCTGGTCTATGCGACCAGAGAGGCGGTGTTCGTGCATCTGGATGAGGCGTACTTCTTGTACGCGCCGGTGAACTGAAACACCGTGCGGGCGTAGGCCTCGACTGAGTTCCGAACAGCGCTCAACAATCAGCCATGTGGCGAAAGCCACCGGGAAGGACAATAGTGCGCCCGACAAGGCAAGCCATGGCTCAAGCGGCAACGAAGGATTCCTGGTTAGCCATACTGCCGCTAGGAGAACCATCAATGGATAGTGGGTGACGTAGAGCGAATAAGAAAGATCACCCAGGAATCGAAAGTGACTCGCGGAATTCTCAACAAGTCGACGGAGCCGGCGCGGAAGGCCAAGCATGAGATACGCAAATCCAACAGTAATGCAAGCACCCCAGAGCATCTCTTGAAACACGGAGTCTCCCGGCTCACCGTTAACGACCGCCCCAAGCAGCATGAGTACAGATACCGGGCCGAGCCATCGAATCCCTTTCAATCGCACCCGGCCCGCGTATGCCTCGGCCACCAAAGCCCCCCCCACACCACAGAAACCAGTAGGCAGAAACGCGCGCCAGCCATCCGCCTGCGACGCCAAAGACAAGGCTGCCTATCAGGGACACCACCAGAATGCAGCGAAACATGCGGCCGGGTCCATATCTTGAGGACAGCCAGAAAATGGTCGGATAGGAGACGTAGAACCAGAACTCATACGCGAGGGACCACAGGGGACTGTTCGTTCCCAGCCATGGGGCAGACAAACCCGCTTGCATCGCAATATTGGCCAGCAAGACAACAAATCCGTACGGCGCTACCGTTAGCCACAGTCGGACCTCTGCCGGCCAACCGGTGCCACTCGCGTAGAGCGCAGGATTGACAGCCATGCCTATGTGATCCACCAGCGCGGTGAACGCGAGGGCAAGAATGAGGGTGGGGTACAGCCGCGTTATCCTTCGTCGCGCAAACCCATACCAGTCTGGCATGCGGACGGGCCGTCCGGGCATGACCACCGCCAACTGCACGGCCTGGCGGTAATGTATGCAGAAACCGCTCAGTATGAAGAACAGCAGTACCGCCTGACGGCCGAAGTCAAGCACGCCAAGGGGACTAGTAATCCACCAAGGAACCACGTTCCGGCTGGCGAGTTCCGGGAGCTCCGTGCCTACCCATAGCAGGCGGTATGCGTGGTGTAGTACGACGAAGACCGCCGCCATGTCTCGCACGCCATCCAGTGTTGCGAGAGCCGTAAGGGAGGGCTCCTGCACCGATGTTGGTTTCGCGTCGCAAGGTGGAGTGACGCCCGCGGGACAGTATCTATTCAAAGAGAACGTCCGGTGGCGCGGGGGTCCGTCCAGCTGGGCGTCACAACGGACAAAGGTAAGCTCCGCACCGCCACTGCGACGGCAACGACAAGAGGCAATACTAGGTAGCCCATGGTCGAACCGAGTGAGGCAACGCCGGCGAAATGCTCAAAGCCAGTCATTCCGAGCCAACCGGCGAGTCCCATGGCGGCGGCGAGCGCTCCAATGCATATTGCCGCGTGCAGGACGGCCAGGCGCCCAAGCAAACGGCGCCCAAGCCCGGCTCTGATTAGGTAGACGATGGGGATGAGCAAAAGGGTCTTGTTGTAGAGGACGGAATCGGCAGGAAGCACCGCAACTGCAACAGCGAATGCAAGGCTTCCATTGCCAAGGAAGATATGCTCACTGGCTTCCGCATGTCGGCAGCGCCACCAAGCACAAAATAGAAGCGCCAATAGCGGAAGGGCGATGTACAGCGCACCGCCCGTGTTGTCTCCGGCAAGCATCGCTGGGAGCCAATACAGACCGCTGTTTGACTCCCGATAGCGGCCAACTTCCTCGAAGAATGCGCCAAGCCAGTTCGGCATGAGCACATGAGCAAGGACCAACTGGAGGATCATCACCGCGGCGAAAGACCCCATGATTGGATACCGGCGTCGATCCCAAACGCCCCAGAAAAGCAGCCCAGCTGCAGGTAGAACGGCAAGTTGTGGTTTGATCATCGACAGGGCCAAGAGGGAACCGCATAACAGATACTTGCCCCTGCTGGCAGCAATGTGGGCACCAACCAGGTACGCCATGACAACGCCGCTCAGTTGTTGCAACCAGAGTAAGTCAAACAACGGCGAGAACGTGACCACCAGGAGGCCCGAAAGCACTTTCTGCCTCGTCGAGAGTTTCGCAGCACTCATTCGCAGCCAGGCTGCGACACTCCCTCCGACTAACGCCGTTAATGCGGCGACGGTGAGCCAGCGCGCCAGTTCGAAAGGCAAGGCCAATACAGGTAGGAGCGGCAACACCACATAGGGGGGGTAAAAGAATCCCAACCGACTGCGAAACAGGCGGATTTCTTCCTCAGGGCCAAGGGTGCGCCCGTAGTAGGCGCGCTGCAAGTCAGCCGTAAAGGCGGCGGCATATGGGTTCTCGCCACCCAGAAGCCGTCGCGCACCGTATCACCGAGGGAATAGATCAGACAGCGCGAGCTCGTGACCGGTCGAACGGATTTGGTGGAGGACACGACCATGGAATTCCTGGGCACTACGCAGATGGAATCCCATAATTAGGGCGGCGACCACGGCTCCCATGGCAACGCGAACCGCCGCCCGCCCAAGGCCGCTGTAGTGTTTGCTACCTGTCGCCCGGCGCGTGGTGTCTGACCGAAACACCGCCGCAGCGACGATCACGGCACTCACCGAGCGCTCAAGTGCAGCCGATCCGAAGGGCGGCGCAGTACCGTTGCAGTCTCATCCTGAAACGTCACCTGCCAATCTGGCATCGCCGCTAGAGCGCGGACGAGAGGCGTGTTTGTGGGATAGATGACCCAGCGTACGTCGTGGTGATCAAGTACCGACTGCCATCCATTGGAAAGTTCCGCCACACGCAAGTAGTCGCGCGTTAGCTCTTCCCCGTAGAAATCGGTCTGGCCATCAATGAAGACCTGTTTTTCTGGCCACAGCTGGTGAAGTAAATACCCACCCCAGACCAACTCGTTATATCCATTTCCTTCCGGTGGGTTTGCCTTGAGGTACTCGGCCGCAGCTACTGGCTGCCTCGCGGAATCAAAGCGGACGTTCAGAGGCTCCACGCCGGAGTGAACTTGAAATGCCGCCGCGAGGACTAGCCCGCCAACGGCTGTAATCGGCCAGAGATGACCGCGCGCGCGATCCTCCATGCGGCCGTAGACTTCGTTCCGACGCGAAACGAAATCCGCGACGGTGCCCACCACTCTGTGCCAGCGCGTCGCGAGGCTCGGCAGCGCAAACGCCTCGAGCTGCGCGGCAACGATTGGCGCCGCAATGATCGCGAAAAGCGGGATGTTGCGCGCCGAGTGGAGGGCGAAGTAGGTAAACCCCACACACAGAAGCCCTTCATGAAGACTGGGGCGTATGCGCGACCAGCCAAAACACAGGATCAGACCAAGCAGCATGGCCAGAAACGGAAGGGCGTCCGCTTCGTGGAAGTCCGGCGAAAGGTATTCGTGCGTGCGGTTGACGAGCAGTCGCTTGCCGAAATAACCCGTCACGTGAGCGTACAGACCGGGACCCGCGGGATTGACGAGCGTGGCGCCGATGGTCGCGATCGCCGGGAGCGCCAGCGCTCGCAGGCGGTCGCGGGCAGCCTCAGCCTCAAAGCCGTCGCGGGCTAACCAGCGCATGATGTCGGCGCCGGCGTACGCCGCCACAAGGATGAGGCCAATCAAGAAACCACCGTGAGCATTGACCCAAAGCACCATCACGGCAGGCAGCAGCCAAAGTGCCCGTCGCCGCGTCTGGCGGCGATACCACAAGT
>Ga0136611_10000089_pt1 | contig 48156 bp, 44 predicted proteins | sample AntDrymUQ2232306_2_FD_106645 | JGI IMG/M metagenome (GOLD analysis project Ga0136611, IMG submission 106645) | Polar desert sand microbial communities from Dry Valleys, Antarctica - metaG UQ223 (23.06) | ecosystem: Environmental > Terrestrial > Soil > Desert | place: Antarctica: Dry Valley... | reverse complement strand
GCCTCGGCCCGCGGCGCGCCCAGTACCGCCCGCAGCGCGCCATGCGTCCTGAGATGACGCGTCAACGCGCGCGTATCAAAACCCTCCGCCACCGGGATCTGGCTCTCCGCTAGCCACTCTGCAAGCTGCCCATTAGCCCGCCAGTTGCTCGGGCCACTGCAATACTCGCGCACAATCAGCCCGTGCAGCCACGGACGCGTCGATTCAAAGTCGTCCTTGTTGATGCCGTAGTTGTCAATCAGCGGATAGGTGAGCACAACGATCTGCCCGCGGTAGGACGGATCGGTACACAGCTCCTGGTAGCCGGTCATCCCCGTGCAGAAGACCAGCTCCCCCTCCGCTTCCAGCACACCGGCCGCGGTAGACGGCCCGGTGCCAAACCCAAAGAACACCCGCCCATCTTCCAGCGCAAGGATCAGCTTCTGCCTGTGCGCCGGCGGGTGCGCGTCCATGGCGTCAGTGCTCATGCACAACCTCTCCGCCCACAAGAGTGAATAGCGCCTGGCCGCGCAGAAAGTGCCCGGCCAGCGGCGTGTTCTTCCCTTTCGAGAACATCTGTTGGGGATCCACGCACCATTCCCGCTCCGGATCGAAGATGACTACATCCGCGGTGGCCCCTGCGGAAAGCGTGCCCGCCGGAAGCCCAAAAACGGCGGCTGGACGGCTCGTCATGGTAGCCACCATCTCTGCGAGACCCATCTTTCCGGCATGCACAACGCTCAGCAACTGCCCCAGCGCCGTTTCGATATTGGAGATTCCCGACGCCGCCAGCGCGTACTCGCAATGCTTGTCTGAAACGCCGTGCGGTGCATGATCTGTCGCAACGCAGTCAATGGTCCCGTCATTCAACGCCGCCACCAATGCCGCCGAGTCCTCATTTGTCCGCAGCGGTGGATTCACTTTCGTGCTGGCGTCATACGGCGCCAATGATGCCGTGGCGGACCACCAATGTCCCGCTACCAAATCGTCGGTCAGCGTGAGATGGTGAGGCGTCGCCTCCGCCGTGACACGCAGCCCTCGCTGCTTAGCACGCCTGACGTACTCAATCGATCCCGCCGTTGAGAGGTGCGCCACATGTAAGTGCGCGCCGGTAAGCTCCGCCAGCAGCACATCCCGCGCGACGATGACCTCCTCTCCCTGCCGCGGCCAGCCCTTGAGCCCAAGGCGTGCGGCTACTGGCCCTTCGTTCATCTGCGCGCCCGCAGTCAGCGCCTTATCCTCGGCGTGTTGCACGATCGGGCGGCGCACAATCAGGCTGTACTCAAGCGCGCTTCGCATCATCGCGCTGTTCTCGACGCAGTCACCGTCGTCTGAGAACGCGACCGCTCCCGCTTCCGCCAACTCGGCCATCTCAGCGAGTTGCTTGCCCTTCCTACCCTTGGTGATCGCGCCGATTGGATACACCCGCACATACCCGGTCGCCTTCGCAGTGCGGCGCACAAACTCCACCGCCGCGGCCGTATCCAGCGCGGGCTCGGTGTTCGGCATGCAGCACAGCGTGGTGTAGCCACCAGCGGCAGCAGCACGCGTTCCGCTCTCTATAGTCTCTTTGTATTCAAATCCCGGCTCACGCAAATGGGCGTGCAGGTCCACCAGCCCCGGTGCCACTACCAGTCCGTCGGCGTCAATGGTTCGCCCGCCCGCCGGTATCCCTAGCCCCTGCCGGACCTCTGCCACCTTCCCATCCACCAGCAGCACGTCCATCACGCCATCAATCCCGTTGGCCGGGTCAACCACCCGCCCACCACGGATAAGCACTGGCGCCGCATGCCCGGACCGCGTATCACCCATCAACGGCTTAGTCGCAACAGCTACCACGTCTCTATCCTTCTCGCCCTAACCGGTTAGCGTCATTCTGAGCCCCAGCGAAGAATCCGTCGCCCCGACCGCTAAACCGCAAGGTCACTCCTCCCGCCTGCCAGCAAGTACATCAGCGCCATGCGCACCGCTACGCCGTTGGTCACTTGCTCCTCAATCACGCTCTGAACGCCGTACGCCACGTCCGGCGCAATCTCAATCCCCTCATTCATCGGTCCGGGATGCATGACGAGCGCGCCAAACTTGGCTCGCGCTATCCTGGCCCGCGTCAGACAGTAGAGACGGCTGTATTCACGCAGTGACGGGAAGAGGCCCGCATCCTGGCGCTCCTTCTGGATGCGCAGCGCCATCACCACATCAGCGTCCTCAACCGCCTTGTCCAGGTCGTACTGCACCCGCACTGCAGCGTGCTCCTTGGTCGCGCCATTCCCCCCGTTGCCGCCCTTGCGGCGCAGTCCTTCCGCTATCGCCGTCTCAATCCCCGGCGGCATCAGCGTTGGCGGACCGCACAACACTACCTGTGCGCCTAACGTCGTGAAGCCCCAGATGTCCGAGCGCGCCACGCGCGAGTGCAGCACATCTCCCACGATCACAATCTTCTTGCCGTCCAGCGATCCAAGCTTTTCACGCACGGTGAACAGATCCAGAAGCCCCTGCGTCGGGTGCGCATGCCACCCATCCCCCGCATTGATGACGCATGCGTCCAGCTCGCGCGCCACCAGATACGGTGCGCCCGAGTGTGGGTGCCGGATGATCACCATGTCTGCGCCGAGCGCCTGTAGTGTGCGCGCGGTATCCACCAGCGTCTCCCCTTTCTCGACGCTGGAGCCCGACGCCGTGATGTTGACCACATCCGCCGAGAGGTTTTTCGCTGCCAGCTCAAAGGACACGCGTGTGCGCGTGCTCGCTTCATAGAAGCAATTGACAATCGTCTTGCCACGCAGCGGCGGCACGCGCTTGATCGGTCGCGCTAGCACTTCCTTCATTGAGACGGCGCTGTCCAGCACCTCCGTCAGCTCTTCCGCCGAGAAGTCGTCCAGGTCGAGCACGTCTTTGCGTCTCATCGCTCGTCTCCCTCTCGTCCGTCCTGTTCGATTCGCTCCTCGCGCCGCACCAGCACCACTTCGTCTCGCCCGTCCGTCTCTTCCAGGCGGACCGCAATCTCCTCATGCCGCGCGGTCGGCACGTTCTTGCCAATGTAATCCGGCCTGATTGGCAATTCGCGGTGCCCCCGGTCCACAAGCACTGCTAGCTGGATCTGGCGCGGCCGGCCGTAATCCAGGACCGCATCTAGCGCCGCGCGTATCGTTCGGCCGGTGTAGAGCACATCATCCACTAACACCACACTGCGCTCAGTCACGTCATGTGGCATCGACGTGGGGTGCATCTCCGGCTGCGTGCCCCGCAGCCCCAGGTCATCGCGATACATCGTGATGTCCAGCTGCCCCACCGGTACGTCAACTCCCTCGAACTGCTGGATCAGGGCCGCCAGGCGCCCGGCGAGCGGCACCCCCCGCCGACGCAGGCCAACCAGGATCACTTTCTCCGGCCCCTGGTTCCGTTCCAGGATCTCATGCGCAATGCGCGTCAGCGCCCGCCGGATCCCCTCCGCATCCAGAATCGGCGTATCAGCAACCGCAGCGCTTCCTTCGCTGGGACCTTGTGATGAGCCTGAAGGTAAGGTCGTCGCCATAAAAAAAAGCTCCCCGCCAACCGACGAGAAGCTCCTGTTCGACCGCGCGTGCACGCGCATCAGTGCGTGCACACACCCTCTGACAGGTACCTTGCCGCCTCGCCGGGTCAGCTTAAAGGACCGTTTGACTCAGTCTAGCACCTCACCCCGCGGCGGCCGCAGCCGTGATGCTCACCCACCCAGGTACAGCCGTCTGGTCTCCGGGTTCTCCAGTAGCTCCGCGCCCGTCCCTTCCAGTTTGTTTCGACCCAGCTCTAGCAAGTAGGCCCGGTCCGAAAGCGCGAGCGACTGCGCCGCGTTTTGCTCCACAACCACCATCGACAACCCCTCACGCTTGAGCGCCGCCAGCGTCTCGAAGACCAGCGTGACGTACCGTGGCGCCAGCCCAAGCGATGGCTCGTCCAAGAGCATCAGCTTCGGCGAGATCATCAGCCCTCGCCCAATGGCGAGCATCTGCTGCTCGCCGCCGGACATCGTCCCGGCAAGCTGCCCACGCCGCTCGGCCAGCCTTGGGAACAATGAATACACCCGCTCCATTGACGCCCGTCTGGCCACGGTGTCGCGCACCTGGAATGCACCCATGTCCAGGTTCTCCTGCACACTCATGCTCGGGAAGCTGATCCGTCCCTGCGGCACGTAGGACAATCCAAGCGGCACCAACCTGTCCGCGCGCATACCCGTTACGTCCCGCCCGTCAAACGTCACCATCCCCGACCTGGGCGGCGCAAAGCCCGTCACCGCCTTGAGCACGGTCGACTTCCCCGCGCCGTTCGGACCGATCAAGCTCACCAGCTCGCCCCGCCCCACGCGCACGTTGACCCCGTGCAGCACCTCAATCTTGCCGTACCCGGCGAAGACGTCATGCACAGAAAGGAGCGGTTCGCTATCCAAGTAGGCTGATCCCTCTACGCCTGCAAGTGAGCCGGCACACGGTGCCCGCCAGCAGGCCAGCCGCCACGCCGTGCCTTATCGTCCAAAGTACGCCTCGATCACCTTTTCGTCCTGCCGGACCTGGTCCGGTGTGCCATCTGCGATGACCTCGCCGTGGTCCAGGACGATCAAGCGCTCGCACAGCGCCATTATCAGCCGTATCTCGTGGTCTGTGATGAAAAACGTCTTCCCCTGCGCCAGCAAATCTCTCATGTGCGCCACCAGCCGCTCCTCCATCGCGGGGTTCACGCCAGCAAATGGCTCGTCCAGCAGGATCAGGTCCGGGTCAGGCGCCAGCACGCGCACGAATTCCAGCAGCTTCTGCTGCCCGTAGCTCAGGTTGGTCGCATACTCGCCCGCCAGCGCCGTCAATCCCACAAACTCTAATAGCTCCCGTGCCCGTTGCTCCGCGTCACCGCGCGCCGCCGTCCGAGACGCCACCATCACGTTCTCCAGTGCCGTCATCTGGCCGAACAGCCGCGTGATCTGGAATGTGCGCCCCAAGCCCAGCCGGTTGATCTCATGCGGCTGCTTTCCGGCAAGCGAGTGCCCCCTGAACGTGATGGTTCCCCTGTCAGGCCGGTCTACCCCTGAGATCATCTGGAACAGCGTCGTCTTCCCAGACCCGTTCGGCCCAATCAGCCCCGTCACTGATCCCTGGCGCACGTCAAACGACGCTCCATTCACCGCGATCACCCCACCAAACTGCTTGGTGACCTCGTGCACTTCAAGGATGGGCCGCGCCGGTGCCGTCACACCCGCCTGCTCCGCGGCAGCCAGCCCCGCTCCTGCAAGAGCGCTATCACCCCACCAGGCAGAAAGAGCAAGATCAAGATGATCATCCCGCCGAAGAGCGCCGTGTGCAGGAAGGGGAACCGCGCCCAGAGCTGCTCCCCAGTGTACGTCAGCACCACCGCGCCAATCACCGGTCCCCACACCGTCCCCTGGCCGCCGAACATCGTCATCGTGATCGCCCGCACCGTCAACCCCGCCGCGAATACCGTAGTCGGGTCGATGTAGCTCTGCTTCCACGCATACAGCCCACCTGCGATTCCCGCGATCGACGCGCTGACGCAAAACGTGACCAGCTTGTGGAGCGTCGTCCGAACCCCCACCACTTCCGCCGCCACCTCGTCCTCGCGGATCGACAGCAGTCGCAGCCCCACCGGCGAAGTCGCCACAACGTGCGTCAGCGCCACGGCCACCATCGCCAGGAGACCCATGGCGTAGTAGGCAGGCACGTCCACCAGCGCTGGCGGTAGCGAGAGCCCCTTCCCGCCGCCGGTCAGCGGTTCCGCCAGCGTGACCGCAACGCGCACCGCCTCCGCCAGTCCTAGCATGGCGATGGCGAAGTACGGGCCGCGCAGCCTCAACGCCGGGTAGCCCAACACCAGCGCGAGCAGCGCCGCCACAACGCCCGCCACCAGCACCGCCACGGGCCACGGCGCGCTGACGTGCGCCAGCTTATTCGTCAGCAGGATGCCGGAGGTGTAAGCGCCGATCCCAAAGAACGCCGCGTGCCCAAATGACACGTACCCCGTGTAGCCCGAAATCAGGTTCCACGATGACGCCATCGCAGCGTACATGAACGTGAGGAACAGCAGCGAAAGCACGTAGCCCGTCCCCCACAGCGGCAATGTCGCCAGCATGAGCACGCCCAGCGCCAGCAAAACCGGCGCCGTCACCCCCCATCTCACCGCTTCACCACCTCACCGACGATTAACCTTCGCGCAGTCCAAACAAGCCGGACGGCTTCACCAGGAGCACCAGGAACAATAGGACGTACGCCACGCCCTCGGCGGCCTGCGCGTTCGTCGCGTATGCCGCAAACGATTCGAACAGTCCCAGCAGAACTGCCCCAGCGAACGCACCGCCAAAGCTGCCCAGACCACCGAGTACGATCACGGCGAAGCCCTTGAGCATGTACGTGCCGCCCATCTCCGGAAAGATGGTGAAGATAAAGCTGGCCAGCGTACCCGCTGCACCCGCCAGCGCCGCTCCCAATCCAAACGCCAGCAGGCGCGCACGGTCCACATCAATGCCGCACATCAGTGCCACGTCCGGGTTCTGTGCCGTCGCGCGTAGCGCCTTACCCCATCGGCTCCAGCGTAGGTAGGCGTAGACCGCCGCTGAAAGCACCGCCGCCACGCCGAACGCCACCAGTCGCGGCAGTGAAAGCGCCAGCCCGGCCACGTCCACCGAACCGCTCAAATACGGCACCGAACGGAAGTTCGTCGTGAACGCCTGCTGCGCCGCGCCCGTCAGCAACAGACTGACGCCAAACATCAGCAGCAGTGACGTGAGCGGCGGCTGGCGCACCACGCGACTTACGAGCAGTCGCTGGAGCAGCAACCCAAGTCCAAACAGCAGCGGCATGATGAGCGCCAACGCCAGCAGCGGCGGCACTCCCCATAGCACAAACAGACCCAATGCGGCGTAGGCGCCAAGCATCAGCAACTCGCCGTGCGCGAGGTTGATCACGCGCATCACGCCAAAGATCAGATTCAAGCCACCCGCCAGCAGCGCGTACACGCCACCCAGCAGGATCCCGCTCGCGGCGACCTGCGCCAGAGTCAGCGCGTTCGTGGGAGCTACCGCGCTTTCCACTCGGGCATAGGCAGCTTGGGCTTGCCGGTGGCCATGTTGTCCGGCGACACGATCGCCTTCTCCTTGCCCTGCCACTGGATTGTCACCGGGATGTGCCCCATCTGCATGCCGGTGTCGTCCACCTTGTATTTGCCCGGCAGGATGGTCGTGGTTTCCAGCGTGGAGAGCGCCTCGCGCAGTTTCTCCCGGTCCAGCGAATTGGCCTTTTTGACCGCCGCCTCCATGATCTGCCCACCCGCAAAGCCCGTGGCCGAGTGGTAGTCCGGGTCCCGGCTCCACTTCTTCTTATAGGCGTCCAGGAACTCCTTGTTGCCCGGTGTCTTGAGATCCGGCTCCCACATGGAAGGGCCAAAGACATGGTCCGCCACCGCTCCCAGACTTCCCTGGAAGTCCGGGTTCGCCGCGCCCACGGAGAAGGCCAGCATCTTGACGTTCACGTCCAGGTCTTTCATCTGGCGCGTGATCAGCATCGAGTCAGGCTCGTACGAGCCGCCCACCAGCACTTCAGGCACCGCCGCCTTGATCTTCGTCAGCATCGACGACACATCGGTTGCCTTCTGCGGATACTTCTCCTGGAAGACAATCTGCATCCCCTTCTGGCGCGCGTACGCCGCCGTGCCGGTCGCCGTGGCGTTGGGGAAGACCGTGTCCTCGTTGACGATGGCAATCTTCTTCAGATTGTTCTTCAGCGCCAGATCAATCACACCGTAGAAATACGACTCGGCCACCGAGTACACGCCGAAGACGTACTTGTAGTTGCGCTTCCAGATATCAGATGCGGAGGCGCCGGCCGCGAGCAGCGGGTACTTGTACTTCTCTGTCACCGTGGACGCAGACAGCGTCACTGAGCTGGCGTACGGCCCGAGCACAAGATCCACCTTGTCCTCTGTGATCAGCTTCTCGTACAGCTTGGCGCCCGTTGTCGGGTCCGTCTGATCGTCCAAGATGGTCATCTCCACCGGCCGGCCCAGCAGGCCACCGCGCTGGTTGACCATCTCCACCCACAGCTCGTACGCCTCTTTCTGATAGCGCCCTATGTTGCCGTTGCTGCCTGTGGCTGAAACCGACGCCCCAATGCGTACCGGCGTCTTGTCCGAGGTAGTGCCGCCCGTGGCGCCACCACCCTGCGCCCCGCCGCAACCGGTCAGAGCCAGCGCCGCCACGCCACCTGTGGCCGCCGCCGAGGCGACAATGCGCCGTCTCGAAAATCCAGTCATAGCTTTACGTCCTTCCAAGATCTCTGCAGCTCGGGGCGTGTCTCTCCACGCTCTTGCCTGGAGCCATGTGGCCCACGTTGCCTACGCAGCATAGCACCCCCTACCGGACATCAACACCGTCCATGTGCAAACTTCGCGCCTACCCACCCACCAGGCGCGTCTATACTCGTGGGCCTTCTTCCCTACCCCTTCGTTCCCCATCCTATGGCTATCGCCACCAAGACCGTCAAGTCCTTCAAGTCTGCGTCCGAGCAGCTTTCTCTTCCTCTCGTATTTGACTCCCTGCCTTTCAATTACGAGCGCGGACTGCACCTCGCGGACGCGGACTTCTGGCTTGATCCTCACACGCGCCGGCCGGTCGCGTACGTTTCTCACGGCCACTCAGACCACTGCCTGCCCCACGGTCATGCCTTCGCCACGCCGGCCACTGCCGAGTTCTACCGGCTGCGCACCAAGCGCGAGCGCGTCACCGAGCTGCCCTTCAACCAGCCGCACCGTATCGCTGATCGCGAGATTGAGCTATTTCCCGCCGGCCACATCCTCGGGGCCTCGCAAGTGCTGGTCACCGGTGCAGACGGCCGGCGCTTGGTCTACACCGGCGACTTCAAACTGCGCGCCGCACCCTGCCTTGACGCCGCCGAGGTGCGCGAGTGCGACGTGCTCGTCATGGAGTGCACCTTCGGCCATCCGCGCTACCGCTTTCCCACTATGGAAGTGATCGAGGAGCAGCTGCGCGCCTTCGTGGACCGCTGCTTCGAGCAGGACCTGATTCCAGTCGTGATGGGCTACGTGCTGGGCAAGAGTCAGGAAGCGCTGTGCCTGCTTGGGCGTGCCGGCTACCAGGTCGCCGTGCATGAGAGCATCGTCCGCGTTGTCCAGGCGTATGAGCGCCAGGGCATCGAGTTCGGCGCCTACGAGACGCTCAACCTCACCAGCGTCGAGGAGTTGCGCGGCAAAGTTGTCCTCTGCCCGCCGCACCTCCGCAAAACCGTCACCGCCACATTGACGCGCTATCGCACCGTTATGCTCACCGGCTGGGCGGTTGACCCAAGCGCCCGCTACCGCTACGGCGTTGGCGAGATGATCGCGCTCTCCGACCACGCCGATTTCACCGAGCTCACAGAATACGTCGAGCGAGCGCGCCCCAAAGTCGTCTACACCGTCCACGGCGACAACAACTTCTCAAAATACCTCCGCTCCCAAGGCATCGAAGCCCATCACTTGGCGGACTAATCTTCAGTATGCACCGTACGGAACCGCGGGAGCGTGACCTCCCCCGTCACGTCCGCATATTCCAAGACTATTTCCGCGCCCATCCGCACGTGCCCCGGCTCAACCGGCACACCAACCAATCGCCCCATCAGTCGCACCCCTTCTTCAAGCTCAACCAGCGCCACGATGTACGGCGCTTGCTCCTGAAGCTCCGGGGAAGGTGCGCGATGCACGATGGTGAAGCTGTAGACCAGTCCCCGACCGGACACTGGCCTCCACTCCAGCGACACTCCGCCGCAATGCGGGCACGCCGCGCGCGGGTAGAAAACCCACTTCTCACAGTCGATGCAGCGCTGCAGGCGCATCGCGTGCGCCCTTACGCTGTCCCAGTACAGCTGCGAAACCGGGTCCGGCTGAGGGAGTGGTCCATACAGCGAATGCGCTTTCGCAGTCATACGCCAAGCACTGCTGTCCCCGTCGCCGAAAGCACGCCGCCCGTCCCATGCACCAATGCCAAACGCGCATCCCTCACCTGCCGCTCCGATTGTCCCGCCCTCGCGTAGTCGCCTCGCAGTTGCCGCACCGCCTCCACAATCGTGAACACGCCGAACATCCCGGGATGTGTGTACGAGAGCCCGCCGCCCTGGGTGTTCAGCGGGAAGCTCCCTCCCGGTGCCGTACGCTGCCCCGAGACAAAGGCGCCCCCTTCCCCCTTGGCGCAGAAGCCCAGGTCTTCCAGTGACATCAGCACCGTGAAGGTGAAGCTGTCATACACCTCGGCAACGTCAATCGCCTCCGGCCGCACCCCTGCCATCTCGAATGCTCGCGCGCCCGACACTACGCCCGGCCCTGTCGTCAGATCTGGCATCTGGCTAATCATGGAGTGCGAGTGGTGCTCTCCATGGCCGAGCACCGTCACCGGCTTGGCGCTCATATCCCGTGCCCGCTCCACACTCGTCACCACGATCGCGCCGCCCGCGTCGGTCACCAGACAGCAATCTAGAAGGTGTAGCGGCCACGCTATCCAGCGGCTGTTCAGCACGTCTTCTATCGTTATGCGGTCGCGCATCAGTGCCTTGGGATTGAGCGCCGCCCACGCCCGCGTCGCCACCGCGATCTCTGCCAGTTGCGCATGTGTCGTGCCGTACTGGTGCATGTGGCGCGCGCACGCCATGGCGTAGGCGCCGGTCGGCGTCGGCAGCCCAAACGGTGCCTCAAACTGCTGCTGGTTGACGCCATACAGCGGTAGCATCGGCGCTCCCACGCGCGAGCGCCCGCTCTGACCGTGACTGATCAACGCCACCGAGCACAACCCGGCGGCAATTGCAGCCGCCGCGTGCCCCAGATGGATCACAAACGACGCTCCGCCCACATGCGTTCCGTCCGTGTAGCGCGGTGCGATCCCCAGGTACTCCCCCAGCTCGCTCGTCGTCAGCCCCGCCGTGAACAGTGCATCCACATCGTCCTTGGTCAACCCCGCTTCCGCCAGTGCATTCCGACTCGCCTCTGCGTGCAGTTGCAGCGCCGTCTTGTGAGGCACCACCCCCAGCTCGTCAGACTCGCCTACCCCGGCGATGGCAGCCTTCCCTACGGTCATCGTGAACCACCTACTGTCATCCTGAGCGAAGCGAAGGACCCGCTTCCTTCATCCCCTTGGTCCACCTGCCACGTAGATCGTCTGCCCGCTCACATATGACGCCGCGTCACTAACCAGGAACGCGATCACATTCGCCACGTCCGCTGGCTGTCCCACTCTCCTCAGGGGAATATCCGACGCCCGCTGCGCCGCATACTCTTCCCACGCAACGCCCACGCGCTCCGCTGTGGCGTGGGTCATCCTCGTCTCAATCAACCCCGGCGCCACACAATTCACATTGATCCCAAACGGCCCTAGCTCAATCGCCAGTGTTCGTGAAAAGCCCTGCAAACCCGCCTTCGCCGCCGCGTAGTTCGCCTGTCCTCGGTTGCCTAACGCCGACGTAGACGAGATGAAAATCATCTTCCCGTATTTTCGCGCCACCATGTGCGCTTGTGCCGCACGCGCCACCAGGAAGCTGCCGTTCAGATGCGTGTCGAGTACACCCTGCCAGTCCTCATCCGTCATCTTGAACAGGAGGTTGTCGCGCGTGATCCCGGCGCACGCCACCAGGATGTCAAGCCGGCCAAACGCGTTCATCACGCCCTGAACTACCGCCTCAATCTGCTCCCTATCAGCCACATCACACCCAACCCCTTGCGCCATTCCTCCCGCCGCCGTGATCTCGCTGGCTACCGCTTCCGCTACTTCGCCGTCTAAGTCCGTCACCACCACGGAAGCGCCCAACTCGCCTAGCAACCGGGTCGTAGCCTCGCCAATCCCACGCCCTCCACCCGTGACCAGCGCCACCTTGCCGGTCAAGTCAATCAGGGTCTTAAGCACTGCACCACGCCGCCCGCCTCTAATTCCGCTATCCGTTCCTTGGAGTACCCCAACTCCTCGACGAGCACTTGCTCGGTGTGCTGCCCCAGCAACGGAGGCGCGCCGGGCAATTCCTGTGGTGCGCGACCGTCCGGCACTCCCTCGCGCCACGGCATCACCGGCACAGGAATTTCACCCATCGGGTGATTCACCCGCGCCAACAGTCCTCTTGCCTGCACTTGAGGGTGCGCCGCCACGCGATCCATCGCGTTGATCGGCCCCGCGGGTACGCCATGCTTCTGCAAACGCCCCAGCCACTCGTCTCCCGCCTGCGTCTCAAACAACGCCTCCAGAATTGCCAGTAGCGCCTCGCGGTTCCGCACCCGATCGCCGTTGGTCGAGAATCGATCGTCACGCAGCAAGTCCGGACGCTCGATCGCAGCACAGAACGCTCGCCACAGTCGGTCATTGTTCACCGCGACAGTGATCTCAAATGTTGCCGTGCGGAAGCCCTGGTAGGGCACGATGTACGGTAGTGCGTTGCCCGATGGCCCAGGTACCCGCCCGGAAAGTAGGTGGCTCACCAGGTGATAGCCCATCAGCGACACCTGCCCGTCGAGCAGCCCTACATCCAGGTAACGTGCCTCCACTTTCGCCCCAGACGCCTTTGCCCTCTCACGCGCCAACAACGCGCCGTTGATCGCCAGCGCCGCGTTCGTTCCGGCCAGTATGTCCGTCTCCGCCACGCCCGCCTTAAGCGGCCGGCCATCCTTCTCGCCCGTGACGCTCATTAGCCCGCCCACACCCTGCATGATCAGGTCGTATCCCGGCTCCTGTGCCAGCGGTCCATCTTGCCCATACGCCGAGATCGAGCAATACACCACGCCCGCTTGTCGCCCACGCACGGCATCAAAGCCAATCCCAATCCGCCCCGCCACCCCCGGACGGAAGTTCTCCACCACTACATCCGCGCCAGCCGCCAGACGCAGACACAGCGCCAACCCTTCCGGCGCCTTCAAGTTGACCGCGATGCTCCGCTTGCTGCGGTTCATCGAGAGGAAGTACGCGCTCTCTCCGCCAAAAAACGGTGGGCCCCAATGGCGCGCCTCGTCTCCGGCGCCCGGTTCCTCCACCTTGATCACGTCCGCACCAAGGTCTGCCAGGAGCGCCGTGCAATACGGCCCGGCGAGCGCTCTGCTGAAGTCCAGCACCCGGTACCCCTCGAGCGGTCGCACCCTGCCGCCATTGTAGTGCAGGCACCAGTTCCCTCTCCATCTGGGAGAAGGTTAGGGTGAGAGCGGCCTTCGCTTCTGCGAAAAATGGCTCCGTCTATGTATCCCAGTGCGTGGTGCTACGCTGTCCCGCATGACGCTGGACGAGCTCAAGGCTCGCACTGGCCAAGAGCTCGGTGTGAGCGACTGGTTCCACATAGCCCAGGAGCAGATCGACGCCTTCGCCGCCCTCACCGGCGACCAGCAGTACATTCACGTCGATCCCGAGCGAGCCGCCCAAACTCCCTTCGGAAGCACCATCGTCCACGGTTATTTCACCCTTTCACTCCTGCCCCAGCTCAACCAGCAGACCATCGGTGGCTCAAGCTTGCGCCTGAACGGACGCATGACCATTAACTACGGTCTCAATCGCGTTCGCTACCCATCACCCGTTCGCCCCGGCGCCCGTCTCCGCCTGCACACCGTTCTCAAATCTTTAGAGGAGATCGGGCCGGGCGCCGGTCCCGACGGAAAGCCCCACGCCATCCAAGTCACCCTCCAACAGACCATCGAGCTAGAAGGCCAGGAGAAACCCGCCATGGTCGCGGAAACCCTGACGCGTGTGTACTTCTAGCAAGTCATGACCCAGAGTGCCTACAAACCCCATGGAGTACATAGGATTCGTAGTAACTCTCCTTATCCCTCAATCACGCTCAACAACATCTCTATCGCTGCTGCAGACGCCTCTTCCTTGTAGGTTGCCCGGTCAGGCGCGGGAATGAGGCGCTCTTCCCAGGTGTGGGTGTCGCTGTCCCCTGCCAGGCCCGCCACCGCTAGAAACGTGAGACCCGCCACTGGCCGCCGCTGCTCATCCTGAATCGCTTCCGACCCCTCCGGCCGGCGCCCCGGCACTCCTTGTGCCCGCTCGTCCAAAGCCGGCTCGCGCTCATCTGCGTAGCCCGTCACCGCCACCGACCACTGGGAAGTGAACAGGCGCCGCGCGAGTCGTGCCATCTGTACCGTCGCTTCCGCGCTGATTGCCCCTTGGTCAATCAGCGTGTCAGATGACACGCGCAGCAGTAGTTGCTTCGGATAGTCCGTGTATGTCACCACTCCGACGCGGAACCATCCTGAGCTCCCCGGTACCTGCGTCAACAGATTGGAAAGCGCGCCGCCCGTCGCACCCTCCGCCACCACTAAGTGCTCCCTCCGCTCCGTTAGCACCCGCCCCAGGCGCTCCGCCAGCTCCAACGGCGACTCACTCTTCAATGTCATCCATGGGCCTCCCCACTGGGGACGGAGCGGAGCGAAGGATCCGCATTCCTGTCTCCCTGGTCGCTGCCGCTACGCATCCACGCCCGCCAGTTCAAGCTCCAGTTCCGCCGCTTCCTCGCCCTCGCTAGTGGGCCCCCGGACCACCTTGTACGAGCGTCCGTTCGCCTCATCCGGCTCAACCAGCCCGCGCTCCTCCAGCTCATCCAGCAGCCTCGCCGCGCGTGGGTAGCCGATTCCCATCTTGCGCTGCATGAAAGAAATGCTCACAAAGCTCGTCGTCCCCAGCAGCGCAATCGCCTTCTCCACCAATGGACTCTGCTTATCGCCGTTCTTCTCCGCGTCCGCCGCTTCCTGCTTCAGCATCAGCGCCTCAATCTCGGCTTTCTGGACATACTGCGGACTGCCCTGCTTCTTCCAGAAGTGGATTAGTGCGCTGATCTCGTCGTCTGAGACCCACGTACCCTGCACGCGTAACGGCTTGCCCTGGTCAAATGGCAGGAAGAGCATGTCGCCCCGACCAAGCAAATTCTCCGCGCCACCCGTGTCCAGTATGACGCGTGAATCGATCATGCTGCTCACAGCGAACGCGATTCGCGTCGGCATGTTTGCCTTGATCAGCCCCGTCACCACGTCCACGCTCGGCCGCTGCGTCGCCACCACCAGGTGGATGCCCACCGCGCGCGCCTTTGCCGTCAATCGGCAGATGGCCGGCTCAACGTCATCCGGCGCGAACATCATCAGGTCCGCCAGCTCATCAATGATGATCACCATGTACGGCAAGGGTTTTGCGGGTGCCTGACCCGGCTGACGCGGCAGCGCCGGCACCGCGTTGTTGAAACTTTCGATGTTCCTGAAGCTCAGTTCAGAGAGCATCTTGTAGCGCCGTTCCATCTCCTCAATTGCCCACAGCAGCACCTTCCCCGCCTCCGCCAGATCCACCACCACCGGGTACTTGAGGTGCGGGATGCCGTCATACTCGGCCATCTCCACCATCTTGGGATCGATCATCAGCAGCTGCAGCTCATCCGGCGTGAACTGGAAGAGCAGCGACGCGATGATGGTGTTGATACACACGCTCTTGCCGGACCCGGTTTGTCCTGCCACCAGCAGATGCGGCGTCCGTTCCAGCGCCGCCACGCGTGCCTTGCCGTCCACGTCACGCCCCAGCGCCAGCCGCAGCCGCCCCTTAGTGTCCCGAAAGTGCTGAGATTCCAAGACCTCGCGCAGCCCTACGGTGGCGATGCCCGAGTTGGGAATCTCCAAGCCCACCACTGGCCTTCCCGGAATCGGCAGCTCAATACGCAGCGTCTGCGCCGCGAGCACAAGTTGCAAGTCAGCCTCATAGCGTTTGATCTGCTTGACCGAGACCCCCTCTGCTGGTGTCAGTGAGAACTGCGTTACCGTCGGCCCAACCATGGCCTCCTTCACCGTCACCGGCACGCCAAACGCGTTCAGCGTCCGCTCGATCAGACGCTTCTTCTCCGCGATCTCTGCCTCACTGATCTCCTCCGCCGTCACCGATGACAGCATCGACGTCGAAGGTAGCTGCCACTGAATTGGCGACCGCCCACCTACCGTCAGTGCTCCGACTATCCCTGCTTCGGTTGCCTCGTCCACTCGCCTCAGCGTCGTCAAGCCCGATGCCCCGACTAGCACTCCCTCTCCCAGCGGGAGAGGGCTGGGGTGAGGGCCACCCGCCGCGCCAGCACCTATGCCAGCCTCCCTTACCGCTTCGACAGCTTGAGGAAGACGCGAAAATGCCGCCCGGCCCGCCTCTGCTTCGCCCAGCAACACAGCGCGCTCGCGCTCGGCCTCCTCTGTCTGCCGTCGCGCCTCTTCTTCCCGAGCCTGCGCCGCGCGCGCCGCTGCGCGCCGCTCCGCCCGGAGCGCCCGCGCGATCCTCCACCGCTCGAACCTAAACCGCAGCCATACGCCCCCGCGCTTCACTCCCCGTCCTGCGCCCACCGCGAGCCGTCCGAGCGCCACCAGCACGCGCGATGCCCCGTACCCTATCGCGAGTACGGCATGAGCCAGCATCCGAAGGCTGCTGGCCAGGCGCACCCCTAGCTTCTGCCATGTAGCTGTACTCCAGCCGCACAGCAGTCCAAACCCGAGCATCGCGACCGGTGCCATCAGCAGCATGGCCCCCCGTGCGCCAAACCATAGCGCCAGCCCTGCGCCCGCGTAGAGGCCGATGTATCCGTCAACCCCCGGCTTCAGCGCGCCGGGCGCCGTCCCCGCTAGTAGCGGAGCCGTCCACAACTGATGCGCGCTCGCCGCCGTCAACAGCAGCAATGTCGCACCCGCAAGTCGCCCCACCACCGCCCGCCGCAGCGCACGCCGCCCACGGAAGAGTAACGCGCTCGCTGCGGCCGCCAGCACGCACCACGGCGCCGCGGCCCATCCTGCCAGATCACGCGTGCGAGTTGCCCATTCACCCGTCAGCGCGCCGTTCGGAGACAGCAGCGCCACAAGGGTAAAGCCACTGACGCACGCCAGGAGGACCCCCACGGTCTTCAGCGATAGCACCGCATCCGGCGGAATCACCGGCAGCTTGAACCTGCCCCGCTTCTTCCCTGCCACCGGCGTAAACCCACCCCGCCGCAGTGCCGCGCTGCCGCCCCGAACTTGCATGCCCATGCGCGTGTATGGACGCACACGCAGCCTTCCGGTTTCGGCGCTACCCTTCGGCGGTGCGTCCCGCAGAGACAAGCCAGCCGCCCTGGCTCTGGCCACTGCTGCTCGGGATGGGCCTCCAGACCTTTGCGTGGAACGTGTGTCTGCCCTTCCTCCCACTCCGTGTCCAGGAGCTTGGGCTGAGCGATTCCGGCCAGGTAGCGCGTCAGGCCGGGTTCCTCGTCGGCATGAGCAGTCTCCTCAACACCGCGCTTGCAACGCCCTGGAGCTGGCTTGGCGCCCGGTTTGGGTACCGGCGACAGGTCATGCGCGCCCACGCCGGCACCGCGCTCGGCTGGGCGCTGATGGGGATCGCGCGCACGCCCCAACAGATGGCGGGCGCCGCCATCACCCTCGGCGCCTTGAGCGGCAACTACCCGCACTACGTCGCCTTGGCCGCTGCTCGCGCCTCGTCCAGCCAGATGGGCCGTGTCATCGGAGACATGCAGGCCGCGTCTCAGATTGGCATGACCCTTGGTCCCCTGCTGGGCGGTCTTGTTGCCAGCCAGCTCGGCAACCAACCTACCTTCTTCGTCTCGGCCGCGCTCTCGCTTGGTGCCGTAGTTATGGCGGTCTGCCTGCTTCCACCCGACACCGGCCGGGCAGTTCAACGAAGCGTGACTGGAGGTATTGCGGCTGCGTGGCGGCGCCCCGGTCAGCGCCGCCTGATGGCCATCCTCATGATCGGCGACGCCGGCATCATCGGGTTGCGACCGCTCATTCCAGTTATCCTCAGCTCCCGCATCACTGACTCGGCCACTCTCGCCGCTACCACAGGCGTCACCACCACCCTCGCCACCGCCGGCGCTATCGCCGCGGCCATTGCCATGGGTCGTATTGGTCGGTGGGTCTCACCCCAGCGTGTGCTCTCCTTCTCCCTTCCCCTGACTGCTTTGTGTATTGCGCTGGTTCCTTTCATTAAGGACGTGCCAGTCTTGATCGCGCTGTGGGCGCTTTCAGGAGTGGCCAGCGGTGCCACAACGCCCGCCGTCTTTGCCTGGTTGGGACGAATCTCGCCCACCACTACCACCGGCGGGTACGCCCTCCTTGCTAATACCAGCATGGCCACGTACGCGCTGGGTCCGATTCTCATGGGTCAGCTGAGCGCCACCAGCCTCGATCTCCCCTTCTTCGCCGGCGCAATCTTCGCCGTATCCGCCGCCGCCCTCACCACCCCTTCTGGAGAACACACGGCACAATTGCAGAGTCAGGAACTGGCTAGTGACCATGATCGCCCTACCAAGCGTTGAGGACCTTGAGCAGTACGGCAGGAGGGTCGAACCGCGCTCCCTCGGTATCCCGCTCGTCGCGGACGAGGAGGCCGTGTGCCCTGTGCGCGTCGCCGGCACGGGAAGCGGCGCGTACTGGTCACGCGGCGACGTGGACGTCCACATCCTGTACGCCAGGAAGCACGGCCTCGTGAACGGCTTCGTACAGCAGGGGTGGCTCGCCGCCGCGCTGCGCGAACGGCGCGAGCAGCGCCTGCGTCTTCTACGCAGCGGTGTTCAGACCACCGCCAGCGGCCTCGTCGTGCTGCGTCCGCATCAAACGCAGCTTATCGTCCCGCCAAGACCGTGACGCAAGCCAGCTTCTGGACGCAACAATGGCCCGCCTTGGCCATGCGCTACTCTGTTGCACAGGGCCCAGGCTTCCTCTATCGTTGGCGTTCGCGAACTGCGCCAAAACCTCAGCGTCTACCTACGGCGCGTTGAGGCTGGTGAGACGCTCCGCGTCACCGACCGTGGCCGCCCGGTAGCGCTCCTCGGTCCATTGCCGGGGGGGGCGCAGCGACCGGCTCTCGCAGCTGATCGCCGCCGGTTTGGTGACCCCTGCCGGGCATGACCTGTTGAGTGTCGCGAAGCCGCGCTCGTTCCCCGCGGCGATGTCCCTTCAGGTAGCGCTCGACGAGCAGCGCGAAGAACGTCTGCCGTGATCGGAGGAGGCAACACGCTTTCGAGCGTCGCGCAGGCCGGGCCGTCTGATCTCCCGCGAGCGCTCTACCTCGACTCCTCGGCGCTCGTGAAGCTCGTGCGCCGCACCCAGGATGCTGCCGCGCGCGTCCTGCGCCGCGTGCTCGATGGCGAGGATGCCCGACTGCGGGTGGTGGTCATGGACTGGTAGTCACGGACACGCTGGCCAGCTCCCCGCCCGCCCTCAAGCGCGTGCTCCCGGGCGTGCCAGGGCGTGGAGCACCGGCGCCACGAGGGGCTGAACAACCGGGCGGAGCACTCCCACCGGCCGGTCCGGAAACGAGAACGGGTGCTCGGGTGCGCCAACGGCTCACGTCATCCGCGCACATGCAGCGCGTTCTGGAGCCTTTTTGTGCCGTCCAGAACCACGTCCACCCCCGCCGCCACCTCCTCTCCGCCGACCAGTACCGCCAGATCCGCGCTGAAGGCTTCCAGCAGTGGTGTGAGGCTGCGCGGCGCGCCTGCCGCGTGAGCGCCGCGGTCGCGCAGGCAGCGGACGGCCCGACGTCCCGGCCCCTCTGCTAACTTGTCAATGCCAGATCAAGAGATGACCTGGAGCAGCCCCATCTTTGTAGACCACGTCACTGATTAACGGCCCTTGAATGACTACGGAAAGTCCACATGCCAAGTAAGGCGCAGAAGGTCAATATGGAGGATCTGAATTACGTGCCATCCACTATGCAGATCGAAGGCAGGCAGTTCGGCATGCCCTTCAACTCCACAATCTGGACCATTCGGCAAGCCTTGCTGAGATGATTGACCTCGACGCGCTCTTCGCCGCTCCCAGTCCGGACGAGATTGCGGCTGTCTGGGACTCGTTTCCCACGCAGTTCTCAGCCGACCGCTTCCGGCTGGTGGGCGATCCCGTCGAACGCGACGGCGTTACAGGGCAGCTTCTGGAGTATTTCGGCCACGGACTGCGCCTGTACGGGGCGCTCTTCCGCCCGACCGATGTCTCATCGGGGCCGCTCCCATTGCTCATGTCCAACCACAGCGGAGGCGACTGGTGCGAGCCGTTTGATCCTGAAAATCACCCCTTTACGCGATGGTGCTGGGAGCTGCCACGCGCCGGCTACGTCGTGCTCGGGGCCGGCTACCGCGGCGAGCTGATGGGCGCTCTCGGCCGCTCAGAAGGCGCAATGGAGGTCTTCAAGGGTGAGGTGTCGGATGTTCTGAACCTCCTGGAGTGCGGCAAGGCGCTGCCGTATGTGGATACCACCCGCATCGGCATGTGGGGCTTCTCGCACGGTGCGTCTATCACTGCCTCTGCCTCCCAGCGCTCGTCAGACGTGCGCGCCGGGGCTTGCCTCGGCACACCCGGTGATGCGTGCTTCGCGGGCTTCGGTGCCAGTGCCCGCTCTTGGATAGAGGACATGGTCTCCGGCAAATCGCCAGAAGACGTGCTCCAGCGCACCAGCGGCGCCCAACTCGGGCTGCTGCATGCGGTGTTCTGGCCGCTGGTCCAGGGAAGCGCCACCGTACAGCAGACGCGATACGAAATGATCGCCCGCACGCCGCGCCTCTTCGCTGACCACACTCTCTGCCCGCTGCTCATCGCGTGCGGTGACGGCGATCCGGGATACCAACACTCCATCGCGCTCGACGCGGCGCTCGGCGCGGCGGGCAAGGAGCATGAATTCCACGCTTTCCGAGGCGTGGGCCACAGCATCAGCGGCGAGAAGGTTGCCCCCGGCGCGCGCACTCCGTGGGATGTGACGATTGAGTTCCTGAACCGCCACCTTCGACCCTCAAGCGCAACAACCTCAGTGGGGCCCATACCGACGAAGACGTGGACCGCACACCGGGGGCCGCCGAGGTAGTCCTCGGGTCACTCGCACGCTGATGCCATTTCGGAGGGCTTACCTGGCATGATGAGGACGCCATGCCCATCAAAGTGACTATCCTCGGCAGCGGCACGCCGCTGCCGAATCTGAAGCGATCAGGCCCCGCGTTCGTGGCGCACCTCTCAGATGAGCCGGTGCTGGTGGACTGCGGACCGGACACGCTGCGGCAGATGATGCTGGCTGAAATTGAACCCAAGCTGGTGACCAAGGTCTTCTTCACCCATCTGCACATGGATCACACGCTGGGGCTGGAGTGGTTCGCGGTGGGTGGCTGGGCATTGGGGAGGCGCAAGCTCCAGCTCTTCGGGCCGCCGGGGACGCGCCGCATGAAGGAGCTGCTCTTTGACGATCTCTGGAAGAAGGACATCGAGTACCGGCTCTCGCTCGGACGGCCACCACAGGGTCTGGCGGATATCGAAGTAATTGAGACGGGTCCGGGACTGGTGTACGAGGACGCAACCATGCGGGTGACGGCCGCGGAGGGAATCCACACCGCCTACGATCTGGCGTACCGGTTTGACCATGACGGCAACAGCGTGGTGTTCACCGGCGACACGTACCCCGCCGATCCCATCGCGGCGCTGGCAACGGGTGCGGACGCGCTGTTTCACGACTGCAATCTGCCGCCGAGCGCGCGAGATTGGTTCGCGGGGAGTGAGGGCGGTCTGCAGGTGTGGGCGTCGCTTCAGGACCACCATTCCACGCCGGAGAACGCGGGGCGCATCGCGGCGAAGGCGGGGGTGAAGAAGCTGGTACTGATCCACCTTCAGCCCAGTGCCGATCCCGAAGAAGCGGTACGTCTGGCGGGCACTACGTTTGGCGGCGAGATTGTGGCCGCCGAGGATTTCCTGGAGGTGTCAGTTGGCTGATGGTACGGCGGCAGAGCTGCGGGGCGCAGGGGGCGCAAAAGGCACTGGAGGTGTTGGAAGCGCGATTGATGAGACGGCGGCGCAGTGCCTCAAGGCAGTGCGCCAGTTTGCGGACATGGTGTTGCGCCACGGACGCGATGTGTATGGATCGAAGCGGACGCCGCTGCTGGTGGACGGGCTGCACGTAGACACGCTTGAGCCCGCTACCTGGCGCAAGGATGGCGAGACGTGGGTGCTCTCCAATCTCGCCAACCAGCAGCACTTCTTCCGCACACTGGACGGCCTCTCTGCCCTTACGGAGGAGCCGGCGTACCGCGACGTGGCGGTCACCGCGACGCGCTACGGCTTTGACCACCTGCAGGACCCGAACGGGATGCTGTACTGGGGCGGCCACGTGGCGTACGACCTGGCGGGGGAGCGGTTAGTGATGGAACGTCACAACCAGGAGCTGAAGGCGCATTACCCGTACTACCAGCTCATGTGGCAGGTAGATCCGGTTGCGACAAAGCAGATGCTGGAGGCATCGTGGGAGGGGCATATCCTGGACTGGTCCAACCTGGACATGAACCGCCACGGACGCTATGAAGTGGCGTTCGAGCGCGCGTGGCAGCACGAGTATGCCGGCGGGCCGGTGTTCTTTGTGGGCAAAGGGCTCACGTTCTGCAACACCGGCAGCGACCTGATCTACGCCGCGGGCTTGCTTCACCACTTCACAGGAGAGACGCCACCGCTGGAGTGGGCCAAACGGATGGCGCACCGGTACGTCGAGACGCGCAACCAGAAGACGGGACTGGGTGGGTACCAGTACAGCCGGATCGAGAACGACCGCGCGGCGGTGCAGTTCGGCCCTGAGTTCGGCGCGCGCGCGCTGGAAGGGACCATCCTTGACAAAGGGCACGCTACCCTGCGCTACGGCGTTTTCTGCACGGCGGAACTACTGCTGGGGGAGATCCTGGGCCACGCCGCCGGCCAGCCCGGCGAAGACTTTGTGCGCTGGGCCGCTGATGACCTGGCGGCGTACGCCCGCCACGCCTATGACACGGAGTCCAACCGCTTCCGCGCGATGTTCTCAGACGGCACCGGCCTCAGCCCAGGGGACATTAAACGGCCCGGATATTACAAGCGTCTGGCCGATTTCTCCCCGTGGGCGCCCGAGCCAATCCACCTGTGGGCGTATGCAATCGCGTTCCGGCTCACGCGCGATCCCATCCATTGGCAGATGGTGGTGCGGATCGCGCGCGGACTGGGGCTGGCCGAGCTGGATGAGCTAGGGGCGCAGAACAACCCGGGCAACCTGGACGAGGCGGCCGGGATGTCCGTCAGGGCGTCTCAAGACACGGCACATGATGACCCGCACACGCTGCTGGCACTGTTGGATCTCCACCACGCGACGGGAGACAGCAGCTTCCTGGAACTGGCGGCGCGCGTGGCGGGCAACCTCCTGAATGCGCGCTTCCAGAAGGGGTTCTTCCTGCCCAGTGCGGACCACGTCTTCGCGCGGGTGGGTGCGCTCGAGCCGCTGGCTCTCCTGCGGTTCGTCGCCGCCGCACGGGGAGCGGACGGTGCGGTGCCGGCCGCCTGGCCGGCCGATCCGTACTTCCAGGCGCCGCACGACGGTCTGGGTAGATCACGTGACACAGAGATCATCTACGGGCGGCGCCGGTCTGATCGAGGGGTGACATGACCAGCAAAGCTGCGGGTCTTGGCGCCGCGCGGGTTGATCCGAGTGGCGCGGTAGTGGCGGGGAGCTTCGGGACGTGGCGCGTCACGTACACGGCGGGGGAGCGTGGGGTGGAGGATGGCGGACGCATCCGCGTGTTCACGGAGTGCGACACGGATTGGGGGCTCCCCCAGCTGCACGATCCTGCGGCGGCGGACTACCTCACAGTCGAGTCACCGCCAGAGGCGCCGGTGTCCGTACGGATAGACAGCGTGAAGGGTTTGACTCTGTTTGTCCACGGCCGTGGGCTGGTGGCGGGCGACGAGGTGACGGTGACGTATGGCGACCGCTCGGGCGGGGGCGCCGGGTCTCGGGCGCAGTGCTTCTCCGAGGGGCGTCGGTACTTCCACGTGGCCGAGGCGCTGGGAGCTGGGGCGCCCTTCACGACGCTTCCCGATTCGCCGCACGTGGCGGTCACCGGCGGCGATGCGGCGCGGTTGATGGTTATCGCGCCGTCCACCACCACGGTAGGCCAAGGCGTGCGGGTTTTGGTGCGGGTAGAGGACTCCTGGGGCAACCCGGCGGCGGCGTATCGCGGCTCGGTAAGGCTGACAGCCAGCGGCGTAGACATGGCTACGTTGGAGCACACCTTCACCGTGGCGGATGGTGGGTTGTGGTGGGTAGAAGGTTGGGCGGGCAGGCCGGGGGCGCACACGCTGACCGTGGGTGATGGCCGGCTGGCGGGCGTAAGCAACCCGATGGTGGTCACCGCGGAGAAACCGGCCCACACTCTCTATTGGGGTGACCCACACGGCGGGCAGGTGGCGGACGCGCGCAAGATTCCGGACTTCTTTCGCTATGCACGGGACGCGGCAGGAATCTCCTTTGTGGGGTACCAGCGGAACGACCACGCGCACTCATCCGCGGACTACACGGCACAGCAGGCGGCGGAGCAAGCGTTCGACGAGCCCGGCAGGTTCGTGCCGCTTCCCGGCTTCGAGTGGTCGGCCGAGCCGTCCGAGGGAGGGCACCACAACGTGTACTTCCGGCGTCACGGCCAGCCGATGCGCCGCAACTCGCACTGGGACGTGGAGGACCGGTCAGACGAAGACAAGGACTTGCCGCACATCACCGACGTGTACGCGGCGTATCGCGGGACGGACACGCTGATCACGCCGCACGTGGGCGGCGAGCACGCGAACCTGACGTACCACGAGCCGGCGTTAGAACCAGCGCTGGAGGTGACCTCCACGCACGGTTCCTTTGAGTGGTTCCTGCGTGAGTCGCTGGAGCACGGCTACCAGATGGGCTTTGTGGGCGGGAGTGACAGCCACGATGGCCGGCCAGGAGCGGACTCACCTGGACACCAGGAGCGCCGGTACGCCAGGGGAGGGTTGACGGGCCTGTTCGTAGGTGGAGATCTGCGGCTAGACTCGGTGCACGAAGCTCTGGGAGCGCGCCGGTGCTACGCGACGACTGGGGCACGCATCGTGACCAGTGTGCGCCTGGGAGACCACCAGATGGGGGCCAGCGTGCGCACCTCAGCGCCACCGGTGCTGTCGGTGGCGGTCCACGGCACAGCACCGCTGGAGAGCGTGGAGGTCTACCGGGGAGTGGACCTGATCTACAGTCATCCGCTGGAACAGACCACGGTCCCTCACGCGGTACGGCTGTTGTGGCAGGGCGCGAGTCGCAAGATGAGCTACTCGGGCGTGCAGTGGGACGGGAGCCTGCGGCTCACGGGAGGATCGATCAGTGAGGTAGAGCAGATCCGGTTTGATAGCCCGCGGTCTCACATCTGGGACGTGAAGGAGGGGTCGCTACGCTGGCGGTCGGTGCAGTGTGGCTACCGGAGCGGCCTGGTGGTGCACGTGGTAGGGGTGGGCGACACTGCGAACGTGCGGCTCGATGTGGCGGTGAGCACAACAATGCTCAGCCGGCCGCTGTTTGGCGGCCACGGCGATGATGAGCCACCGCGCATGGCGTATGCCCCCGGTGAGCGGGTGGCGCTGACGTGCAGGGTGAGCGAACTGGAGCGGGGCGCGCGCACGGTGCCACTGGGAGTCCTGGATCGCTCCTTGACGCTCTCTCTCGCGCCTTCGCCGCGACGGACTCGCTCGGCCGAGTTCGACTTCAGGGACGATGCTCCGCGACCTGGGGTGAACGCGTACTGGGTGCGGGTGATCCAGACCGACATGGAGATGGCGTGGACGAGCCCGCTGTTTGTCGACTACGTTTCTCCGAGCCCGTGACGCCTGACTGACCGCACCGAGATTCCCCGGCGAACTGGGTGTGGTCGGTACAGGGAACCTGGCGGAAGCCCGCACGCTTACACCCTCGTTGACTACAGTGTACGTGTCTCACGCCGAGACAGGTGTCCACGCCGCCAATCTCCTTTTGGGCTGCGTTGACGCTGCGTGGAGCGGCACGCGGCGCGATCCGCAGGTGATCCTGCTCTCCCCCACGCTCATGCACGGCGGGTCCACCGCCTCGGTTGGCATGCAGGGCGACCGCTAGCTACCCAGACTAGGCCCCAATCTCAAGTGTCCCGCGCGCTCCACGATTGTGTGCCGCGCGTTCCTCCCATGTCTTGGTGAGTTCATAGCGGGCCAGCACAGCCTCCTTTGACTCCAGCCGGTCACCGGTCCGCGCCATCCACTCCGCCAGCTCGCGTTGCAGGTGGGCGCGCAACGCTCGGTCGGGCCCCGTCCCTCCGGGTATCAAATTGTGGTGCTGGAAAGGGTCCATCACGTTGTCGTAGAGCAGCCACGGCCCATGCAGATTCTCCGCATAGGTCGCCTCCGACGTGCGAACTCCCCGCCACTCGATGAGTCCGTCCTTCATGGCCTGGTCTGCGCAGATCACGGCGTGCAGGTAGATCGAGCTCGGCCGCCCGTCTCGCGCGCCAAGCACGTACGCCGACAGATCCAGACCTTCCATGTGCTTGTCCGGCGCCAGACCCAGCAGTCCCAGTAATGTGGGCGCCAGGTCCACGTGACCAATAAGCAGGTCGTCCACGCCTCTGCGGCTCACGTCGACCTCCGCGCCCAGCCGCATCAGCAGAGGGACCACCGTCGCCTCGTCCCATGGTCCGTGCTTGTTCTCGCGCCCATGCGATCCCAACATGCTCCCGTGATCGCTCGTGAAGACCACCAGCGTCCGATCCAGCTCTCCGCACTCGCGCAGTGCCGACAGCAGGCGGCCCACCTGATCGTCCAGGGCGGTCAGGTGGGTGTAGTAGTCCGCTAGGTCCTGCCGGTATTTCGCCGTGTCCGGACAGTTGGGACGCAGCGATAACGCCGGCGGATCGTAGAGCCCCTCGTATCCCGGCGGCAGTGGTCGATACGGCTCGTGCGGTGGTCCGTATGACACAAACAGACACCACGGCTCGCGCGCTTTCTCTACGGTTCGTTTGTTGCTGGCCGTGATGAACTCCAGCGCCAGGTCGGTCTGCGCTTCTGGCTCGTACCGGCCGGCAATCAAGATTGGCTCGGGTGTGTCGCGGTGGTACCGCGCCGCAAAGTAGTCGTGCGAGCAGTTCCATGACGCCCAGAAGTCATCAAAGCCCAGGCGCTCCGGCCCCGGCGGAATGAACCGCGAGCGCGGGATGCCGCCCAGGTGCCACTTGCCGATGTACCCGCACCGATACCCGGCCGCGCCGAGCACTCTCGCAATCGACGGCGCTCCCGGATCTACGGGGAGATCATTTGCGATCGCCCGGTGCGTCCACGGCCAGCACCCCGTCAGAATGGTTCCGCGCGCCGGCGTACACACCGCCGAGTTGGCGCAGGCGTTGGTGAACCGCACTCCTTCGCTCGCGAGCTGGTCCAACCACGGGGTGCGAACGTCGCGATTCCCGGCACCCCCCAGGGCAGAGGCTCTGAGCTCGTCCGCAAACACGAAGAGCAGATTTTGTCGCACAGCGATCTCCTCTCGCGTTCCCTGGCGGCTCCGGTGCGACTATCCTACCCTCACTCGTGAATACGCCGAACTTGGGGGCAGCAACGATGGTGGCGGAGCGACCGAACGTGCTAGTGATTTTGTGCGACGAGCTGCGCATCGACTTGCTGGGGTGCTACGGCGGGCACCTGGTGCGCACGCCAAACTTCGACGCGCTGGCGGCGGATGGGGTGGTGTTCGAGCGCGCCTACACCCCCACGGCCGTCTGCTCGCCTGCGCGGGCCAGCCTGATGACCGGACTGTACGCGCACACGCACCACATGTTCTGCAACTCCACGCCGGGCTACTCGTATAGCCAGCATCTGCGGCCGGGCCTCCAAACGCTGGACGCGTGGCTGGCCGACGAGACGCCCTACGAGACGGCGTACTTCGGGAAATGGCATGTGGGTCCGGCCGATGATCTGTTTCGCTCGCGCTTCCATCACACGCACCGGCCATATGAGGGAGGACCCCCCTTTCTGACCAGCTCGCACTGGCATCCGAGGACCGAGCTGGGACCGCTGGTGCAGAGCATTGCGGACGGCAGAGCGGGAACGCTGGACGTGCCGATGGAAAGGTTCCCAGACGTGGTGGCGGCGCGCTACGCGCAGCGCTTCTTGAACGAGCGCGACACGACGCGGCCATTTGCGCTGTTCTGCTCGTTCCCCGGGCCGCATCTGCCGTGGCTGGTTCCGGAGGAGTTCGGCATCCGGTACGACCCGCGCGCGATCCCAATGTGGCCGAACCGGAACGACACGTTTGAGGGGAAGCCGGTCAATCAGATGAAGCTGCGTCTGCTGGACGCGGAGCAGCGGAAGCCCGCGCAGGACGACGCGACGCTGCAGGAGATGCTGGCGTGCTGCTTCTCCTACCTGGAGCTGATCGATGGCCTGCTCGGCGAGGTGGTGGCGACGCTGAAGACGCTGGGGCTGTACGAGAGCACGGCCATCATGTTGACGGCGGATCACGGAGACATGGCGGGGTCGCACGGGATCCTCAGCATCGGTTCCTATATGTATGACGAGGTCTACCGCATCCCGATGCTCCTCAAGCCACCCACCGGGGTGGACATCGGGCCGGCGTCAAAGCGTGTGACTGAGCCGGTACACCTGATGGACGTCACGGCGACGGTGATGCACCTGGCCGCGGGCTCGCCGCAGGCGGCCATGGGCGAGCAGACGCTGCACGGCCAGTCACTGCTGCCGCTCGTGACCGGAGAGGCGCGGTGGGGGCGGGCGGTGCACTACGCCGAGTATCACGGTGACTGGTACGGGCACTACTCGAGTCGCATGGTGACCGACGGTCGGTGGAAGCTGGTGTGGAACTTCACCGACCTCTGCGAGCTATACGACCTGGAGGAGGACCCGCACGAGCTGCACAATTACTTCTACGACGCCACGTGTCGGGAGGTGCGTGACCAGTACGCCGCGGTGCTTATGGCCGAAGCGCGGCGTCTGGCGGACGGGCAGACGCTATCGCAGTCGATGGCGGTGGAGGACCGCCTGGGCGCTGCCGTCTATCAAGGTGCGCCGGTCAACCGGTAGCGGTTCACCGGCGGCGAGTTACCGCTTGAGGTCTTCGTCCAACTGCTGCTGGCCGAGGCGGCGCATGTTTTCGAGCGCCGCGCTCAGGCTCACCTTTTGGGCGAAGTATTCCTGGAGCGCGTCGCCCATGATGGCGTAAACCTTTTGGCCCGACGGGAGGGCGTTGATCATGGTGGTGAATTCCGACTCGTCTACCCAGACTTTCAGGTCGGGCCTGGTCGCGAGCCACTGCTTGAGCTCAGGCGACTCAGTCGACGACTTCGTGACGGGGATGTTGTAGGCGTTCATGACCTGCTGCTGCTGCGCCCACTTATCGGTCATGAAGAGCGCAACTCGACCAGCGGCGAGTTCCTTGTCAGGGTTGCCTTTTTTGAAGATCAGGACGTTATGGCCGCCGCCGTAGTTGGCGCGCACCGGCTTGCCGAAGGGTGGGTTTGGCAGGCGCACCGCGCCGAACGAGACGCCCTTCTGCTCAAAAACGGGGACGCGGTAGGCGCCCTGGAGCTCCATCGCTCCGATGTTGTTCTGGAGCAGCTCGGCCTGGGCCGGCCACGGCGCTACTTGATGGGTGTGGAACAGGTCGTGGATGAATTTCGCCGTCTGCTCGGTTTCCACCTGGGGCAGTTCGACCTTGGTGAGATCCTTGTTGAAGAGGCTCTGGCCGGTAGTGCCAAAGAACTGCAAAAACCACAAGATCGTGAGATAGCCGCCGGTGGTGCCGATGCCGAAGCCGTGCACGTCCGGCGGGCTAGCGGTTCGCTTCGCGATGGTGACGAGGTCGTTCCATGTCCAGTTTGCCGTCGGCGCGGGAACCCCGGCCTTCGCGAAGACGGGGCGGCTGTACGCGATGGCGATGGCGCTGTTGACAATGGGAATCCCGGCCAGCTTGCCCTTCCAAGTTGACTTCTCGCGCACGACGGGGAACATGTCATCGCGCCGCTCGCGCCACGTCTTCTCGCCCTTGAACACCGTCTCCGAATCCGCGAGCGCGCCCCGCAGCTGCATGTCTACCGCTTCGAAGAATGGGAGCCAGCAGGCATCCGGCGGGTCTCCGGCGGCGAGCGCCGCGACGACCTTCTCCTTGTTATTCGGGCCCGATTGCAGCTCTTCCTGGTTGAACGAGATTTTGTAGGGGTTCTCGGCGGCAAAGCGCTTGAGCACTTGGTTCGTGGCCACTACCGTTGTGTGCGTCGGGGCGAGACCGAACCAGAAACGCACGGTCTGCGGCGCGGCGGAGGCGGCGGGTGCGGCCTGCTCCCCACTCGCGCACGCAGTCAGCGCGGCTTGCGCGCCCAGAGAGCTTGCGGCGAGCGTTGGAATCGCCCGGCGGCGCGTCAGACCGCGGGGCAGAAGGGAGCTACTCGGAGGCACTACGGTCTTCATTCCAATGTCCTTCCTAACGTGCCAATTCATTCTGTCCATCCTATCCCCATCCCCTCGGGGCGTCACACTTCCAGTACATTCTCCAGCGCCTGGCCCGCTCGCAAGCGCTGCATGTCGTGCTCTCTTAGATTGAAGCGGAACTCATCCCAGCCGATCACCCCCGTGGCGTTCGCCCCGCGGAAGGCGTTCCCCTTCATGTACATCCAGCCGATGAATCCGCACTGGCCGAGGGTCATATCGAGCGTATGCTCGGGCGGGTTCTGGGTGTAGTTGATCCACTTACTCTGGTCGTTGCTGAGAAGCACTTCGTTGTAGGTCCACTCGCCGTTGCCGGTGGTGAGCGGCTCCTTCAGGTACCAGGCCGAGAGCCGCTGCGCGTGCCGCAGGCTCGGTACGCGCGCGCCGACGAACAGATGCGGGCGCCAGCCGTCCGCCACGGTGATCGGCTCGATCTCCTTGAAGTAGAAGGTGGTCCAGGTGTCGCGGAGGTCGAACAGGCGGCCGGGGATCCACCAGATTGGCGCCGACTCGGCGTAGAACTCGAGCGCGTCGTACGCCTCGAGCGCGACGTAGCCCGCGGTGCCGTCCGCCCCACCACCGTCGGTTGCCAGGTAAGCCCAGTCGAGCGGCATCGACTTCACGCTGTCGATGGGAAACGGGCTCTGATAGCGCATGTCGGGTCGGGAGGCCCGAGTACCCGGCTGCTCGAAGTGGTGGACGACGGGTCCATCAGTGTAGGCGTCCCGGCTGGGGAGCTCGTATGTCTCTTGATTGTCCATCATTCAGCTCACTTGGACGGTGTTCGGCAGCTGCCACCCGCTGGAGGCGAGGCGGCGCAGGTCGGCGTCGATCTCGTTCCCACTCTCTTGAACCGACTTACCGGCGGGGCCGAGCGACACAGTCACGTTGCCACGATAGCCTCGCCGGTCGAGCAAGGCGGCAAGCTCGTCCAGGGGGAGCACGTCTTCCGGCGTGGCGGGGTCTGCGCGTGGATGGGACGTAGCGGACGTAGCGGCGCCGGCAATGGTGCGTCCGTCCAGGCGCACGTGCCAGATCCGCGGCCCGGCGATACGCCAGAGCTCTTCCAAATCATTCAGCGCGCTCACGTGCCGCGTGTCAATGGTGATGCCGAGGTACTCTGAGGCAACTCTGGAATAAAACTGCTCGGCTCGCTCGACGGTGTCGAGGAGGCCAGTGCGGGAGGGGGCATCGACCGTGAGACGAACACCGTTGTCGAGGCTAAATTCGGCCAGGTCGCTGAGCACTGTCGCCGCCGTGTTGATCTCCGCATCGCGGCGTGCGTTCTCGCCGCTGGCGGCAGGAACGACGTTCAGCTTGACGATGCCCAGCGAACGGCACTGCTTGATTACGGCGCGCAGGCGATTAAGGTCGTTCTCCACATAGTTGAGGGCAACCGGCTGCAGGAACGTGGCGCGCAGCATGACACGCATCGCCTCGGTCGCCCCCACGCCAGGCTCAAAATGCCGGCAACGTGCGCCGTCCTGGACTAGCTCAACCGCGCGGAATCCGCGTGCCTGGATCTGCTCGAGCGCGAAGCTGAGCGGGTAGTCTGCGAAGGCGAGAGTCGAGAGGGCGGTGATCCTGGGCATTCAGCTCACCTCTGCCGTGTAGTCATGCCGCCGGTCAAATGCATCCGGGGAACCCCCGGCCACTCACCAGCCGGTACTGCATGTTGCCATCGACCTCGTCATCGCGCAGGTGCAGGCCCTCCGGGGTCTGGGTAAACGATTTGTACTCGGTCGTTGGATCGTAGATGAACCGGGACTTGGCGCTGGCGTAGTGGACCGCCCAGCCCGCGCGGCCTTTCGGCGTCTCGTTGGGGCCCGTGGCGTGTAGTGTCCATCGGTCGTGGAAGACCACACCGCCCGCAGGCATTGGAGCGAGCACCTCCCTCGCCAGCATCTCTGGCGTCATGCCATCAGCGATCTGGTCAAACTTGAACTGGCCATACCCGGCGGTGTCAGGGATGTACCGCATACAGCCATTCTCGGCCGTCACGTTGTCTAACGCGATCCATGCGGTGCACGCGCGGTCGCTGAATTCGAAAAAGCCGTCCTGATGGTAGCGATTGTGCCCGTCGTAGGGACCCTTATAGAAGAGGTGGTCAAAGATCGACTTGACGTTGGGTCCGAGCAGTTGCTGTAACACCGCGACGATGTTTGGGTGCGCTGAAAACGCGCGGAACACGTCGTCGTGATCAATGAGATGAGCCATCCGCTCGACGTCTATCCACGGATCTCCGGCGGCCGCCATGGCCCGCACCGCCGCCTGCCGGGTCGCATCGTCGACTGGGCGCTGACGCACCGGGTACACCTGCTGGCCTCGCCGCGCGTGCTTATCAGTGATCATGCTGGCCGGATCGGTGGCAACCGGCGCCTGAGCGCCGGTGCGTGGCGCCAGGCGGTTGTCCCGCGCCACGCCAGTGCGGCGTCCGCCGGCCATCTCGTTTTGCGGGATAGCCACCCGGCCGGCGGCGATGTCGGTCGCGTGCCCTTTCACCCTGGCGACGTCGTCGGGCGGGATTAGCCCGGGCACCGCGACGAAGCCGTTCTCGATGTACGAATCGAGCTGCCGCTGCGTCAGCACAGCACATTCTTTCGAGCCATGTCGATTGCCACCACATTAGCATCGATGGAAGGTTTCGTTTGTGAGAAATCTAAGATCGATTAGGACTTGCTTAATGTGTTCCGCGCACGGTACTCGGTTGGGGAGCTTCCTTCCCCCGCCCGAAAGACGCGACTGAGATACGACTGATCGGAGAATCCTGCTTGCTGCGCGATGCGCGCGATTGGAAGGTCGGTCGAGAGCAAGAGCTCGCGGACGCGGTCCAGACGGTACTGCGTCAGGTAGGCCCGCGGCGGGAAGCCGGTGACCCGCTTGAATAAGGCGGAAAAGTGCGCCGGATGCACGTGCAGCACCGCTGCGAGATCGGCAAGCGTCAGCGGCTCGGCATGTCGCGCCTGGATGGTCAGGAACACAGGAGCTAGCCGCTCCACGTCGACCGTTCGCGGACGGCGCTTGCGCGGCTGCGAACCAGCGCTTGTGCCATCGATTCCTTGCGACACCGCCTCGCGGTAGATCAGGACGAGCAGTCGCGCGCACGCGGCGTTTGCGGCCAGCACGTACCCGCGCTGACGCGCGCGCAGCTCGCGCACAATCTCGTGCACCGCGCCCACCATGTGCTCCATTCGGTCTGGTGCCGGGCGGAGGTGGACGGGTAACCCGAACACGGCTGCCACGTCCAACACGCCGTACAGATGCGCCGCGAACTGGAGGACGTATACATGCGCCGGATTGCTCGGATCGTGGCTGCCCTCGACCGGCACGTTGGGCGGCACGAGCAACAGGTCACCGCTCTCCTGGCGGTACGGGCGTCCTCCAATCTGATGATCCGACGATCCACCAACGCACAGCCAGAGGATGTAGCTCGGCGCTGTCTCCCTTTGCACCTTCCACTGGGGCAAACGAGGCAGCGCGAAGCCCGCGCGGTGGACACGGCATGTGACGTGTGAGAGTAGCTCTTCGAGCGAGTTGCCCTCCTCGGGCTGGACGTTTACGCGTGAGCCATCGGGCAGGTCCTTGGAGGCTTGTTCGGGGAAGCTCACTATCGCGCATTTTCCCACGGTGGCAGGAGGACCGCGGCGCCCTCGCGTCGTGGGTCCGCGTGGCCCCGGCCGCCGGCATCCCCGAACTTGCCAGCTTCGCCGCCGGCCTGCGCCGCGACTGGGCTGCGGTCCAAGAGGCGCTGACCTCCCCGTGGAGCAATGGCCAAACGGAAGGACAGGCGAGCCGGCTCGAGATGCTCAAGCGTCAAATGTACGGGCGCGCTACGTTCGACCTGCTGCGGAAACGCGTCCTTGTCCGCCCCGGATTCCTGCATCAAATGTGTGCCAAGACCTGTAATGTAGGCGAAAACGGCGGATGAAAATGTCGCACCTTGAGGACAGTTTTGGCTCTTCTTTCTTACGAGGGAAGGACGTGCTACATGTTGAGCAAGAAGGCAATTATCGTGCTGCAGCGCTATTTAGCAGGAGGACTTTCAAAGACGGCGATCGCGCCCAAGTTGGGGGTGACCCGGCGCACGGTGCAGCGCTACGCCAAGAGCGGCAAGCCGGTGGTGCGCTACGGGCCACGCCCGCCACGGCCGGCGAAGCTGGTCCCAAGCACGCGGACCGCCGATCCGCTGGGCTACCTGTATCCCCAAGCGGCCGCCTTCGCCCCGGACCGCCAACGCGGTGTGGTGCTGGCGCTGCGAGACCAGCGCCTGGGCGGAAGCGCGCTCGTGCGCACCGACGACGGCGGCCGGACCTGGCGCGCGCTGCTCGACTACGGCCCGCCCATGGCGGGCGGCTGGGGTTCTCCCGGGGCAGGCGCAAGATCAGGTAGCGTACCTCCGCGGCGAGGAGTGGGCGTCCGGGAGCCCGCAGCTGCCCGAAGGCGGCCCACTTGCGCCGTACCAGCCCCCGGTGCCAGCGCAACAGTGGCTCCGGGCGGACGGGCAAGCGCCACCAGTCAGCGCGTGGGAGGCAGCAACTCAGTGCCGCCACCAGTAGGCGATCTCCGGGCCGCCATGCGGTCCACTTCACCTGTCGGCGCAGGACGCGCACTTCGTGTCAGAGGGCCAAGAGCTCGACTGTGGACGCCGGTACGGTCGGGACGTGGATCAGTGCGAGACGCAAGAACCAACAGGTGACGGTGTAGAGGATGGAGAGGAGCACCTGGCAAGCCTACCGGTGCACTGCTCCTGGCTGATCGGATTTCCGGATCCCACAAGGTACCGCGCGGGGAGGTAGTTGGCGATGCCCAGGTGCTCGAAGGTGGTGCCGGAACGCAGCGCCGTGAGGTCCTCGAGCACCTCATCGATCTGGCCCGTCTTCGGCTCGAACACCACACGCCAGTGGCTCTCGGTGGGCGCCGAGCGCCGGTACTTGCACCAGCCGATCGGCACTGCTGTCTCCCCACTCACACTGCTTGCGTGTCCGTCCGTCGGCTGGCGGCTGTCGACCCGCAGCTTCGCTGCCCGTACGGCTTCAGCGCCCGTGCGGAGCTGATGCAACGCGACGGCGCGCGGCGACACCCGCTGCCGTCAGAGCGCCGGCGCCCAGGAGGAGCATAAGGCCGGGCGCCCACGTGCGCCCAACGGCACCCGGTGCCCCCGCGTCGGGAGCCTGTGCCTCCGCGCTGCCAGTCCGCGGGAGCCCGATCGAGCCGGCTGACGCAACAGTTACCCGCACGACCGAAGGGCGGGGCGTCCCCCCGCTCAGGAAGGGCAGGAGGGAAAAGTTCGTGATGAAGAGGTCGCGCTGCGTCGCCGGGGTGACGCCGAACACGAGACTCGCGGGACCGTTCAACCCCTGCGCCTGCGTCGCGAGCGTCTGGACTCGGCCAGCCGCGTCGATCTGCACCAGCCGGTCCAGGCCGGTCACCGCCACGTACAGGGTGTCCTGGGCGTCCATGACCAGACCGTCCGCCCCGTCGAGCGTGGCGCAGTCGGGCCCGGCGAACACAGCGGGTGTGCCCGCGGAGCCGTCTGCGTTGACGGGGACGCGCGCCACCAGCGCCTTCGTGCTGTTGGCCACGAAGAGGTCGCCCCGCCGGTTGAACGCCAGGCCGTTGGCGCCTATCGGGAAGGGCAGCTCCGCGGGCGGGCAGGCGTTCAGGTCTCCCTGCAGGAGCGGGTGTTGCGCCCACGCGCTGACCTGCCCCGTGCGCGTGACGCGCCAGATGGTGCACAGCAGACTGTCCGAGACGAGCAAGTCCCCGCTGCGGTGGAACGCGATCGCGTTGGGCAGCCCGTCCGCGGGCAGCGCCGCGAGCAGCGACGTGGCGCCGTCCGGGGCGACGCGCCACACGCCGTGCGCGTCCGAGTCGGGCGAGTTGTTTGAGCGCAGCGCCGCGTAGAGCGTGCCGGCGGGGTCGACAGCCAGCCCGAGCAGGAAGCCTGCCCCGGGGCGGATGGTGGCGATGGTGACGTGCTGCGAGCCGTCAGGCGCCATCCGCCGGATCTCGCCCGTAGGCGCCATGCCCACGTAGAGCCGCCCCTGCCGGTCGACGGCGATCCCCTCGGGCAGCTGGGGCGTGGCGAGCGTGGCGAGCGTGGCGAGCGTGGTGAGTGGGCTCACCCCGGGTGTGAGGCCCTGTGCTGAGGCGCCGGTCAGCATTGCCACCGCGAGGCCAACGCTCGCACCGAGGGCCACGAAGTGACGGAATAGTGGGCTGCGGTTGCGATCCATCAGGTGCTCCCCTGGGCTGTGCTGCTGCTCGACGTCCGGGCTTTCAGGTCAGTCTACGTGCGCCCATGAGGGGAGAGCAAGGGGAAACGGGATTGTCGCGTAAACCGCACTGGTCTGGGCGATAGGCGAGTGAGGGCGTGTTGGCGCCAACCGATGGGCCACTTTGCCGCGGCGAGTCCCGTGAGCTCCCGCCACTCAGCGAATCGGACCTGCAGCAGCGGGCGGTACGTGGCGGCGGGGAAGAAGTGTCGGCGGGGGCGGAAGTGGTCGCTGATCGGGCCATAAGGTGCACGGAACTGCTGGGCGTGCTCGGGCGACTTGAAGCGCTGGAGCCGCTGGAGCACCCGCTCTCGTCGACGGGTCGGGCGGTGGCTGTTCTCCGCCCGATTGATCAACCCTTGGTGTCGCTGATTCTTTACGCCGGGGAGCACCTGGCGGCCTGCAGGCGGGTAGCTGGCCAGCGTATCCGTGATCACGACCCGCGGTGCGTATCCGCACCCGTCGACCACCCGCCGCAGAAAGGCCTCCACCGCTTCCTGGTTGCGACGCGGCTGGACCGCAATGCCCAGTACGGTCCCTTCTTGATCTACCGCGCGCCACAGCCAGTGCTTGCGGCCAGTGATCTTGAACTGCACTTCATCGAGGTGTCACTTATCGCTAGGCCGCGGGCGCCGCCGTCGCACGCCGGCGGCGAGCGTCTGCCCGAACTTCCGACACCCGCGGCGGACCGTCTCATAGCTGACGGCGATGCCGCGCTCCGCCAGTAGCTCCTCCACAGCGCGGTAGCTGAGGTGGAAGCGGTAGTAAAGCAATACGGCATGGCTGATGATCTCAGCGGGAATGCGGTTGCCCCGGTACAGCGGGTCACGAGCGGGCGCCGCAGGCACCACCTGATCCTACAGCCGTGCGCCCGCTCAACTTGTCAATGCCGTCGCGGCGTCAGGGCTCCCCGGGCTGAGCCGCCGGCGCGCACGTTCGCCCGTCCGCACGCGAGATAAGCAGCCCGTGATAGCTCCCCGCCGCGATCCACATCGCGCCCGCGCGTGGCGCGCCCGGCAGAGCCACTGGCACGGCGCTGTCCAGCGGCTCGGCCAGCACCGGAAAGAACTGCGGATGAAGCGCCGGATGGTGCCCCCACCACCACACCGTGCCGTCGCTCCCTAGCGCCAGGCTGAACTTCTGGCCGGCCGCCACCTGCACTACGCGACCGATCGTCTCCGGCGTCGCGACGACCCGCGGCGCCGGCCACGTGACTCCGACGCCGGCCTGCCCGTACGTCACGCCCTCGAGCCCCCACTCCCACACCCCGCCGTCCTCGGCCGCGGCCACCGTGTGCATCTCCCCCGCCGCGATCGCGGCTATCCGCGGGAGTCCCGGCACCACCAGGGGCGTGGCGCGGCACGGTTCGGGGGAGCACCGCGGATACTCGTCCACTCGCACGTCTAGTCCAAGCTGCCCCGACCAATTACCGCCCCAGGTGAGCACCGCGCCGTCGGTCCGCAGGGCGACCGCGTGAATGCGCCCCACCGCCACGGTCGCGATCCCATACAGCCCGCCCACCCTCGAGTGGTTTACACGGCGGTCTCCGGGCCCGAGCCTGCCCCACGAACCACTCCCCAGCGCCCACACCGTACCGTTTTCCATCGCAGCGAGCGAGAAGCCGTCGCCCGCCGCCGCGTCCGCCACCGGCCCCGGGGCCGCCACGCGCACCGGCTGCGCTGTGTTCCCCTCCGCGTACATGCCGGAGATCTCGAGCGCAGATCGCGCGCCCCAGCCCCACAGCGCGCCGTCGTCCGTCACCGCGAGGCTGTGAAAGCGCCCGGCGGCGATGCGGCGGACCCCCTCGAGCGCCCCCACACGCCGAGGGATCCAGGCGGCTACCGGATCACCCATCTCCCGGCCTGCTTGCCCGTCCCCGTTTCCGCCCCATCCCCAGACGCTGCCATCTTCGAGCAGCGCCAGACTGTGGACCTCCCCCGCCGCCACCGCAACCGGAGCCGCCGGAAAGCTGAACGGGGAGCCCGCGGTCCCCGCCGGCGTCGGCGTCACGTGTTGCGCCGGAGGCGGAGGAAAGCCCAGCTGCGTTCCGCGGTTCGCCCCCCAACCGTAAATGACCGATCCTTCCCCTGTTCCGGCGGGTAACTCACACTCCGCCGCAGAGGGGCGCGGTCCCATCGTCGCCGCGGCGGCCTGAAACGCCGTTAGGGTCCCGACGCAGAGCGCCTTCCGCCGCCTCGACAATCCGACTATCGTCACGGGTCACTACCCGAGGCATTTCAGGCGCAAGTCTTGTGCCGTCCCTCTTGGGCCTCCGGTCCGACGAACGCCTGCACGAGCGCGTAGAACGGCTCGCCCGACGCGGGCAGGTCGACCAGCACCTCTGGGCTGTGGAGTCCCTTGAGCGCTGCCTTCAACTCTCTCCGGCGCTCGCTGAGCCTGCCGTCCGCGCGCGCGACGCCAGCCCGAATCCACGCTTCCCGCACTACTGCGATCCACCAGCCGAGCACGAAGACCCCGGTAGCCACGCCGGGAGGACGCGGCTAGAATGCCCCGTGCCGAAAGCACCGACGCGCGACGTGGACGAGTTCCTGGTGGCGTTCGCCGACTGGGCCGGCGGGCGCGAGGATGTCGTGGGAGGAGTGCTCGTGGGCTCGCACGCGCGAGGAACTGCCCGGCCCGACTCCGACGTCGACGTCGTCATCCTAGCCAAGGAGCCACTGCTCTACCTGGATGACACCACGTGGGTTGAGCACTTCGGCCGGGCCGCCTCGGTAGAGCGCGAGGACTACGGGATGGTCCAGTCGCTCAGAGCGATTTACCGCGACGGCCTCGAGGTCGAGTTCGGGCTGACTGTGCCGGCGTGGGCGGCCACCGCGGGCCTGGCTGCCGGCACGCGCGAGGTGGTCGCCGGCGGCTTCCGCATCCTGCATGACCCGCTCGGCCTGCTCGCCTCCCTGCGGCGGGAAGTGACCGGCCCGGGGTAGCCCCGCGGCTGCAGGGGCTCCTCCCGAGGCGCACACCAAGCACCACGCTTCTGAGGCAGGGGGCTGCTGCGGTTCGTGCGGGTATTCTGACGATAGCCGCACTGGCCGCCTAGCCGCGGCGCCCGCCGTCGGCCCCTTTGCGGGATGGCGTGCTGCCACTGCCAGCCGGGCTCGCGATGCTCCAAGGGGGGCCTCCCAGATTCAACCGGCACGCCGGGGCCGCGTCGTGGTCCTGCGTCTTTGCCTCGCCAGCGCCGCACTGATGCAGTCCCCCCGCGGGTGTCTGCGGCACTCGCCGACGCCGGGACGGCTGCCCCGGTGGGCGCGCGAGGGAGTCGACGGCCGTTGCGACGGGACGAGAATTCGTGCACCATGGCACGCATGGGGACGCGTATGGACGCCCGACCGTTCAGGAGGACGGTGCTAGGCGCAGCCGCTGTGGCCGCCCTGGGCGCGGCGGCTGCGCCTGCGGCGCCGGTTCGTCGCGCGCAGGCGCAGGTCGCGGACGCCGGCCGGCACGGCCCGCTGCTCGGCGCGTTCCTGGCCGCGTGGAACGCCCGCGACGTGGAGGGCGTGGTGCGCCTCTTCACCGACGACGCGGCGGTGTTCGACGCGGGCGGTCACTACGCGTTCGCCGGCGCGCCGGCGGTGCGGGACTGGGTGCGGGGCAGCCTGCGCTCCGGGCAGGCGCTGAGCGGCACATTGGAGGCCGTGGCCGGCGAGCGCGGCACGTGGCGACTCTCCGGCAGCACCACCGTGGAATCGACGCTCGGGCTCCCGCCGGTCGAGTTCCTCGCCGATGTGCGCCTTAGGAGTGGGGGCGGCGAGGGTCGCGCAACCGCATCGGACACCGGCGCCGGCGGCGGTGCCCTCATCGCGGCGCTCGCGTTCCGGGACGATCCGCAGTCGCGAGAGCGCTACTCGCGCGCGGTCGCCACGGTCCAGGCGGGGCTGCCCGCTCCGGGCGCTCCGACCCCTCAGGTGACGAACGCCGGTGGGCCGGGTACTCGGACCGGCGACACGCCGGCGCCCACCGCGGTGACCTGGTTCGCTGGCGGCGCCGCGCTCCTGCTGGCCGCGGCGGCCGCCGCCTGGCCTCGTCGACGCGGCCGTTGAAGTACATCGCCGCCGCGAGGCCGTGTTCCGGTTGGGCGAAGGCAACGGACCAGCTGCCGCCCCCGTGGCCGAACGCGCGGCGGGAGCCGTGGGAACCGTACGAGTGGCCCGAGTAGCTGGAGCCGAGCTGGTAGCCCAGCCCCAGTCGATTCCGAGCCGCGCGATCGCGGCCCCTCCGGGGCGGCTGCTGGCGGCTAGCGCCCACGCGCCTCGTGCGTCGGAAACCACACTTACGCGCGGCGATCGGGATACATCTGGAGGTGGATGTTTGGCCGATCACCCGCCCCTCGCCCCGGCGCCGCTAGAGTCGTGGGAGGTCGAAGACGTGGCCCTCCACCGCACACGGACTGACTCCAGAGAGGCCCGGGCGTGGCGGCAGTTCGCCGCCGCCAACCGGGAGCTGGTCGCGCGCGCGGGCATCCCGCAGTCGGTGTGCGAGTCCCTCGACCTCTTCATCGATCTGCTGGAGAATGCTCACAGGCATTGACAAGTTGAGCGGGCGCACGGCTGAAGGAACAGGTGGTGCCTGCTGCGCCCGCTCGTGACCCGCTGTACCGGGGCTACCGCGTTCCCGACGAGATCATCAGCCGGGCAGGCCGCGGACGGCCCGACGTCCTGGCACCTCTACTCACTTGTCAATGTCTGGCGCAGAACGCCAACGTAGCGCCACGGCACACGCTCTCGAGTACCCCTGGTCGCCGCATGCCCTCGGCACGGTAGCAGCGTGTTAATCCCCCAGGGATGCACGGAGGTACGGATCTCCAACAGCTCTCGGGTCGCGTTCCCGACAATTCCCTCGCACACGTGCCACTTTCGTTCGCTATCCCGGGTGAGTCAACGATGACTGCCCAAACGCCGGGTTCTTTCCGGTCGCACCCGCCATTTTCGTTATTTATAGAGAGGAGGAAAGCCAAATGCAGCTCCACGCCCACGCCAATCCCAGCCCCAACCGCACAATTCCGCCACTCGCTTCTTCCACTACCACAGCGGGACCATCACTCGAAGCCCGCCCACGTTCGCCCCAAAGCATCGTTCGCCACCGCGCGGCATGGTGCTTTCTAGTGCATGCGGCGCGCGCGACCCTGAACTTGGCGTTGCCAGGTAGACAACACCGCGCAACCGCCTTCGGCTACATTGGGCTACATCCAGCTACGCGGAATCGCCTACTTACCATTCACGAACGCACAGAATGCATCAATTTGCACAGATCACGGGGCGCTCACGTTGCCGTCTTGTCACCATCGCCTCGCCGGAACAAACGAAATTACAGAACCGCCGCAAGAACCCCCGCTACTGCCTGCCTTCGTGCCCTCTGCCTTCGCCACTGACCCACATCTCCCTGCTCCTTCCTCACCAAACTAAGACGAACGAGTCCGAAACCTCGTCACGCCAGTCCGGTCAGGCGATCATCGCGGCGCATTCTGTCTCACGCCTCACCTGATCTGTCTCATTCCATCCTGGGCCCACGCGTCTCTTTCCGTGTTTCAACCGCATCCCAACGCCCCTATGGCTCGCTGGTCGCATCTTGCAACCACTCCACACACCAGAATGCCCGCCAGAATGAGACAAGATTCCCTGCACCCAGCCGTTCTCCTACACCTCCATCACCACCGGCAGGATCATCGGCCGCCGCCGCGTCTGTTCGTAGACGTACTTGGAAAGCGTGTCCCGGATCTTGTTCTTCACAAACTGCCAGTCCACCCGGTGCTGATCCCCCTCCAGGCTCACATTCGCCGCCTGGATGGCTGCCGTCACGTGCGCCCGCGCCTTCTCTAGCAGTTCTTCACTCTCGCGCACATAGACGAATCCGCGCGACACAATGTCCGGTCCCGCTACCGGTAACCCGGAAAGCCGGTCCACCGTCAGCGTGATGATCAAGATGCCGTCCTGAGATAGAAGTTGCCGGTCGCGCAGCACCACCTGGCCAACGTCCCCCACACCCAGTCCATCCACAAAAACGTAGCCCGCGGACACTCGCTCGGTTACCTGCGCCCCTTTATCAGATAGCTCAAGCACGTCCCCGTCCTCTATCACCATGATGTTCTCGCCGGGGATCCCAACTCGCTGTGCCAGGCGCGCGTGCAGAATCAAATGCCGGTACTCGCCGTGCACCGGCACAAAGTATTTCGGCTTCACCAGCGTGAGCATCAGCTTCAGCTCTTCCTGGCTCGCGTGCCCCGACACATGCACCTGGGTCGTATCGTGCCCCCACACCACGTTCGCCCCCAACCGGAACAAATTGTCAATCGTCCGGCTCACCAGTTCCTCGTTCCCTGGAATTGGCGCAGAGGACATCACCACCGTATCTCCCGGCGAGATCTCTATCTGCCGGTGGTCGCGGTTCGCCATGCGCGTCAACGCGCTCGTCGGCTCCCCCTGGCTCCCAGTGGTGATGATCACCACGTTCTTCGCCGGCAACGAGTTGATCGTGGACAGCTCCTCGGGTGCCAGCAGCACCCCCGCTGGCGGCTTGAGATAACCCAGCTCGCGCGCAATCGCCACGTTCTGGATCATGCTCCGCCCAATCACGCCCACCTTTCGGTCGTACTTCGCAGCCGCGTCCAGCACGTTCTGGATGCGCGAGATCAAAGACGCAAACGTCGTGACAATAACGCGTCCCTTTGCCGCCCCAATGATCCCGTCCAGCGCCTCCCCCACCGCCGCCTCAGACGGTGTGTAACCCGGCCGGTCCGCGTGAGTACTGTCCGAGAACAGGCACAACACACCCTCGTTCCCAAAGCGCGAGAGCGACGAAAAGTCTGTCGGCCGCTGGTCCACCGGGGTGTAGTCAAACTTGAAGTCACCTGTATGCACCACCAGCCCAAGAGGCGTCCGCAACGCCACTCCCACCCCGTCAGGAATGCTGTGACACACCCGGAAAAAGTCCGCGCTCATCTTGCCGAACTTGACCGCCGTGCCCGGCTCTATCGTGTTGAGCGCCACCCGGTCAGAGATCTTGTGCTCTCTCAGCTTTCCGCCAATCAAGCCAAGCGTCAGCGGCGTGCCCCACACCGGTGGAAAGTTGAGCTGCGGCAGCACGTACGGCAGTGCCCCCGTGTGATCCTCGTGCCCGTGCGTGATGATGATCCCGCGGATGCGATCAAGTTTGTCCTTCAGATACGACACATCCGGGATGACCAGGTCCACCCCCAGCATCTCGTTTTCGGGGAACATCACCCCCACGTCAATGATCACGATGTCCTGGCCACACTCCAGGACCATCATGTTGCGCCCTATCTCGCCTAACCCGCCCAGCGGGATGCACTTCAATGTGTCAGCCATTATTTCCTACTTCTTTACTTCTCTCTATTGTTCCGCACAAGGTGTACGTGTTGCGCGCTGGTTTGCTCGTCCGCGAGCGTCAGCGGGTTCGGTAGCATCCCGCTCGGAAGGAGCTCGCATCCCATGGAATATCGCCAGCTCGGTAAGAGCGGCCTGAAGGTCTCCGCTATCGGCCTGGGTGGCAACACCTTTGGCAACGGCGCAGATGAAGCCGCCACCGCCCGCATCGTCAATCGCGCCCTGGATATAGGGGTCAACTTCATCGATACCGCGGATGTCTACACCCGCGGCATCTCTGAGGAGCTCGTCGGCAAAGCCGTCAAGGGCCGCCGCCACGAGGCCATCATCGCCACCAAGGTCCGCGGCAAGATGGGCGATCTCCCCAATGACGAGGGCCTGTCGCGCAAGCACATCATGGACGGAATCGAGGCATCGCTGCGCCGTCTCCAGACCGACTACGTGGACCTCTACCAGGTCCATCAGGTCGACCCCTCCACCCCGATTTATGAAACGCTCTCTGCACTGGACACGCTTGTCTCTCAGGGCAAGGTGCGTTACCTCGGGTGCTCCAACTTTGCGGCCTGGCAGATTTGTGAGTCGCTCTGGGCCTCCGACCGCAAGAACCTGACCCCTTTTGTTTCGGTTCAACCTCGCTACAACCTCATGGACCGTGCCATCGAGCGTGAGTTACTGCCCTTCTGCCGCCAATATGGGATTGGGATCATCCCGTACAGCCCGCTGGCCGGCGGCATCCTGACCGGCAAGTACAAGGAAGGCGAGGCGCCACCGCCCGATACCCGCGCTGGGCGCCAGGACAGACTCCGTAACCAGCTAACGCCGGACTTGCACGCCAAGGTCGGCGCGCTCGGCAAGTGGGCGCAGGACCAGGGCCACACCGCAGGCGGCCTCGCGCTCGCCTGGCTGCTCTCGCGCCCGGAAGTCTCCACCATCATCGCAGGCGCTACTCGCCCGGAGCAAGTCGAGTCCAACGCCAAAGCCTCCGAGTGGAAGCTGAGTGAGTCAGACCTCAAGCAAATCGATCAGACCCTAGGAATCTAACGCCATGAAGATCACATCCATCGACTACCTCATGGCGCACATTGGCCGCCGCAACTATTGCTTCGTCAAGGTCAACACCGATGAAGGCATCCACGGTGTCGGCGAGGCGTACTCCGTGGGACCCGACCGCGCCACCGAAGCTGCCGTCAAGGATTTCGAAAGCTGGCTAATCGGTCAAGACCCACGGCGCATAGAGCACCTCTGGGCGCTGATGTACAACGGCACACGGTTCCCTCCAGGTCCCACCATCTTGAGCGCTATCTCCGGAATTGAGCACGCGCTGTGGGACATCAAGGGCAAAGCGCTCGGCGTCCCCGTCTGGCAACTGTTGGGTGGGGCCGTGCGTGACAAGGTGCGTGTCTACCAGAATCCCGGCGGCGGCACCCCCGAAGAAATGGCCGAACGCGCCCTTGCCGCCATTGAAAAGTATGGTTACACCGCCCTCAAACTGGGACCACACGCGCCCGGCGCGGACAAGATGCCATGGAACGCCGTCGTGCGTGGCGCCGCCGCCCGGACGAAGGCCGTGCGGGACGCCGTCGGTCCAGACATCGACATCGGCTTGGACCCGCACGCCAAGATCTTTGAGCCGTACAAGGCGCTTCAGATGGCGCACGCGGTCGCAGAGTATCACCCCTTCTTCTTTGAGGAAGCCATCCGACCCGAGAACATCGACGCCATGGCGTCCTTTAAGCGTCAGTGCCCCATCCCTGTCGCCACCGGTGAGTGCCTCTACACCAAGTTCGAGTTCCGGGAGCTATTGGCACGTGAGGCCGCCGACATCATCCAGCCTGACGTCTGTCTTATGGGCGGCCTGCTTGAGATGAAAAAGGTAGCCGCCATGGCCGAGGCGCAGTACGTCGTCGTCGCGCCGCACAACCCCATGGGGCCCGTCGCTACCGCGGTGAATGTCCACTTCGCGGCTAGCACGCCCAACTTCGTCGTGCTGGAGTACAACCCGGATACCGGGGCGCGCGCTGAAATCGTAGATCAGCCGCTTCTCGTCAAGGATGGTTACATTGAGCTCCCCACGAAGCCCGGCCTCGGCATCGAGATTAACGAAGAGGCCATCGCCAAATATCCTTTCGCCCCATGGCGCCGCAACAACCCACTCCGCCCGGACGGGTCCATCGCCTTCAACTGAGTACGTCTTGGTGCAGATTCTGCGATGCTAGAGGGAGTGATCGCTCCCTCTAGCTCGCGGTTGGCGCGTTTCGCCGCCGCGCTTGCCATCGGCGTCCTGCCCTGGCTAACCGTGCCGGTTACCGCCGCCCCCCCGGCGCAACTCGCGCAGCTCGCGCCCGTCCAGCAAGCCTCCGGAATCAAAGCGGTGGAAGCTGGCCTGAACAACCTGCTGGACCGCTACGCGCAAAACCTCGAGCCCGCGCCGCTGCTTCACGCCGCCTGGGTGAGCGCTCTCGAAGCCTCGCCTGAGTCGCTCCGCACGACCGCGGCTGCCGAGCCTGTCGGTGGAGACCGTACGGCCGCGTGGACCGAATTCCAGCAGCGCTTTGATCGCCTGGTGGCGAGCGGCGCGGATCCTGCCGCATTGAGCCAGGCTGCCAACCGCGGCATGGCCCGCAGTCTGGAAGACTGCCACACGCGTTTCGCCACCAGTTTTGAGAAAGAGTTGGCCGCCTACGACGGCGGTGAACGCTACGGCGGCATCGGCGCCAGCGCGCTCGACCCCGTACGCGTTGATGCCGCCGCGCCCGGTCCGGTCATCGTCAGCATCGTGGACGGCGGTCCGGCTTCGGCTGCGGGGCTGCGCCTTGGAGACGCCGTCATCGGGGTGGACGGTCTGAATGTCTCCGGATGGATAAACAGCCGCGTCGTGGAGTTGGTCCGCGGCGTGCCCGGCACCACCGTCCGGCTGAGCGTGGACCGTCCCGGCGTCGTGGAGCCGCTTGAGATCGCTATCGAGCGCGCCGAGATCGAAACAACACTTGTCGAGTCCCGTCTGATCCACGGCGACAACGGCATCACCGGTTACGTCCTGCTCAAGGGCTTTGCGCGCTCGGTTGAGCCTGTGCTGCCTCGCGTATTCGAGGAGCTATATGCGCTAGGCGCCACCACCTGGGTGCTGGACCTCCGCAACAACGGTGGAGGCAGCGTCCCTACCTTTGCCTCGGTGGCCAGCATGTTCATCAAGGAAGGTATCCTGGGTGTCACGACAGACCGCAACGGCGGAGAGACGCTGATTTCCACCGTACGTACCGGCGGAGCCTCCGGTCACAAGGAGTACGCACAGCCGCTCGCCGTCTTGGTGAACTCGCTCAGTGCCTCCGCATCCGAGTTGCTCGCGGCCGATCTCCAGGAGTATGGCGCAGGCCGCGTATTTGGTGAGACGACCGCCGGGTGCTTTGGCAACAGCCAGCTCTTCCGCCTTCCAGACGGCAGCGCCATGTGGATTACCGTGCGCGCCTTGCAGAGCGGCCTGGCGCGTCGGGATGTCCATAAGCAGGGCGTGACGCCGGACGAAGTGGTGCCCCGTACCCGTCTTGACCTTGCCCGCGGCGATGACCCGCAGCTCGGTGCCGCGCTCACTTGGCTGGCCGCAACGGGCGTCGCCGCCGCTCCTAGTACGGGCAACTAAGTCCGCCATACGTCTATCTCCAAAACCACACAAAAAAGTCCCGCCAGGTTTCTTACTGGAAACCTGGTCCGGCGCGTGCTATGCTGCACCCCGGCCGCGGTTCATGGCATCAGCACTTCCCGGTAGCTTCCCAGCAGAGGGCTCAGGCGACACCAAACCCGGACCAGAATTCTCAATGGAAGGGGGTGTCAGCAATGAGCTACCAGGATAAGACCATGACGTGCGCCGACTGCAGCGCACAGTTCGTGTTCACGTCAAACGAGCAGGCGTTCTACGCCGACCGCGGTTTCACCAACGAGCCAAAGCGCTGTCCGGCATGCCGGCAGAGCCGCAAGTCGCAGCGCGGCGGCGAGAGCAGCTATAGCAGCGGCGGTGGTGGAGCCAGCAGCTATTCCAGCGGTGGTGGCGGCGGGTACAGCGCCGGCGGCTACGGCGGCGGGAATGGCGGCGGAGCCGGCTATGGCGGAGGCGGCGCAGGTCGCAGCCGTGAGATGCACGTCGTGACGTGCAGCGGCTGCGGCGGCGAAGCCAAAGTGCCGTTCGTGCCACGCGGTGACCGGCCGGTCTACTGCAGTGACTGCTTTAGCCAGCAGCGCAGCAGTGGCGGTGGCGGTGGCGG
>Ga0136611_10000088_pt1 | contig 48439 bp, 42 predicted proteins | sample AntDrymUQ2232306_2_FD_106645 | JGI IMG/M metagenome (GOLD analysis project Ga0136611, IMG submission 106645) | Polar desert sand microbial communities from Dry Valleys, Antarctica - metaG UQ223 (23.06) | ecosystem: Environmental > Terrestrial > Soil > Desert | place: Antarctica: Dry Valley... | reverse complement strand
GTGCCCGATAACGGGGGCCACCGGATACGACTACCTGGCGTCAGACCAGATCATCGCTCAGCTCGCGGATGGTATTCACGAAGCGTGTCCCAGCGGGGCTTGCAGCCGTGGCCCTGCTTCTCTGGCGGTGACGCGACGTTACTCGTTCCGGTCGTTGCCATGTCAAATTTGATGTTGCTGGTGTGGTGGGCGGTACTGGACTCGAACCAGTGACCTCTACGATGTCAACGTAGCGCTCTAACCAGCTGAGCTAACCGCCCGCGACCGGGATCATATCATGCTGATTACGCAGGCGCAAAATCGAATGGCATTGCATCATCGGCGCTGTTCGAATTCGAAGTGACGACGCTCGATGAGTCGTTCCGAAAGCTGGATGGCGATGTACAGCACCTGATATGTTCCCTCGGCGACCAGTTTCGACGCTGGTTCCCCAGCGCGCTCGGCTGCTCGTCTCCGGCGGGTTGCATCGTCGAATTGCTCGATCGCGTTTTCAAGCCAGTCACGCTCGTCTCCAGCCAGCAGATCAGAGCGAGATTGAATAACGTCCAGAAGCGCGACGGAGATGTGAGCGGAACCACCCTGGAATGCACTCCAGCTCGCTACGTCATACCTGTCCATGAGCGGCTGCACGCGAGACTTCCAGCGATGCCGATGCAGCAGCGCAGTCGCGAAGCGCATGTCATGCGCGGCGTTCACTGCGATGCGATCCCCGAACGAGTACTTCGGCGGGAGTTCTGACTGGGTGCGTTCATTCCACATCCTGATCCAGTCTGGCTTGAGGCGTCCAGCCTGTTCGTAGACACGAGCCAGTAGTTCGAATAGCTCAAGGAAGGCGTCGTCGCGATGTGCTTTCTGTTGTCCACGCCGAAACAGGTGCGGAGACATCGCCATTAAAATCGACAGTATCAAGAGCAATCGTCTCACCGGATTGTATTCCTTCGCGTGTCAGCGTAGATTGCCGACAGATTCGGTACCCAGCAGCAGCAGTGCGCTCGCAGGTCGATCGTTTGGGGAACGGCTGAGATAACGATATTCGATGGTCCGGTCCGCTCCGATGATGAAGGCTGCCGGACGGGCGATCGTGTGCACCACGGCATCATCGTGGTTCGCCAGGCCAATCCGGGTGATCAGCTTCGCCTCCGGATCACGGAATATCGCGATGCGTCCGCTGACGAGCGAGCACATCGCCTCGGCAAGAACGCTGGAGTCGGAACTAACCGCCGCGATGCGAAAGCCCGCAATGCGAAAGGCTGGTGTCAGGTGGGCCAACTCCTCGAACTGGTCACGGCAATGCTCGCACCAGAAGCCACGATAGAACAGCAACAGCGTGTGCGCCGGATCGACAACGACTGGTCGACCACCACAGTCAGTCAACGCAAGGGGGTCCAAAATCGTACCGCGTTCCGGGATGGTTGACGACGCTGACACGCTCAGTGTCCGAGCAATCGAACGGACTCCGCCCGTGGCTGCCATCGCAGTTGCCAGGTTCTAAATTGCTGAACGAGCGCAACAGCTTCGGCGTGCAACGGCTTGAGACCGTCGTGTTTGACCTTCCAGCGCCCGCTCACCTGTTCAACGACCAGCTTCGAGTCCGAAAGCACGGCGAGCGCGAGCGTCGCTGGGTTGCGCCCGTCGCGTTGGGCAGACTCGATGATCCAACGCAGTCCATGAATGAGCGAGAGGTATTCGGCTTCGTTATTGGTCTTGCGACCTGGGTACTCGCGACGTTCCGGTTCGGCGGTCTGGACAAGCCCTCGGCTAACGAAGCTTCCATAGCCTTTGCCGGGATTTCCGAGCGATCCGCCATCAAAAATCAAGGTGACATCGGCTGCTGCGGTTGCGCTCGTCGTGGGCGAAACAACACGCGGGCTGCGTGAAGCACTGGTCATCTAAGTCCTCCGTCGGGTGGTCGGTTCAGCGGAATACGACGTAGGGCCAGCCGCCCGCGGACTGGCCATACCATGTTCCCGACTAAGGATACCCGATCAGACGTGGGATTCCTGTTTCGCTCGATGCTGCGCGACGATCCCGGACGTGAGGTTCGACGGCACATGCTGGTAGTGGCTGAAGGTAGTGCGGAAAGTGCCGCGTCCCTGGGTAATGGAACGTAGATCAGTGGCATAGCGCTGGACTTCGGCAGCTGGGACATCCGCCTCGATCGTCGTTGCGCCATTGTCGTCGGGAACCATGCCGGAGACGTGGGCACGCTTTGTCGCGAGGTCGCTCATGACGTCACCGGTGTAGCTGTCCGGGACGGTGACTTCCAGCTTGAGGATCGGTTCGAGAATGACGGGGTTGGCTTTCTCAGCGGCCTTCTTGAAGGCTTGCGACGCCGCCAGCTTGAACGCCATCTCGGACGAATCGACATTGTGATACGAGCCATCCGTGAGCGTCACGCGCACGTTGACGACTGGAAAACCAGCCAGGATACCTTCGCCCATCGCTTCACGGACTCCCTTTTCGACAGCTGGAATGTACTGGCGTGGGACCGAACCACCGAAGATCGTTTCAGTGAACTCGAAGTCTTCCTCGCAGGGCGAAAGATCAATGAACACATGGCCGTACTGCCCGTGCCCGCCGGTCTGCTTCTTGTGCTTGTACTCGATCTTCGACACAGCGTTCTGAATCGTTTCCCGGTACGCAACGGTCGGCAGACCGACATCGACATTGACGCCGAACTTGCGCGCCATGCGTTCGAGTGCGATCTGGACATGTGATTCACCCAGACCGCTGACGATCGTTTCTCCGGTCTGCGGATCACGGCTGATGCGCAGTGTGTGGTCTTCTTCGACCAGCCGGTGCAGAGATGTCCCCATCTTGTCGAGATCGGATTTCGAGTGGGGTATCACCGAAGCGGAGAAGAGTGGTTCAGGAAACTTTATGCCGTCAAGCGTCAGTTTGCGGACTGGGTGACAGAGTGTGTCGCCAGTGCCAGACTCGACAAGCTTTGCAACCGCGCCGATATCGCCCGCGCGGACTTCGGAGGTAGGAATCTGCTCTCTGCCACGCAGGACGTACAGTTGACCAATGCGCTCATCCTTGTGCTTCACGACGTTCCAGACATGCGAGTCGGAGCAGAGCGTTCCGGCGAACACACGAAAGTATGTCAGCTTGCCGACAAACGGATCTGCGATGGTCTTGAAGATGAGTGCCGCGAGCGGGTGCGTTGGGTCCGCGTCGATAGTGATACTCGTTCCGTCGCTCGTGGTTGCGATCGTGGTTCCAGGTATCGGACATAAATCCACGATCGCATCCATGACGAGCCGGATTCCCCGGTTGTGCGTGGCACCGGATGCGAGGACTGGAATGATCTCCCCGTTCGCGATGCCGGATTTCAGGCCGGCGCGTAGCTCCTCCGGCGACAGAACGTCGTCTTCGAGGTAGCGAAGCATCAGTTCCTCGTCGTTCTCCGCGATCTTCTCGATGAGGAGGAGACGGTACGTCTCAACCTCGTCGAGCATCGCATCCGGGACATCACCTTCGGTCAGGACGCCGTCCTTTGAATCTGAGAACGTGTAGGCGCGCATCTTGAGCAGATCAACAACTCCTCGAAAGGATGACGCGCTGCCGATTGGCGTGTAGAGCGGCACGACATTCTGTCCGAATGCTGCCTGTGCTGAAGCGAGGCTGCTTGCGAAATCAGCGTTCTCCCGGTCCATCTTGTTGACAACGAGCAGGAAAGGAACGCTTCGTTCGTGCGCGTAGCGGGCCGCGTATTCGGTGCCGACCTCGACACCGGCGGAGGCGTCGAGCAGGATGAGCGCGCTGTCAACGACTCGGAGCGCGCATTTGACCTCTCCGACGAAGTCCGCGTACCCTGGCGAATCGAGCAAGTTGATCCGGGTGTCGCGCCATTCGAGTGGAATGATGGATGTACTGATCGAGATGGTGCGCTTGATCTCATCAGGATCCCAGTCAGAAACCGTGTTACCCTCTTCAATGCGCCCGAGGCGGTTCGTGGCCTTGCTCGTGAAGAGCATCGCCTCAGTCATTGATGTCTTACCAGCGCCACCGTGGGAAAACAGACCTACGTTGCGGATGTTCTCGACTGAGTAAGACTTCACGACCTACCTCCGAACAACGTTCCGAAACGCTGGAACGGGGGATGCCGCGTGCCGCGTCGTGGATGCTCAAAAGCGCGCCGACGCCTTACGCGAACAGAGTATTCCAGCCTGTGGAACTGATGATTCGACGAGTCACGAGCGCCTGGTGACCGGGGATCACCTTATCCCGGCGAGGGCGTGCGGGTAGTATAGCCCAGCAATGCGTGTGTGAATACTGCATTGTGGTGACAAGACCTAATGAAAGAGGAGACGCACTTGGCGGAACGAGAGCAACTGCGCGAACGGCTGCGCGACTTGTTGCGCGAGCTGGCAGCACTCGATGGAGTCAGTGGACATGAACAGCCCGTCGTTGCACGACTCAAGGAACTGTTCGAGCAGGCCGGTAAGACGGTCGTGGTTGATTCCTATGGCAATGTCTTCGCACGGCTGAGCGAGGTCGAAGGCGAGCGACCGTCCTTGATGATCTCAGCACACTCGGACGAGATTGGCGGTGTCGTCAAGTCGATCGAACCGAGTGGCATGATCCGTTTCGAGCGCGTTGGTGGGCTGATCGAGACGTTGGCGATTGGGAGACTCGTTCATATCCGAGGACATCGAGGAGTGATCGGAGTCAAGGCTGGCCACATTCAGACTGCTGACGAGCGCGGGCGTGCTCCGTCATTCCGCGAGCTGTACATCGATATGGGCTTCGATTCGCTGGATGAGGTAGAGGCGCTTGGTATCCGGATCGGCGACGCTGTTGCCTATGACGAACCGATGGTCGAACTGGCGAATCCGAATCGCGTGGCGGGCAAGGCGCTCGACAATCGGGTGTCCTGTGCAATCCTGGTGATGCTGGCCGAGCGACTTACGGACGATCTCTCGTGCGATGTGCATCTTGTAGTCACGGTGCAAGAGGAGGTGGGTCTGCGCGGGGCACGTATGGCCGCGCATCGTCTCAACCCCGCCGCCGCAATCGTGATCGACACCGTGCCGTCGGGCGGGACGCCGGATGTCGATTTCCACCGTGATCTGCGGATGAGAATTGGGCGTGGGCCTGTCCTGGCGCTGGCAAGTGGTGGTGGATCAGCCGGGCATTTGATCAACCCGGCGATGCGCGATTTTCTGCGCTCGTGCGCTGATGCTGCTGGCATCACTCTGCAGGAAGCGATCTTCTATGGCGGGACATCGGACGTTTCTGCCATTCATCTGGTACGCGATGGTATTCCGTCGGGCGTGCTCAACATCGCACGCCGCTACTCGCACTCTCCGGTCGAGACGCTCGATCTGGACGACGCTGTTGATACGCTGCTGGTGCTGGAAGCCGCTGCCATGCGATTCTCGGCGGACACTCCGCTCGACTTTCTCTCTCCCGATTGGGGCTAGTGTACTGAAGGTCGGCTGCGGTCCCAGATGAGCAGGAGTCCATCGAGGGTGAGATCCGGGAGATAGGCTGAGATGCGCGGGCAGTGTTGCTGGAACAGCCCGCCGAAACCACCGGTAGCGATCACGGTCGTAGTGACGCCGATTTCAGCGTCGATGCGAGCGATCAGTCCTTCAATGAGGCCGACGTAGCCAAACATGATGCCCGATTGCATGCTGGCGACCGTGTTGCGTCCGATCGCCTGCTCTGGAAACACCAGATCGACGCTGGTGAGCCTGGCGGCCTTGGCGACCAACGCATCGTGAGCGGCGCGGATATCTGGGGCGATTGCCCCGCCGATGAAGCGACCATCTTCAGTGACGACGTTGAGTGTTGTTGCTGAGCCAAAGTCGAGGACGAGAGTTGGTCCGCCGAACCGCGCAAAGGCGGCGGCGACATCGACCAGGCGATCGGGGCCGACTTCGCGCGGGTTATCGATATCGACGATCACGCCCAGGTCAGTTTCCGCACTGACAATGAGCGGCTCAATGCCGACTCGGTCCCGAATCATGGCCGCGAGCCATGGAGTGACTGATGGAACGCTGCTGCTTAGCACCGCTCCCTCGATCGAGCGGAGCGAGATATTGTCAGCGGTCGCCAGGGTGTTGATCACAACCCACCATTCGTCTGGCATGCTCGTGCGGTCGGTTGCGACGCGCCAGCGCGCGACAATGGCCGTGCCATCAGCAATGCCAAATTTGACGTTTGTATTGCCGATATCAATGAGGAGCAGCATTGAGCATATGCCCTTTCAATTGCTGTCGCGCGACAACGCAAAGGCAATTTCAGATAGAACGTAGGCGTCCTGCTCGGTGAGCGCGGCGTACTCGAGCGGTCGTCTCGCCGTATCTCCGACGAGAGTCCAGAGCGCGCTGGCGGCGTGACCACGGGCGAGCGGTTCGTCATGGGACTGGAGCATGTTGACGAGGATGGGTTCTGCCTGCTGATCATGGCTGTTGCCGAGGGCGACGGCGGCGTTCCGTGCCATGCCTCGTCGCTTCGCGCGGGTAACGGGAGTACCACTGAACGTGATGCGGAACTCAGCCTCGTCCATCGTCGCTAACAGGCTAAGCGACGGGAACGAGTTTTGGACGGAACGAGGAGCGAAGTCGGGATCGTCGACCTGCCTTGCGGCACCGGTGTAGGGGCAGACATCCTGGCACGTATCGCAACCGAATACGTAGTCGCCGATGAGTGGGCGGAGCTCATGCGGAATAGGCCCACGCTCTTCAATCGTCAGATAGGAGATGCAGCGTGGCGCGTCGATGCGGTACGGCTCGACGATTGCACCGGTCGGGCAGCGGTCGAGACAGATCGTACAACGACCGCAGTTCTTAGCGATTGGCAGATCGGTCGGCAGGTCGACGTCGAGGATGACCTCGCCGAGCATGACCCATGAACCGTGGTTCGGAACGATGATCATGCTGTTCTTGCCGTACCAACCACTCCCGGAGCGGGCGGCAACAGCACGATCGACGATGCGCGCGGTGTCGACGAGCGTGCGTGCTTCCACGGTGCGACCGAGCGATTGCTCGATTGCGGCGACCAACACTCGCATTCGGCGCTTCAAGACGGTGTGATAGTCACGTCCCCAGGCGTAGCGGGCGATTCGACCGCGCAGGACTCCATCGTCCGGAGGCGTCGCGACCCCCGTCCAGAACGGAACGGCGACGGAGATGATCGAGCGCGCGGTTGCATGGAGCACGCTGGGATCGCAGGATTGCGCAGCGCGCTCAGGAGTGAACCAGTCCATCCCCTGAACGTGTCCTTTGGCGATGTGATCGGAAAGGAATTGCTCAACTTCGTAGAACGGTGCAGCATCGGTAATTCCGACAACAGCGAGGTCAGCAGCAGACGCAAGGCGACCGATTTCAGCCCGCGTGAGGTCGTGGCGCGTCATTCCTGTCGATCACCGGCTGCGATCAGGTCGGTGGCTTCTGCGAGCGTTGGGAGCGACGTGCGCGCACCGAGAGCCCGGCAGGCGAGTCCGCCGACCGCGTTGCCACGTTGGAGTATTGTGGCATCGTCGGCGTGTTCGAGCAGTCCCCAGAGGCAGCCTGCGGCGAACGCATCGCCAGCTCCGGTCGTATCCGTAATCGACAGGTCGAACGCTGGCATCTCCGTGATTCCATCTGGGCGAATAGCGACGGAACCAGCCGCGCCACGGCTGATGTACAGCACACGGCACGCGCTGGCTACCATTTCCCGACGCGCGTGTTCGATCGCCTCCTCCAAAGAGTCGCAATCCGTCAGCGTCCGGAGTTCGCGTTCATTACCAACTACTACATCGTGGCGAAGTGCATGTTGCCACCCGTGCGCCGGTTGCATCTCGATGAGATACGTCATCGCGCCAACCAGCTTCGTCCGCGGACTCCGATGGGCGGGGAGATCGAGGAAGAACGACCGGAGGCGTACATCGGTGATGTCGAGAAATACCCATTGGTACTCCAGGATTGCATCGACAGGCAAGGGATCACCAAGCTCAGGTTTCGCGCCCTTGATCCAATAGATTGTGCGGTCGCGGTCATATGCGGCGCCTGACACGATGATGAATCCAGTGTCCGAGGCAGTGTTCACTTTTCGAATGACATGGTCTGTATTGCATCCTTCGGAACGGAGCGATTCTATGAGCCAGTCGCCCTCGACATCGTCTCCGACCGAAGAGACAAGCATTGTAGGAAGTCCCAACCGGGCCAGTGCCGCACAGGTGTTTCCTGTTGTCCCGCCGGCCTGTTCCAGCCGCTCATCCACGATCGCGAATTCGCCTGGACCTGGATAGTATCCGCAGACGAGAAAGCGATCCCAGGAACACAGTCCGATGGCCGCGATTCCGTTTCGCACGGCAGTAGGCTCCCACCATCAACGCGATACCGATTCTCATGCCGTGCGGCCCAGGTGACCATGACGAACGATAGCACAGCGGTTCTCAGCATCTGCAATGACCAACGAACGCGCCACGTACAATAGAGTCATGAATACGACGAACAACCGTGCCCCAAATGAACGGACTATTTTAGTCGTCGAAGATGAGCGTGCCCTCGCGGACGCCCTGAAGCTCAATCTTGAACGTCAAGGGTTCAGAACTTTGCTGGAGCATGACGGCCAAGCGGCGGTCAGCGCGGCAGAGCGACATAACCCAGACCTCATCGTGCTCGATGTCATGCTTCCGGGACTTGATGGGTTTGAGGTCTGCCGCCGTATTCGACTGCGGTCTCGTGTGCCGGTCATGATGCTGACGGCACGCGGCGAGGAGATCGATCGGGTGCTGGGCCTTGAGATTGGTGCCGACGACTATCTGACCAAGCCGTTCGGTCTACGCGAGTTTCTTGCTCGGGTGCGGGCGCTGCTACGACGATCGCAACCTGATGAGAGCATTCCACCAAGCGAACTCGCTGGCAATCTGCGGTTATCAGCGGGCGAACGCCGCATCTGGCGCGGCGATACTGAACTCGCGTTGCGTCCGCGAGAGTTCGACCTCCTGGCGTTCCTGTTACGGAATTCGTCGCTCGCGCTGTCGCGCCAACAGATTCTTGATGGTGCGTGGGGCAGTGATTTCGTTGGTGATGAACGCACTGTTGATGTACATGTGCGGGCGCTTCGAGAAGCCATCGAAGACGATCCCGCCCACCCGGTTCGGATTGTGACGGTCCGAGGTATCGGCTACCGTTTCGTCGGCTAGGGACCGGGACGGGACGAGCGGCTGGGACGGACACTGGAATCATGCGCGGACTGACGACACAATTCATCGCACCGATCGTGATTCTATTAACGGGTATGGCTTTTGGCTGGTTTTTTTATGCCGCGATCTGGGGCATCAGCGTTGGTACCGCCTTGGCGTTCGTCAGCGCGGTTCTGCTTGCGCGGCGGGCAAGATGTCGGCTACGACTGATCCAGGATCAGTCTTCAGGTGTGATACACAATGCCAGTGACGACACGTACAACACGTTTGACGACATTGGTGAAACGTTGCGCGTCGTGACGGAATCCACCACGGCTTCGCGCCGACAACACGCGTCGATTGAGCGACAGCTCGTGCAGCAGGCGCTGGTCCTCGACCGCATGAACGATGGACTGATGCGTGTCGATGGAGATCATGTTGTCGTCTATTCCAACGTTGCCGCCGGGACACTGTTCGGTGGCCGGAACCCGACTGGCCGTTCATTCGTGGGCATCACGCGCGACCACGAACTGAACGCGGCGTTGCGCCGCTGCTTTATCACAGGTGATGATCAGGAGCATACGTTTGAGATCGCCGGTGAGAGCCGTCTGCTCAGTGCCGTCATGATTCGCCTCACCGAACGCCCGCCGGAAGCCCTGGTCATGTTGCGCGACATCACTGAGGTCAGCCGGCTACAGAATCTACGACGCGATTTCGTTGCCAACGTTTCACATGAATTGCGGACACCGCTGTCGACGATCAAGATTTTGACCGAAACGTTGATCGATCTGCGTGAGGAAGACATTGAGGCCGTCTCGTATCTCTCGAAGGTCGACGGCGAGGTGGATTCGATGACCGCACTGGTGCGTGATCTTCTTGACTTGACGCGGCTGGAGACGTTTGGAGGTCGGCTTTCCGCCCGCGCGGTCGATGCTGAACAACTGGTCAGCGATGTCTCTGAGAGGATGCGGCCGCTGGCGGAGCGGCATGGAGTGGCCCTGTCTGCCAGCGTTGATGGCCCCCCTGTGATCTTTCTCGCGGACGAACGTCGGCTGCACCAGGCACTCATCAATCTCGTCACAAATGCAGTCAACCACACCCCATCTGGTGGATCAGTCGAGATTCATTCACGCGCCGACCGGCATCACGTTGAATTCGCGGTGCGCGATACAGGAATCGGGATAGCGTCGAGCGACCTGCCGCGTATCTGGGAGCGATTCTTCAAGACGGACAAGGCCCGTAGCGGGCCGGGAACCGGGCTGGGCCTTGCAATCGTGAAACACATCGCGCAGGCGCACAATGGAACCGTTGCGGCGGAGAGCGTTCTCGGAGCAGGGTCATCCTTTACGATTAACATCCCGCGCGAGAACCCACCAGAACGACAGATCGGCGCTCGCCGAGAGGCGAGCGCCGATCTGTTTGTCCCTGATTAGCGAGTTGTTCGTCTTAAGCAACTCCGGCTGGTTGTAGCTTGCCTTCGCGCTCACGTTCTGCGAGGACTGTATAGACCTCCTGCTTCAGCGCCGCGACGATCTCCTCTTCCTTGACCGTCCGGATGATCTCGCCCTTGCGGAAGATAAGCCCCTTACCCTTACCGGCTGCGACGCCGACATCGGCATCGCGCGCTTCGCCGGGGCCGTTGACGACGCAGCCCATCACTGCAACCTTGATCGGTTCGTCAATCTCCGCGAGGAATGCATCCACCTCGTTGGCCAACTTGAACAGATCAACTTCGACGCGGCCACACGTCGGGCAGGCGACCAACGTCGCGCCTTTCTGGCGCAGTTCGAGGCTTTTCAGAATCTCGTAGCCGACGAAGACTTCCTCTTTCGGGTCGGTCGTCAGTGAGACGCGTAAGGTGTCGCCAATGCCGAGAGCGAGCAGAGTGCCGAGGCCTACCGCCGACCGAACACTGCCAGCTCGTGGTGTTCCTGCTTCGGTGACGCCGAGATGCAGAGGATAGGCGTTGCGCCGGGCCATGCGGGTGTATGCCTCAAGCATGATCGGGACTTCAAATGCTTTGAGTGAGATCTTGATGTCGTGGAAGTGGAGGTCTTCAAGAATCTTCACATGTCCGAGCGCTGAGCGAACCATGTGTTCGGCGCGCAGCTGATCCTGCGTCGCATGCTCCTGTGCCATCTCGTCTACGAATTCTTCGGTCATCGGCGCGACCGATCCCCAGTTAACCCCGATGCGGATCGGGATGCCGCGTTCCTTGGCTTTGCGCACAACGGCCCGAACATCCTCATGCTTGCGAATGTTTCCTGGGTTGAGGCGCAAGCCGTGGATACCGGCGTCGAGAGCTTTTAAAGCCAATGTATGCTCGAAGTGGATGTCGGCAATGAGCGGTACTGGTGAATGAGGGACGATGTCCGGCAACGCCGCTGCGGCCTTGCGATCCGGCACGGCGATGCGCACGATTTCGCAGCCTACGTCAGCCAGTTCGTGAATTTGCCGCAGCGTCGCTTTCGCGTCACGCGTATCTGCCGTTGCCATCGACTGTACGACAATTGGCGCGCCACCGCCGATGCGGACATTTCCGACGTAGATGGCCCGAGTCAGGCGTCGAGGGGAGAGCAATGTCACGAGGTACCTCCTTGAAGGCGTGTCAAGTTTGAGCTGGAGTGCGATTTCGCGCAGACATTAAAGCGTCGACCGCGACTTCTATCGATAGCGTCAGTGATGGCGACGCTGTCGTCAAGTACGCGGAGTTCATTTACTCGAGGAACGAGCCTCCGGAGATCAATCGATCCACATCCTGGAAGGCGATTGCGAACATCAGCGTCAGGAGGATCGCGAGGCCTACGAGGTGGACAAGCCCCTCTTTCTCCGGCGGGACGCGCTTGCCGCGCCGCAGCACTTCGAGGCCAACAAACAACAGTCGCCCGCCGTCAAGGGCCGGGAGTGGAAGCAGATTCAGCAGGCCGAGATTCAGAGAGAGGAGTGTGGCAATACCGACGAGCGTGATCCAGAGCGGTTCAGGACTCTCCGAGATTACCTCGGATGTCAGTTGGCCCATGCCGATTGGCCCAGCGATCTCATCCAGCGGCGTGCGACCAGACACGAGATCGGCCAGACCGCGACCCATGCCACGAATTGTCTCGAAGAAACGGCTGACCGTCTCACCGGGCAACTGCACGAGCGAGACTCGCTCGTAGTCGATTGCTTGTGTAAGCGACGCACCGAGGGGATCGCCCTCAGTGGGCATCACACGCGGGACGATGGTTTCACCTGTGATGACTTCGGTGCCGCGCTGCGCGGTGACAACGACGGTTTCTCCAGCATTCCGTGCCAGGAACTGAGCATAGCCCAGCGGGTCATCAATGACCTCGTCACCAAGACGGGTGATAATATCGCCTTCCTGGAGTCCAGCCTGGGCTGCGAAACTGTTTTCTGGAACATCTTCGACGAGGACTGGCGCGACCCAGGCGGCCTGCATGCGGATGCCAGTCCGACCTTCACCGGCCGGAGGATCAACGCGTGGAGTGACGTTCGACTGGAACATCTGGCCGTCGCGTTCGATGACGACCATCAGGTCTTCGCCCGCGTTCGCCACGATCGCGGTTTCGAGCACAGTGTTGGAAGTAACCGCGACACCGTCGGCCTCGATGATCTGGTCGCCCGCCTGCCATCCGACGGCCTCGGCTGGAGACGCAGCAACAACTTCCGCGATATAGACGTTCTGAGAGAGATTGTCTGGTGCCTGCTCATCGGTGGCGACGAGTACGCCGATCAGGAGAAATGCAGTCAGGAAATTCATCGCTGATCCAGCAGCGAGAAACTTGGTGCGCTGCCACGCCGTCTTCGACTGCATGCTTTCGGGATCGTTGGATTTGCCATCCTCGCCGAGCACGCGCACGAACCCGCCGATGGGGAGTGCATTGATTGAGAAGAGTGTGTCACCGCGCTGTTTGCCCCAGATTCGCGGAGGCAGACCGATGCCGAACTCTTCGACACGCACACCTGCGCGGCGTGCCATCACAAAGTGACCAATTTCATGCAGAAGGATGAGAACACCGAGGATCGGGATGATCCAGAGCGCGTTGAGGAAACCGCTCACGCTTGATTTGCCAGCTTTCCTGAATTGTGTAAATGCTACGAACCATGCATCGTGTCACGAGCAACGTGTTCGCGCTCCCGCGTGTACTAATGAATCCTACTCATCCGAGATAACGCGGCGCAATGGGAAGAAGTTACGAGACGCGCTCATGGAGCGTGAACAGGCGGGTTGCGAACAAGCGTTATGTTAGAATCACGCGGCTGTGAGACCAGTTCGCCAGCCAGGTGGGAAGGCTCCCGAACCGTGTCGGGATCGCCGGATGATCCAACGTCGTGCCCCGCGAGTGCGGGTGCGGATGGTGGAGCAGTGGTGAAGGGAACATCACAAGGATGATCGTTGGGATCCCCAAGGAGATCAAGGACAACGAGAACCGCGTGTCAACCACGCCCGCAGGGGTCGTGGAGTACGTCAATCACGGGCATCAGGTGCTCGTTGAGCGCTCTGCAGGCATCGGCAGTGGCTTTGCCGACAGCGAGTACGAGTCGGCTGGCGCGACGCTGATTGAGACGCACGCTGAGGTCTTCGCTCAGGCAGACATGATCGTGAAGGTGAAAGAGCCGATCGAAGCTGAGTACGGATTGATGCGCGAGGGCCAGCTTCTCTATACCTATCTACATCTTGCTGCTGAAGAACGATTGACGAACGTGCTTGTCGATCGCAAGGTCTCGTCCATCGCATATGAAACAGTTGAACTGCCCAACCGGACGCTCCCACTCCTGCAACCGATGAGTGAAGTGGCTGGCCGGATGTCGATTCAGGTCGGCGCGCACTACCTCGAGAAAGTGCATGGCGGGCGTGGTCTGTTGCTCGGCGGCGTGCCGGGCGTTCAGCCAGCTGACGTGGTTGTATTGGGCGGAGGTGTCGTCGGGATCAATGCGGCCCAGATGGCGCTTGGAATGGGCGCGAACGTCACGATTCTCGACCTGTCGATTGATCGGCTGCGCTACCTCGATCAGGTTCTTCATGGCCGGATCAACACCATCGCGTCCAATCGCGGCAACATTGCTGAAGCGGTGCGTAACTGCGACCTGCTCATCGGTGGAGTGCTGATTCCAGGAGCCAAGGCCCCGAAGCTGGTGACGGTTGAGATGGTGTCGACAATGCGAGAGGGGTCCGTCATCGTCGATGTGGCGATTGATCAGGGTGGATGCATTGAGACGGTCCGTCCGACCAGTCATTCGAACCCGACCTTCGTCGTTGACGGTGTCGTTCACTACTGCGTCACGAACATGCCGGGTGCGGTTCCGCGTACCAGCACGTTCGCGCTTTCGAACGTGACGTTGCCGTACGGCCTCAAGTTGGCCGATCAGGGAATGGCAGCGGTTGCGACCGATCCGTCATTGGCCAAGGGTGTCAACGCGTTCCAGGGCAAGGTTACTTACGCGGCTGTTGCCGAGGCTTTCGGCATGGAGTTCACACCGATCGAAAGTCTCATCGCCTGATCGACTTCGCGCCGGGCGGAATTGGGGTTCTGCCCGGCGTTTTGTCTACCCCCAACGCGGAACGAGGGAGGATTTCAGATCATGCGGGATAGCGTCGACCGCTTTCTGAGCGAATTGCAGTCCGGGAGCGAGTTTTCAACCAACACCGTTTCCGCGTACCGCAACGATCTCAATCAGTTCGTGAAGTATCTCGAAGCAGATACGCCTCTGAAGACGTGGCAAGCGGTTGAACCGACGCACCTGACATCGTTCGTCCTGCAGATGCGGGCGAAGGAGTACGCCAGTTCGACGATCGCGCGGAAGACGGCGGCGATCAAGTCGTTCTTCGGATATCTCTTGAAATCAGGCGAACTACGCTCAGACCCATCCGATACGCTGTCGTCACCCCGTGTCGCCAAGTATGTTCCAAAGGCCATCAGCGAGAATCAGATTCAGCTGCTGCTCCGTGCGCCTTCGACTGAACAGACGGCAGATGCGCTACGTGATCACGCGATGCTGCACGTGCTGTACTCCAGTGGGATGCGCGTGACTGAACTGGTTAGTCTCGACGTTGGCGATGTCGACCTTGACGCTGGGACGGTCTGCTGCACAGGCAAGCAGAATCGGCGGCGACACGTCGATCTGAGCCCGGAGGCGGTCATCGCGTTGCGTCTGTATCTCGAAACGGCGCGACCAGTTATCGTGCGTTCGGAAGACGAAATTGCCTTGTTTCTCAACCACCGAGGCTCGCGGTTGACGCGACAGGGCTTCTGGTTAATTCTCAAGGGTTACGCGGGCCAGGTCGGTATCAACGAGATTACGCCGCACACGCTGCGCCATTCATTTGCGACGCATCAGATCACCCGTGGTCGCGATCTCGGCGACGTTCAACGCATTCTTGGGCATGTCAGCATTTCGACTACACAGGTCTACCAGCGCATGGTAAGCGATGCGGAGAGTGAGTCGTCGATTGAAACCGTCGCGGTTGATGACTTGGAACTGGTCGGTATCAGTTCTCAAGGATAGGTCCAAACGTCGGTTGAGATACTGGGCGAGACATGAGTCTCGCCCGGTTGTGTTCTCCGCAACGTATTTACAACCTGAGGTTGAGGTGAACGATGGATGACGAGCAGAACGCTCCCACACGTCCTGTTGTAACGATGGACGAACTCACATCGCTCTGTAAGCGACGCGGATTCGTGTTTTCTGGTAGCGAGATCTACGGGGGACTTGCCAACACCTGGGATTTCGGGCCGCTTGGTGTCGAACTCCGCAACAACATCAAGAGGGCATGGTGGCAGCATTTTGTGCGGGAGCGTCCTGACATGGTCGGACTGGACGGCGGAATTCTGATGAACCCGCGCGTCTGGGAGGCCAGCGGCCACGTGGCTGAGTTCAACGATCCGTTAGTGGATTGCAAAGAATGTCGTAGCCGATTTCGAGCGGATAACCTGATTGAAGACGCCACGGGTCAAACGGTCGAAGGCAAGTCGTTCGAGGCGATGTCATCGTTAATCGGCGAGGCGCAGATAGCATGTCCGACGTGCGGCAAGCACAACTGGACGCCGGTGCGCGCCTTTAACATGATGTTTCGGACACAGATCGGCCCGGTCGACGAGTCCGCCACGACGACCTACCTGCGCCCTGAGACTGCCCAATCCATCTTCGTGCAGTACAAGAATGTGATGCAGTCGAGCCGGGTGAAGATTCCGTTCGGTATCGCGCAGATCGGCAAAGTGTTCCGCAACGAGATCACGCCCGGTAACTTCATTTTCCGCCTGCTCGAGTTCGAACAGATGGAGATCGAGTACTTCATCAAGCCGGAGATGTGGGAACAGCAGTTCGAGGACTGGCTCGCCGAGCAGCAGCGTTTCATTCGTTCGCTGGGCATCATGCCGGAGCGCATTCGCGAGCGCGAGCACAGCGCCGAGGAGTTGTCGCACTACTCAAAACGCACCGTCGATCTGGAATATCTCTACCCGATCGGCTGGAAGGAACTGACCGGACTCGCCTATCGGACGGATTTCGACCTGAACAAGCATCAAGAACATTCTGGCGAAGACCTGACGTATTTCGATCAGTTGCGCAATGAACGGTACCTGCCGCACGTCATCGAGCCGACGATGGGTGTAGATCGTCTGATGCTGATGGTGCTGTGCGATGCCTACGAGGTCGAGGAGACGGCTGATGCCAAGGGTGAGGCAGCATCGCGCGTTATCATGCGCTTTCATCCGTCGATCGCTCCGTACACGGTCGCAGTGCTGCCCTTGTCGAAGAAGGAAGAGCTGACCGCGGTGTCGGAACCGCTCTACGCTGCCCTGCGACGGAACTTTTCGACTGAATACGATGAGACGCAATCGATCGGGCGGCGCTACCGGCGGCAGGACGAGATCGGAACACCGTGGTGCGTGACGGTCGATTTCGAATCACTAGAGGATCAAGCTGTGACGGTACGTCACCGCGATAGCATGGAACAGGTGCGGGTACCGATCGCTGAGGTGGTTGCGTTGATCCAATCCCGTCTGGATGCCAGCAGGAGCTGACTGACACAATAGATCGGCGAACCGCTTCGGCGTTATCCGGCACTCGACGAATGTTCCTAATAGTCGTCGAGTTCTTCCGTGCCGACGATATGGTGAAGGATTGCGGTCAGCTCTTCGTCGGAGTGGAAGTTGATCGTAATTCGGCCCCCCGATTTGCTGCGGGCGACTTCAACTCTGGTTCCGAGGGCGCGCTGGAGATCGGTCTCGATGGCACGCATGGTTGGGTCTGACGCGCGCGGCGGCTCGCGGCGGGGGCGTTCGGTCGTGGCGCGTTGGGCGAGGCGCTCGGTTTCGCGGACGCTCAGACCCAGGCGGATGACCTGTTCCAGCACCTGTGTCTGGGTTGAGACATCTTCGATCTGAAGTAACGCTTTGGCGTGACCGGCGCTGATTTCGTCGTTCGCGACCGCCTCACGGATTGCTTCTGGAGCGGAGAGCAAACGCAGCGCGTTCGCGACGGCTGGACGACTCTTGCCGACGCGATCCGCAATCTCGGCCTGCTTCATGCCGAACTCGACGGCGAGCTGGCGGTAGGCGAGCGCTTCTTCGATGGCGTTCAGGTCGGCCCGTTGAATGTTCTCGACAAGTGCAAGCTCAAGAATCTGCGAGGGCGTCGCTTCGCGAACGAGAATTGGCACGGAGGATAGGCCGGCACGTTGAGCTGCGCGCCAACGGCGTTCTCCAGCGATGATCTGGAACGGCCTGGTTCCGCCCTGTCGCGTGACAAGGATTGGTTGGATGATTCCGTGCTCGCGGATCGAAGCGGCCAACGATTCGAGTGCGTCTTCATCCCAGCGAACGCGGGGCTGGCTTGGATTAGGTTCCAGCGAGTCGACATCGACGAACGTCGTCGATCCACGGGCTGACTCCGCGCCGATGCCGGGAATGAGTGATTCCAATCCACGACCCAGCCCGCTTCGTCGTCCCGACACGCTTTCCCTGCCCTGCCTGTTTGCCGCAATATCTCAATAGGGCGAGTATACCGCCCGCCTGTACAGCAGTGTGTGCAAGGAATCATAATCTTCGTCGGTGCTGGCTATACTTGCGACTGAGTGGTGCGAGAACTGCAACACGTAATCCTGAATCTGGATCGGAGATTAGATCATTGGGCGCAGATTTAGCCCAGGCCATCGGGCTGCTTGCAGCAGCAGCGGTCGCCGTTGGTGTCGTGACATTCCTGAGCATGTGGGTGCATCGAGCAAACGATGAGAAAGGAAAAGTCGCGCTAACGATGGGCCTGTATATCGTCTTCGGAGCGTTCAGCTTCTTCCTGACGCTCTACGGCCTCGGCTCAGCGTATCGTGAATACCGTGAAGGCAACAGCATAGACGATCGCTCTGTTCTCGCTTTGATCATTGGTTTGATTGGCGCGTTGGGACTTGTTCCGTCGCTGCGTCGCCTCGTGACCAAGGTGGTTCCATTCGATCCGAACTCGAAATCAGATATGGTCGGGTTCGTCATTATCGGTTGGATTTCGGCGTTGTCAGCCTTCGCCCTGTTCGTGTCTGACACTGAGGTTGATTCCGTTGGCTACCTCGATCTCATCATCCAGAATGCGGCGTTAATTGCGATCGCATTCATCGCGGTCGGGATCGGATTTCATCGCAGCCCCAGGGCGGCCATTGAACGTTTGGGGCTGCGTATCCCAACAGGTAGGCACGTCGCCATCGGACTGGGGCTGGTCTTCGTCGCGTTCGTGATCTCTGCTATCTCGTCAGGGTTGGTGAGCCTTCTTCAACCTGATCTCTACGATGAGATTAACGAGAATCTGCGGGAGATGACCACTGAGTTTGATACTGCTTGGGGCGCATTAATTCTTGGGATCATGTCGGGAGCTGGCGAAGAGACATTGTTTCGCGGAGCGATCCAGCCACGGTTCGGTATTGTGTTCACGGCGATCGTCTTCGCGCTGTTGCACGCGCAGTATGGGGCGAGCTTCGTGACGCTCGGCGTCTTCGGAGTCGGCATCCTGTTCGGACTCGAACGCAAGTACTTCAACACCACGACCGCGATCATCACCCACGCGACCTACAACACGATCGCTGTGCTGATCTCGCTCCTCGCATAACCGCCATTCGAGATAGCAAATCAATCGACACAAACGCAGACGCGCTAGCTTCACGAGGAAGTAGTGGAGCCAGCGCGTCTGCGTGTTCCTGGACTAGCTGACGACGAGGAGATCCTTCGTTCCATCATCGTAGAAGACAATCGCGTTGCCGCCGACGACGATCATGAAGCCGTTATCGAACGACTGGACCGTTGCGTCATGTGCCACAGCGTTCGGCTGGATTGCATGACCAGCGAGATCGGCGATTGATGGATTCTGTTCCCAGAGGTATCCGAAGATGCCGCCTGGAATCCATGTCCCTGCCTCGGGACCCGGCTCTGCCGTCGGAAGCGATCCAGAACCGTCGAAGTACTGATCCCATAACCCGGTGTCGGTAGGCATGACGTAGATCAGCCCTGTGTCGGCCCGGTAGAGCATGCTGGCGCGTTGGAATCCCAGTGCCTGCGCGTTTGTCGTTGACGAGAAGTCAGTCGCGCCTCCAAGCCGATCCTGAACCGACTGGTTACCCCAGTAGACGCTACCAATGTCGCCAGTCACTGAAATGACATCGGGAGTTGGGGATGCCGTCATCGTGGGTTCAGTGGTCGGCGTCGCTGGAGGTGCGGTTGCCGTAGCCGTAGCCGTTGGCGACACGGCAACCGTGGCGGTCTCAGTCGCCGTTGGGGCGGGCTGTGTTGCGGTCGGCGACGCTGTAGCCGTCGCTGATGCGGCAGAGGTTGGCGTGGCCGTTGGATCTGGAACCGGCGTCAGGGTCGGAATAACTGGCGCTGGCCCATCATCGCCACTGGGGGTCGATGTGGCGGTTGGGTCAATCGCGCCGATCCCGTCCGAGCCGTCGGACTCGTCAGTACCGTCTCCCGCTCCCACGACCGGCGTGCTTGTATTGGCGGGCGCGATAGTCGGTACTGTCGCAGTGGGATCTGGTACAGCCAGACCAGGTTCCTCCGTACCTCGGACAACGTGTGTCGTCGACGTAGGCTCCACGTTGATAGCGCGCTCCGGTGACGGTGTCGCGGTAGGCGGAACTGTCGGAACGATTGGCGCTGCATCTTCCAGCGCGACCGTGGGGACGGTGCCGAACGAGAGCTCAAATGGTGAGTTCAGGCGATTTCCCCATTTGTCGCGGGCGTCAGCAGAGATCGTGAGCCGGTATTCGGTATCCGAAGACAGCGACATGTTGCCACCAACGATAAGGGTATTCCCGTCCCATGACTTTGTCAGGTCGTCTTCTGTACCCAGCGGTTGCATGCCGAGCGCTGCCTCAACCGAGTCGCGATTCATCTCCTTATTGAAGTGAATCCTGATCGGCGTCTGCGGCTGGATCGTCTCGCCGTAAACGGGGTTCGACGCCGTCACCTGCGGTGTGATCGAACGCTGGTATCCGCCAACCAGGAGATACCCGGCAATGACGAACACGAGCAGGACGGCAGCAATAGAAACGATTGAATAGCCGAGCCGGTTCGTGAACAGAACCAGGCGATTGGACTCCGTGTCGATGGTTTTCGCGTAGATCGCTGTCATCATCTGAGCGGGAGGCTGGACACGCGGCAACGTGCGGATCGTCGTTCCGACCTGTTTGAAACTCTCCAGCAGTCCTCGGCACCCCTCGCAGCCAGCGAGGTGGCCCCGGAGCCAGGCACGCTCGTCCGTATTCAACTCGCCGTCAATATAGGCGGAGATCAGCTCACGACAGTCGGCGCAGCGGCGGTCCATTACTCCACCTCGCTTTCCGGATAGAGCTTGCGGAACTCTTCCCGACCGCGAAACAGTACTGATTTCACCGCGGAGCGCGAGAGTCCGAGGACTTCCCCGATCTCTTCGCAGGAGAGTCCTTCGTACTCACGCATAATGAGTGCAGCCCGATTGCGCGGCGTCATTCGGCTCAGCGTTTCCTGAACGATGTGACTGACTTCCTGCGAAACCGTCGTGCGTTCCGGTTCGTCGGACGAGCGTGAACCGAGCAGATGTTCGTGCTTGGTGTTGTCCCAGGGAAGCCAGCGAATGCGCTTGCGACGGCGGAGCACATCGAGGCAGGCGTTTGAGGCGATGCGATGCAGCCAGGCCGACACGTTCAGGTCAGCACTTGTGCTGCCGAGGCTGCGGTAAGCCCGAACAAAGCAGTCCTGCGTCAGATCATAGGCATCGTCGGCGTCGCCCATCATGCGATAGACGAAACTGAAGATTTGGCGTTCGTAGCGCTGGACGATTGCTTCGAACGCTGCCTGATCGCCGGCTTTTGCCCGACTTACCCACACATCCTCGTCGGATGCCATCAAGACCCTTTCCACCGTTGCCCTCCGTTTATGAAAACGAATGGGATGGCAATCGGTTGTGCCGTAGGACGAAAACGATCTCGTAACGACAGGTAGACGCGACTTTCGTACCACCGACCGTAATTTGCCTGCTCACGGCGCACGGTTGTCGCATCGATAATTGGGAAAGCGTGGATGCTACAATGGTCGATACGCATCCCGCGAACGTGCCTCACTCTCCGATTGTTCAGATTCAAGTTCGTTTTTCGAAAGGATACAGGAAAGCACGATGGCCCACCCGTTTCTCGACAGTATTGCGCGTGGGCCACTCCTGTGTGACGGCGCGATGGGTACGCTGATTCACCAACGTGGCGTTCCAATCGACGCGTGTTTCGACGAGTTGAACCTGTCGGCTCGAGACTTCATCGTGCAGATTCATCGTGAATATATTGCCGCTGGTGCAGATGTGATTGAGACAAACACCTTCGGGGCAAATCGCTTCAAGCTGGCCGAACATCGACTTGAGAACCGCGTACGCGACATCAACTTCCGTGGAGCCAAGATCGCCAGTGAGGCGCGCGAGCTTGCAGGCGTCCCGGTGTTCATCGCTGGATCGGTTGGCCCGACCGGTATGACGACCATGCCGTTCGGGCTGGCCGAACCCGACGCAGTTCGCGCGGCATTCCGCGAGCAGATCGGAGCATTGCTGGAAGGCGGCGTCGATTTCCTCGTCTTAGAAACGATAGGGTCTCTGGAGGAGATGACAGCGGCTGTGCTGGCTGCGCGAGATGTGTCGGACCTGCCGATCGTCGCATCAATGACGTTCTCCGACGACGGTCGGACAACAGCGGGACATTCTCCCGTCGAGGTGGTTCATGCGCTGGCAGAGCTTGCGGTCCAGGTTATCGGCGTGAACTGTAGTGTCGGGCCAAGACGAGTCCTCGATGTGCTCGCGGAAATGCGCGAGGTTGTTCCGGCGAATCTGACGCTCGCGGGTCAGCCGAACGCGGGTTGGCCGATGCAGGTCGGTGAGCGGGTGATTTACCCGTCGTCGCACGATTACTTCGCGACCTACGCGCGCGAGGCGATTGATCTGGGTGTGCGGCTGATCGGTGGATGCTGCGGTACTACCCCGGAGCATATTGCCGCTATGCGTGCTGCCATCGACGCAGGACAGGCGACTGCCCAGACGACGAGATCGGTCGCATTGGAAATCAAGCCACGCAAGATTGAGCTTCTGCCACCAGAGGCACCGACGCGGCTGGCCGGTAAGATCGGGCTCGACTTCGTTGTCGCGGTCGAGCTTGATCCACCACGTGGCCTCAATCCCGACAAGATGGTGGCCGGTGCGCGCATGTTGAAGGACGCTGGCGCTGATGTCGTCAACGTCGCCGATTCACCGATGGCGAGAGTTCGGATGAGCGCGCTCGCGCTGTGCTTCCTCGTGCAGACTGAAGTTGGGATCGAGACGATTCTGCACTTCACGACCCGCGACCGTAACTTGATGGGACTCCAGTCGGACCTGCTCGGCGCTCATGCCCTTGGCGTCCGCAACATCCTGGCATTGACTGGCGACCCACCGAGCCTCGGCGACTACCCGAACGCGACTGCGGTTTATGACATCGATTCGGTCGGGCTGGCAACGGTACTGCGGCAGATGAACGAAGGCAATGATGCGTCGGGCGCTCCGATTGGAATGCAGGCGAGTTTCACGATCGCAGTCGCGGTCGATCCGACCCGCGACGATCTGCCACAGGAGTCCGACCGGCTGTTCCGCAAAATCAGCGCGGGGGCAGACTTCATCATGACGCAGCCAATCTATGAGATGGCGACCTGGCGAGAGTTTGTCTCCGTGTACGAGCAGCGGCATGGGCAGATACCCGTGCCAGTGATGTTAGGCATCATGCCGTTGCAGAGTCATCGCCACACTGAGTTCCTATACAACGAAGTGCCTGGCATCAGACCGACTGAGTCGATCCGCGAGCGCATGCGGCTAGCGGGCGCAGATGGACGCAAGGAAGGCGTGCGGATATCGCAGGAATTGCTGCTTGAAGCGCGCGACGAGGTGCACGGCGTCTACATCATGCCATCGTTCCACCGGTACGAGGTGGCGGCTGAAGTGCTGGAAGTTGTGCGCAATCGGGAACTGACGGCGGCGTTGCCGACGCGGTGAACGCGTTGGTATACTGACACGGATTCCCGCCTTGAGAGGGTGGTTCTGCGTGCGATGTCCCATTTATTCGCATTGTAATCAGGCGAAATTGGATTAACGTATCATCCCTGGTTGGCACTGCGACACCGCGTTTCAACATTCTGGGCTGAGTACACGGTCATTGATAACAGCGACACTGTATTAGCAGCGTCACGAGCAGGACAGGGTGGACGGGACCAATGGTTGACATTATTCGGCAGATCGAGTCGGGCTACATGCGCGACGACGTGCCAAAGTTTGGACCAGGCGACACAGTACGGGCGCATGTGAAGGTTGTCGAGGGAACCCGCGAGCGATTGCAGGCCTTCGAGGGTGTGTGTATTCGCCGTCGCGGACGCGGATTGAACGAGAATTTCACTATTCGGCGCATCGCGTCGCACGGCATTGGCGTCGAGCGCACCTTCCCGGTGCATGCGCCGCGTGTCGATCATATCGAAGTACTGCGACATGGCAAGGTGCGCCGGGCGCGGCTGTACTTCCTGAGGGGTCGCACCGGCAAGGCCGCTCGGATTCGTGAGCGCCGCCGTCCTTCTGGTTCGTTCCTGAACTAGCGTACTGTCGATGAACCGTAACGCCGTTCCACTCCGTGGGACGGCGTTTTTCGTGCGAATGGAGTTCGGGTGGCAACCCGCATGCGAACGACAGTACTCAGTACGTTCGAGCGCCGAGGTTCAGTTCGGCGATGAAATAAAGGAGGACATGGCATGGACGAAGTGCGAAACCTTGACCGATCCCCTTCGGAACTGCTGCAAGCAGAAGAGTACACACCCGAAGAACTTTCTGAGCTGACCGGCATTGGCCTTGATGTTGTCCGCCGGGCAGTACATGATGGAAATCTTCCGGCTCGGATGGTCGAGAACGACATCATCAGCATCTCACGTTCTGCCGTAGTCCAGTGGATGGCGAATCGTGAAGGAGCCTAGCGTTGGGCACAGCCTTGTTGTGCCGTCGGCGGGCTGCTACCATCGCCAGATGCACGTCCACGATCGACGCTAGTGACAATAAGAAACCACCGTGCGGCGCGACCGGAAGCGGTTGCGCCATCTCTCGCGTGGGAACGCAGCGCGTGGCGCGCCGGGAAGCTGCTCGTCGCTGGCGTGGATGAGGTCGGTCGCGGAGCGTGGGCTGGGCCGCTCACGGCGGGTGCGGTACTAATGCCAGCAGAGTCTTCTGTGCGCGCGCGCATGACACGTGCGTTCAATCAGGCAGGACTCACGGCGCGCGACTCCAAGAAGCTCTCGAGTCGGCAGCGCGAGCAAATTGTTCGCGTGTTACAAGAACTCGCGGTGCCGCAGGCTGTCGTCGACATCTCGGCTGAAGAGATCGATGCGGTTGGTCTTGGGATCGCAAATCGGCTCGCGATGTGCCGAGCGGCCGCAGAACTACAGCCGTCGCCCGAACATGTGCTGGTCGATGCGTTCACGCTCAGTAACCTGCATTGTTCGCATGATGCGATCGTGCGGGGAGATGCCATATGTGTGTCGATCGCACTTGCGTCAATCGTCGCGAAAGTGCATCGTGACGCCCTGATGGTAGCGCTCCACGACCGCCTTCCTGAGTATGGCTTCGCCGACCATAAGGGGTATGGAACTGCTGCCCACGCAGCGGCGCTGGCTCGATTCGGTGTCACTCCCTGGCATCGGCGCTCGTTCGCTCCGATTGCCGCTTTGCTCACGTCGCGCTGATGTCGGACCAACGCCGCGCAACTGGCGAGGCAGGTGAGGCCTATGTCGCGGGACGTTTGGAGCGTGAGGGATATCGCATCCTGGAACGCAACTGGCGTATCCGTGGAGGCGAGATCGATATCGTCGCGCTTGACGACGACGAGTTAGTGTTTGTGGAAGTCCGCGTGCGGCGAGGGCAGATTGGCGATGCCGAAGGCTCAGTAAACTCCCGAAAGCTGGCGACGCTGCTGCGAGCTGGGCAACGGTACGTCGACGCATGAAGAACATCAGGATCGCATCTGGCGCGTCGACCTCGTCTCTATCGACCTTACGCCGGACCAGGTATTGATGTCGTATCGGCATTATCAGAATCTGACGCGAGAATAGCTTTGAAGTGACACGTCGATCTGGTACGCGAACCACCATTGGAGCACTTGTGAGTCAATCCGTCGAGGAACATCGTGCGAGCGCCCCAGAGAGTGTTGGGTGCGTCGTGGTCACCGTGAGTGATACGCGAACACCGGAGACCGACAAGAGCGGCGCAATCATGCAGGAACGATTGCTGGCAGCAGGCCACCGTGTGGTTGGGTATGCAATCGTGCTCGATGAACCGGACGAGATAAATCGCCTGCTCGATGTCTGGTCCACACGCACGGATTGCCAGGCGATCCTGTTCAACGGCGGTACCGGCATCGCGAGTCGCGACACGACGTACGATGCGATCTCGGCGCGACTGGAGAAGGTGTTGCCCGGTTTCGGTGAACTGTTTCGTATGTTGTCGTTCGAGGAGATCGGCGCGGCGGCAATGCTCTCACGCGCCACTGCTGGCGTGTATCGTGGGAAGCTCGTGTTCTCGACCCCAGGATCATCCAATGCAGTATCGCTGGCGATGGATAGGTTGATCGCGGGTGAACTGGCGCACCTGGTGTATGAGGTAACGAAGTAGATAACGTGTCTCCGAAGCCCTGTTGTCATCAGCACGTAAGAAACCTTCCTCACACTCCAGATACGAAGCTTCTGATGCGACTTTTGGATATGCGGGAGAGTGACGCGGTGATGGACACAATTCTTGTTGTCGATGATGAACCGAGTATCGTCGAAGTGGTCTCACTGTACCTGTCGCGTGAAGGTTTCCGGGTACTGACTGCTGGAGACGGGGAGCGCGCGTTAGAACTCGCACGTAGCGAGAGCCCGGATCTCATTGTGCTCGACATCATGCTGCCGTATCGGAGCGGGCTTGAGATTACCCGGGAACTACGCACCGAACGTCAGGTTCCGATTATTCTGTTGACCGCTCGGAGTGATGAGGCCGACCGCATTGTCGGACTCGAACTCGGTGCAGACGATTATATTGTCAAACCGTTCAGCCCTCGTGAAGTCGTTGCGCGGGTGAAGGCCGTTCTGCGGCGTTCGACGCGGCAGTCGGGGGAAGAACGGCCGAGATCAGTCACTGCGGGCGCGTTGACGATCGTGCCAAATGAGCGCGAAGTGCGGATCGAGGATCGATCGATCGACCTCACGGCGACGGAGTTTGAGCTGCTGCATTTCCTCGCCAGTCATCCCCGGCAGGTCTTCACGCGCGACCAGCTGCTCGATCGCGTCTGGGGAACCGAATTCATTGCTGACGAGAGCACCGTCACGGTGCATGTGCGCAGGTTGCGGGAGAAGATCGAACGCGATCCGTCTCATCCGGAATATGTGCTGACCGTCTGGGGCGTCGGGTACAAGTTCAGTGGTTAGTCTGCCCTCCACGAGCGCTCCGCTGCGTCGCGCAGGGTCATTGCCGGCCCTGGTGTGGTTGACGGCGCTCTTTCTGGCATTGGCAGTCGGTGTCTCGGTGATGGAGCTGCCAGTTAGCCGCCTCTGGATTGTCGCCCTCTATTTAATGGCGTCCTCGGTGCTTTCGAGCGTCGTTGGCTTCCTCCTCTACCGAGTTACCGAGGCGCGTCGCCGGTCGATCCGGATGAAGGTGCTGCTGGCTCACGCACTTGGATCGGCTATCGTGATCGCCAACATCTTTGCGGCTGCCCAGCTGATGTTCATTTCGGCGCACGACCTCGGCTTGTTGATGCTCCTACTGGTCGCGTGTGCCGCGTTTTCGGTGACTTTCGGCGCGGCGGTCGCGGACCGCATGACATCAGCGGTAGAGGAACTTTCGGTCGGGGCGCGCGCCGTCGCGAGTGGCAACTTTCAAACGCGGGTCAACGTCTCGACGAACGACGAGTTGGCGGACTTGGCCGTATCGTTCAACGAGATGGTCAGCCACGTGAACGAATCAGCGGCGATGCAACGTCAGGCAGAGGAGGCGCGGCGGGAGCTGATTGCGGCTGTGTCACACGATTTGCGAACGCCGCTAACCGCGATTGGAGCCATGCTGGAGGCGTTGACCGACGGCGTAGTAGTCGATGATGACACAGTACGCCGCTATCACGCCACAATGCGATCACAAGTCGATCATTTGAGTCGATTGATCGACGATCTGTTCGAGTTGAGCCAGATTGACTCTGGAGTGCTTCAATATGAGTTTCGCAACGCCAATCTCACCAGTATCATCAGTGACGCGGTTGAAAGCTTCGCGATGCGAGCGTCATCGCGCGCTGTGAGCGTACATCTTGAAGCGGATAGACACATCGAAGCGACAGTAGAGCCATCTAAGATCGCGCGCGTCGTGAGCAACCTGCTCGATAATGCGCTCCGCCACACTCCGGATGGATCGACGATCGATGTGTCAATCAGTGCTGGACCGACCGAGGCACACGTCATCGTCCGAGACCGTGGCGACGGTGTCGATGCCAATGACGCGGTGCATGTATTCGATCGATTTTATCGAGGCGAGAAATCGCGTTCGCGAGCCTATGGTGGCGCGGGCCTGGGACTCGCTATCGCCAAAGGCATCGTTGAGGCGCACCAGGGCCACATCCGCGTTGAGAATGCCTCTGATGGCGGAGCGAAATTTACGTTCCAGATACCGCTGACCCGGCACTGAACCGGTCATCATCCCAACCCCCATCGTATCTCCTCTGCTATCATCGACGTTCGATACCCGACCGCGATCCAGGATTAGCGGACGACAGGGAAAAAGCGGTCAGCATGGCGGAGAACGACTCATCAAACCAGGAATCACAAGCAACAAAGTCACCACGGCGTCAAGCGCAGGTGCTCAAGGGCATGCGCGACTTTCTGCCGGAGGGCATGATTGCCCGGCAACGAGTGGTTGCTCTGCTTCGAGATGTCTTTGAGCGGCACGGCTTTGAGCCTATCGATACCCCAGCGCTGGAGTATTACGAAGCCCTCGCTGGCAAGTATGGCGAAGACGAGAAACTGATCTATCATTTCGAGGACCACGGCGGTCGAGAGATCGGGCTGCGCTACGACTTGACCGTGCCGCTGGCGCGCTTCGTCGCAGTGCACCGCAATGAACTGACGTTTCCGTTCAAGCGCTACCACATCGGGCCGGTGTGGCGGGCCGACCGTCCGCAGAAGGGCCGCTACCGCGAGTTCTGGCAGTGCGACGCGGACATCGTTGGGACGCGCTCGATGCTGGCCGATGCAGATGTCGTCTCGATCGTGATCGAGTCGTTACAATCGGTCAACATGCCGAACTTCGTGGTGCATATCAACCACCGCAAACTGCTGGAGAGCTTCGCCATCTACGCCGGAGTGCCAGCCGATCGTGCAGGATCGGTCTATCGAGCGATTGACAAGCTCGGAAAGATCGGCGAGTCGGGTGTGGTGGCGGAACTGGAAGCGAGCGGCGTCGAAACGACGGCGGCGGGGCGGATCGTCGAGCTGGTGTCGACCTCGGGGCCACCGGATGTGGTCATGTCGGCCGTCGCGGAGCGGCTCAGCGGGATTGAACTCGCGCGGGAGGCGCTTGATGACCTCCAGCAGTTGTTCAATTTCCTGGCGGAGCTCGGCGCTCCGGCAGAACACTATGAGTTTGATCTCGCGCTGGCTCGGGGGCTTGAGTATTACACCGGCCCAGTGTTTGAGACGATGGTTGATGAACCGAAAATCGGCTCGCTCGGCGGCGCGGGGCGCTACGACGGGTTGATCGGGATGTTCTCCGGACAGGATATACCCGCGACGGGCATGTCGCTCGGTTTGGAGCGCATCATCGATGTCGCGGAAGAACTGCATCTGCTCAACTTCAACACGTCGGTCGCGGAGGTGCTGGTGACGGTGTACGACGCCGAACACACTCACGAATCCCTGGCCCTCGCCGCACGACTGCGGAGAGCAGGTATCAGGACCGAGGTCTACGTCGAAGAGGGACGCAATCTTGGTCGTCAGCATCAGTACGCCGAGCGCCGCGGCATGCCTTTTTCGATCGTTCTCGGACCAGAAGAGGCCGCGCGTGGCGATGCAGTCATCCGCGACATCGGCACGCGTGAACAGGTGTCGGTTTCGCTTGATGGAGTTCCGGGCTGGCTGATGGAGCGTTTGGGTAAACGCCCGTAGCCGCGGCTAGTCGGCACTGGCCCGACGTGGTTCGTGCTCTGGACGTTCTGTCCATTCGGTTCGCGGAGCCAGAGCCCGGAGATACACGATTTCAATATCGACGATGCGTTCGTCCCAGGAATAGAAGTCCACTATCCGCTGACGCAGGGCAGAGCGCTCGACATCGCCATCAAGCAGTGCGCATTCGACGCCAGCAGCGAGCGCGTCGGCATCGCCGGGGGTGACGAGATGACCGAGTCCGCCGAGAATCTCTCGATTTGTTGGCGTGTCGGTGGCGACGACCGGTAATCCCATCGCCATGTAGTTGAAGAGCTTTCCGTTGCTCTCGGTCGTCGATATCTTAGGAGCGACCGCCACATCTCCAATCGAGAGTATCGCCGGGGCGCGTTCGTATGGCACGCGGCCGGGAAAGAGCACCCTGCCACGGCGCGGCATATCGACTGCCTGTGCAGCGTAGCGGTCGGCACCCGGGTATCCTGCGATCACGACGTAGAGGTTCTCATCTCGCGCGATGAGCTTGCGTGCCGCATCGATGAGCACCGACGTTCCCTGGTAGTCAGCAAGCAGACCCAGATAGACCACGACGCGGGCATGTTCGGGTATTCCGAGTTCCTGACGAACACTCACGCGTTCAGTCGCCTGCGCGGAGGGGTCAAACCGGCACGTATCGACGCCGTCGTGGACGAGCTCGATGCGACCTGAAGAAGTGCCAGTTCGCAGGAGATGCTGCCTGCCGGCATCACTGCTGGGAATGATGGTCGCCGGTAGTCGGTCGATGAAGCGTTCGAGACGACGGAAAAAGCGTTCACGCCGTCCGCGTTGGCGAATGAATCCGTGATCGAGCATCTCCTCTGTTAGCGATCCCTGGAAATCGAAGACCAGCGGTTTCCGCAGCAGGCGAGCGACGACTCCGCCGATCAACGCGCCTTCATGGAGATGGCCGTGGATGACGTCGGGCTTGAACGCGATCGCCTGGCGGAGCGTCTCCGCAAACAGCGCGACATCCAGATATGCCTTGTGGCGGGACGACCCGACCTCGGCGCGTTTGAGCCAGGGGACATCGACCGAGCGACGAATGTCGAGCTCTGGGAGATCGTTGCCGTTGTGGTAAGTGCAGATGCGGACGCGGTGGCCGCGAGCCTGGAGCGCGCGGGCCTCTTCGTAGATTCTGACGTGGCAGCCGTAGTCCGCGAAGAAAGATGTCGGCGCAACCATGAGGATGCGCAGCTTTCTCGGCGACACGGACGAATTCGTACTCCGCATATGAGGAATTGTAGCCCAGCGAGACGGTGGCGTGTCGCGGCTGGCCTTGACGAAACCGGGCGTCTCGGTCATAGTGCCGCGCGGCTCACATTCGCCTGCGGCGATTCGAGCGATGCGTTTAGTCGATGAGGAATAGTGAGAGTGAATCGTCATGGCATCATCCGGCAGCGCTGCGCCTGCCTCGCCTCAGCCCGTCAGTAACCCTAGTGAAATCGACACGTTTACCCGCGTGATGGTCGTGGTCGCGCATCCTGACGATGCCGAGTTTTCGAGCGCGGGAACGATTGCCAGATTTGCAAATGAAGGCAAGCACGTGGTCGTCGTGGTCTGTACGTCTGGCGACAAGGGAACGTCACGCCGGGACATCAGTTCTCCGGAACTCGCCGCGTTGCGTGAAGGTGAACAGTTGGAGGCAAGTCGCAGACTTGGCGTCGCCGAGACAGTGTTTCTGCGCCAAGGCGACGGCGAACTGGTGCCAGACCTGACGTTTCGGGAGAAAGTGGTGCGTGAGATTCGCAAGCATCGCCCCGACGTGCTGATTACCCACGACCCCTTCCGACCGTACGCGCTGCATCCCGACCACCGCGCGGTCGGGATTACCGCCGTTGATTCGGTCTATCCAACTGCTCGCGACCCACTTTATTTCCCGCAGCACTTACAGGATGGGCTGGAGCCGCACAAAGTTGCGGAACTGTGGCTGTACGGCAGCGATGCGCCCGATATGTTCATTGATGTTTCGCAGACACTGGACGCGAAGATACATGCGCTGAAAGCCCATGCCAGTCAGGTCGGAGAAGGCGAAACGCTCGCGGAACGGATGACTGAGCGGGCTCGTGAGCTTGGGAAAGATCGAGGCGTCGAGATGGCCGAAGCGTTCAAGGTCGTCAAGATGCGCCGCTAGACGTACGCGGGATGCTGAGCAAACACTGAGGGGGAAAAGGTTTATGGCTGAAGCACACGACGAGAATATCGTACGCGAGAAGCTGGCTCAGGCGGTCGAGATTCTGGAAGAAGAAGGTATCGACATCTGGATGATCGTCGCTCGCGAGAGCGATGTCATGGGCGATCCCTCGATGCCGCTGGTGGTGGGCACGAGTGTCACGTGGGAGTCCGCGTTTCTGATCTCTCGCACCGGAGACCACGTGGCGATCGTCGGCACTGGCGATGTTGCCAATGTCAAGCAGACTGAGGCATGGGACAACGTTATTGGTTACGTCGAAGGCATCACGCAGCCGTTGATCGCCGAATTGGAGGCGCGGAATCCGAACGCGATTGCGCTGAACTATTCGACCGACAACAACATGGCCGATGGGATTACACACGGCATGTATCTGCTGCTGGAAGAGCAACTCAGGGACACACCATTCTGGGAGCGGGTGCAGTCGGCTGGTGAGATCCCCACCAAAGTGCGCTCGCGAAAATCGCCGAAGGAGCTGGCCCGAATCCGAACCGCTGCGCGCACGACTGAGCGTATCTGGGAGGCGACGCAATCCTGGTTGCGACCAGGGCTGAGCGAGCGTGAGGTGAGCAACTTCATGCACGAACAGCTTGAGGAGCGGCTGATTGGTTCATCCTGGGACTGGAAATACTGCCCGACGATCACGGCTGGACCAGATTCTCCGCGCGGGCATGTTGGCCCAACCGACATTCTGACCGAAGCCGGCAAGCTCGTCACGATTGACTTCGGGGTGAACGAGGATGAGTACGCATCCGATATGCAGCGCACGTATTACTTTCTCAAGCCCGGCGAAACCGATGCTCCTGAGGACGTGAAGCGCTACTTCTCGATCATCGACCGCTGTATCCAAGATGCGGCTACGTTCATCAAGCCCGGCGTGCTGGGCTGGGAAGTCGATGATGTCGCGCGCCAGATATTTATCGAAGAGGGACTGGAAGAGTGGAAGTACGCGCTCGGCCATCAGATGGGTCGAGCGTGTCATGACGGCGGCACTGTGCTCGGCCCACGCTGGGAGCGCTACGGGCAGCGACCTTTCGGCGCGCTCGAGGCGGACGAGGTCTACACCCTTGAAATCGGCTGTCTCGTACCGGGATACGGGTACGTCAGTCAGGAAGAAGGCATCGTTGTCACCGCGGATGGCTGCGAGTTCCTTGCGCCACCGCAGCGCGAGGTGATTCTGTTGTCGTCGTAGTCGTGGATTCTTGACAGCATGAGCGTTGTCCGAGTGGCGGGCTGTGCTATCGTTGCAGCCCGCCGCTCTGGCGACGACTCGCACCCTTTTTGGTCAGAACGCATTATCCTGCATGAGGTGGACGCATGGACGGCGACGATGGCGACCACGGGACGACAGCGCAGGACGATTCCAGTCGCGGGTCGGCTTGTCCGGTCTGGCTCAAACACGCGGCAACACGCAGTCGATCAGAGCGGGCGAGAATTACACGTGCGCGTAGTCGAACACAATGGGCTGCGGTGGTACGACATTCGCCGACCGTCGTCGGTCGATATCGAGTATCTCCAGTCTGAGTTCGCGTTCCACCCACTGGCCCTTGAAGACGTTGTATCGCGGCTTCAGCGACCGAAGCTCGACATCTACGACGAGTACATTTTCGTGGTCATGCAGTTCCCCGTCCATAACAAGGCGACGCGTGTCACTAACGCCTCCGAGGTCGATTTCTTCGTTGGCCCCGACTACATTGTCACGGCCCACGACGGTTCGCTGCGTCCAATCGTCCGCGTGTTTGATGACGCGCTCGAATCGGAAGAGACGCGTGAAGCGCTGATGTCGAAGACTGCGGCGCATCTCTTTTACTATGTTATCGACCGACTGGTGGACTACTGTTTTCCGATCATCCTCCGAGTCGGCGAGAACGTCGAGCGCATAGAAGATGTCATCTTTTCGGACTCGAACCTGCGGACCGTGCAGGAAATATCGGTCGTCCGGCGCGACCTGATCACGCTGAGACGCATCATCAAGCCTCAGCTGGCGATCGTCGCGCAGCTGGAGCATCGTGACCTGCCAATGCTCGGCGACGATATCGATGTGTACTTCGGCGACATTGCTGACCACCTCGCAAAAATCTGGGACTCGCTGGAAGACTTACAGGACGTGCTCGAAGGATTGAGTGCGACATTTGATTCGCTGGCGACGCATCGTTTGAATGAGGTCATTAAGACCCTCACCGTGATCTCGGTCATCATGCTTCCGCTGACGCTCATCACAGGTATTTTCGGAATGAACGTACCGATCCCCCTGGAGACCCGCGGCTGGTCACTCATCATTATCGTCAGCATAATGGCGCTCGTCGCGACAGCGATGCTGGCGACATTCAGGCTGCGCCGTTGGATCTGACGCTGGTCCGACGCACCGACACGCGAACCGCCGTTCTGGTGATACTTGCGTTGTCCGTCGGGGCGACGTGCGGGTATCTATTGATTGCTCGTGGACCTGTACAGGCTTTGGCGATTGCCGTGTTGCCGGCATTGTTGATCGGCATGCTGCGTTCGGTGTGGGTCGCGTTCTCGAGTGTCGTCGGAGCCGTGTGCTTCCTTCCGTACGCGGTTCTTCCGGTCGGTGCAACCGTCACTCCAACCTTGTTGGAGGCAGCGCTGCTCGCGTCCATTGGCTTGACGGCAGCCGTTGTGATGATCGATCGGCGAGTGCGTCTGCCAACTGGGCTTCCGCAGTCCCTTGTCGCGCTGCTCATTGGTGTCATGACGTTCGCGTTCCTGCTGGGCCTGGGTCGCGGATACTCGACACAGACTGCGCACGACTTCTTCAAGTTTGTCCTGGGGATCGTCACGTTCTGGTTGGTGATTCAACTTATTGGAAGCGTTGCGGATGCGCGTCGTGTCCTGGCATTGATCATCGGCGGCGTCGCGCTCTCGGCGACCATCGGGCTTGTGCTCTACGCGGGCGGTACCTCGATAACCGAGCGCGTTCTGGTGAGGCTCGTGCCATATGGCTATCCCGGCTCAAGGATGGCGCGGTTCATAGAAGACGATCCGAATCAAGCTATGCGGGCGGTTGGGACGAGCGTCGACCCGAACTCCTATGGCGGGTTATTGATGATCGGGTTTGTGCTGGCGACTGGGCAGGTTATCGTCCGGAAGCGGTCGATTCCACCAGGGCTTGCACTCGGCGCGAGCTTGGTCATTGGGCCGGCACTGACGCTGACGTATTCTCGTGGTGCCTGGCTTGGAGTGGTTGCGGGTGTGCTCGTGATCGTCGCGTCCCGCCGCCCGCGGTTGCTCCTACCAGGCGCGCTCGTGGCAACTGGGGCTATCGTGCTTGGCATCGGTGGCGGATTCGTAAATCGCCTGTGGCTGGGATTGACGCTCCAGGATCCTGCGACCAGACTACGTCTGGCCGAGTACGAGAACGCCTGGCAGATCATTCAGCGACACCCCCGGTTCGGCATTGGCTTTGGCGATGCGGGCTCGGTCGAGCTTCAGGCGGGCGTATCGAGCATTTATCTGACGATCGCCGAGCGTGCGGGACTAGTCGGTCTTGGCGTATTCCTGGTCGTTGTGTTGGTCATCCTCGGGCTCGGGACGCAAGCGTCCCTGCGTGAAGGTGAAGACGGTTCGAATGATATGGCGTTGTGCTGGACTGCGGCGTTCGTAGCTGCATTGACTGTTGGGTTGGTCGATCACTACTTCTTCAACCCGCCCTTCGCGCATATGGCAACGCTGCTCTGGCTCGTCGCTGGCGTTGTCGTTCGGTTGTCACGTTCGTTCGATGGACCTGAGGTGACATTGACCGCTCAGTTGGACGGGGTATCCTCAGCGCTGGTGCCGCACCAATCTCGACCGCGTCGTACTGACGCAGGTTGGGCTGCACCCCTGAATACTCGGACTGTTGAAGGAGACTGAACGTGGCTGATCGACCTCTGGGCGGAGTACTGGCACCCATCGCGACGTTGTTCGACGCGGATGGCGAACTTGATCTGGCTGGCTATGCGAAGAACGTAGACTGGTATTGTTCGTCGGCGCTGGACGGCATCGTCATTATGGGATCGAACGGAGAATTCGCGTCGCTCGAACTCGATGAGAAGCTTCGACTGATCGAGGCAGGTGCCTCGGCGGCGAACGGGCGGCGGCTCGTGCTGGCGGGAACTGGCCACGAATCGACACGTGGGACGATCCGGCTGACGAAGGCGGCGGCGGAAATGGGTGTCGACTATGCGCTGATCGTCACCCCGTACTATTACCGGCCCCGCTATGACACTGCCGCATTTCTGAAGCACTATCACGCGGTCGCAGACGCCTCCCCGATACCAATCATTGTCTACATCATGACTGCGTACACGGGTGTCGATCTGCCCTCAGCACTCGTCGCGCAGTTGTCACGTCACCCAAACATCGTCGGTGTTAAGGACAGTGCTGGCAACGCGGTCAAGTTCGCCGAGATGGTTTCTGAGTCTGAGGAAGGATTCGCGGTGCTGGCGGGTTCTGCCAACTTCCTGTATCCAGCCCTCTGTCTCGGCGCGGCTGGCGGCATCCTGGCATTGGCCGATATCGCCCCTGCCGAGTGCGCCCAGGTGATGGAACTGTTTCTCGCTGGAGATCATGACGCGGCACGGAAGGCGCAGTTCAATTTGCTCGCACCCAATGCAGCGGTGACGACGCGTTTCGGCATCGCGGGATTGAAGGCGGCCATGGAAATGGTCGGACTTACGTCGAGTGACCCGCGACTGCCAATGCTGCCCGCGACTGACGCCGAGCGACGTGAGATTCGTTCTATCCTCGAGCATGCTGGCATCCTCGCTGCCGGTTGAGCCACTTACTGTTCCGGTGCGTATCGGCGTCATTGCCGATACGCATCTCAATGCGCCAAATCGCTGGATGCGACCCGAGGTGCTGGCCGCGCTCGAGGATTGCGACATGATCTTTCACGTTGGGGACATCAATCGCGAATGGGTGCTGGAGAGATTGCGCGAGATAGCGCCGGTACACGCGGTTGTTGGCAACAACGATGACGAGGAGCTGCAAGCGACGTTACCCGTCGCACGTCTGTTCAAGGCTGGCGAGCATCGCATTGGTTTGATTCATGGGCATGCCCCACACACGCGAAAGCGCCAAACCGCGATTCAGGTGACGCTCGAATATCTGCGAGGGCAGGTCGACTGCGCGATCTATGGACACAGCCACAAGCCCGAAGATTCGATCCGTGACGGGCTACGTATGGTGAACCCTGGCTCGGCAACATGGCCGCGCTGGGAGCGACAGCCCAGCTACGCCATAATTAACATCGCGGAGAACATCGATGTCAGGATCGTGCGATTTTAATTCGGAGATATTCGTACGGCGATGAGGCCGAACGACGGGAATGAAATTTGGCAGGATCGGGTTTGAAAGATCACGCCCGGAAGCACACCCATGTCATCATTGCGCCTGGGCCGATAAACAGACTATAATACACCGCGTTTCGCCGACAGGGAACGAGCGTACGCGTGTCCCGCAGGAGTCGGCAAATCTAACGCGCAAGGATGGTATATGGAGCGTAGTGATTTCGATGAAGCCGCAGGCCGGCTTCAGGGTGGTGTGGGCTTTGCAGGTAGTGAGGGAGACGACCAGCCGGATCGTTCCTTGATGGAAGCTCTGCTGGCGGATCCGACCCACGATTACCGAACCCTGAAATATGGAGATGTGATCGACGGCACGATCATGTATGTGGACCGTGAAGAGATTCTGGTCGACATTGGATCGAAGTCAGAGGGCGTTATCCCATCGCGTGAGTTCTCGTCGCTTGACGACAGTGAACGCCAGGATCTCGCAGTTGGCGGGTCGTTGCTGGTGTTCGTCGTCCAGCCGGAGAACTCGGATGGACACGCCGTCGTCTCGATCGACCGTGCCCGACAGGAGAAGTCCTGGCGCGTACTGCAAGAGCAGTTCGAAGCTGGCGACGTTATCGGTGCCGAGGTCGTTAATTACAACAAGGGCGGTCTGCTGGTCAATCTGGATGGCGTGCGCGGCTTCGTGCCTGCGTCCCAGGTGACAGAGATCCGTGGCGGCGACGACAATCAGAAGCAGGCCGATATGGCCCGCCTGATCGGTTCGCAGCTACAGCTCAAGATCATTGAGATCAACCGTCATCGCAATCGCCTGATCCTGTCAGAGCGCCAGGCGCTGCAGGAACGTCGCGACGTGATGAAAGAATCCCTCATCAAAGAGCTGCGAGAGGGCGAGGTCCGCAAGGGCCGCGTTTCCAGCATATGCGACTTCGGCGCGTTCGTCGATGTCGGCGGAGCAGACGGACTCGTCCATCTCTCCGAGCTCTCCTGGAGCCGCGTTCGGCATCCAAGCGAGGTTTTGACCATCGGCCAGGATGTCGATGTGTTCGTGCTCGGCATCAACGCTGATGAGAAGAAGATCGCGCTGTCGATCAAGCGTACTCAGGCCGAGCCGTGGAGTCGCGTGGCTGCCAAGTACGATGTCAACCAACTCGTGGTTGGCACCGTGACGCAGCTCGCCAATTTCGGTGCGTTTGCCCGCATCGAGGACGGTATCGAGGGTCTGGTTCATGTGTCCGAGCTTTCGGACGCGCGGATTACGCATCCTCGGCAGCTCGTCTCGGAAGGTCAGGAGCTGCTGCTCCGGATCATTCGTATCGACCCGCAGCGTCGCCGCATGGGGCTGAGCCTCCGGCGCGCGATCGACGCTCCCGACGATGAAGTTCGCGAGGCACTCGACGAAGACGCTGTCGAACTTAAGGCGCGACTCGTCGCACTGGAGGTCGAGCCGGACCCCGACGCCCCAGTTGAGGAACCGACCGAGGCTGCAGCTGAGACACCAGACGAATCCGTCGCGGCTGTCGCAGGCGACGCTGCGTTGGCTGAAACTGCGGTCCCTGTCGCTTCGGCCCCTGCACCTGCTTCCGCCACGGCACCAGCACCCGAGGCGGAGAACACGACCGCAATGGCGGCAGCGTTCGGCCTAGCCAATGAGAATGCAGCCGCAGACGATGAGACGGCCGAGTCGGTTTCGTCAGAATCCGACAGCGCTCCGGAGGTTACTTCGGAAGCTTCAGTCGATGAATCGGTCGAGGCTCAGGCTTCGCCAGATACGTCGGAGGCTGCGGCTGTTGTCGTGACGACTGATCCCGAAGCCGAAGCTGAATTGGCTCCGACGGACAGCGCCGGGACCGAGCCAGCAGGGTCGGATGTTCCCATCGTAGCAGCGGCGTCAGTTGAGGTGGACGTGACATGCACGACACCTGAAGCGGACAATCCAACAGCGGTCGAGCCTGAGTCTGCAATGACTGCAGGTGCGTCTGCTGCTGTGGCCGAGGATGAGACACCAGCAACCGCTGTCGGTGCTGATGTTGACAGTGTCGCTGCCGTAGCTGCGCCTGACTCTCAGGAAGACGGATCTGCCGCCACTAATGATACCGATAGCAAGCCCGTCGAATAGTCGACTCTGTGCCGCGTTCAACGATTGCGTTCCCCTCAGATACGACAACTGCGACAACGACCGGTCTCCCCGACCGGTCGTTGCCACCAGACCACATAGTTCTGCTACGCTAACGGCAAGTTCCGCGCAGCACACAGTACGTGCCCTCCGGCGCTTGTCACCTTATAATACGGACTCATCCCCCGTTCATTCTGTTTCGATGGCCGGGGACTTGCACTCTGCGTATACCGGCAGTATGTTCACGGTAGGCAGCCACGTTATTCGGTTTGAGCGAAGCGCGGGCACAGTCGCTTGCAATCCCACCTTCGCATCACCGACGGAGAGACCAGATGGCAGATAAATTCGAGAAGTTCACCGAACGGGCACGAAAAGTCCTCACACTCGCCCAGGAGGAAGCGCAGCGTTTCAACCATAATTACATCGGTACAGAACATCTGCTCCTTGGCCTCGTGCGTGAGGGTGACGGTGTAGCGGCGCGCGTCCTCAGCAACATGGGCGTGCAGCTTCCGAAGGTGCGTTCAGCGGTTGAGTTCATTATTGGTCGTGGTGAGTCAGTCATCATGGGCGAGATTGGCCTGACTCCGCGCGCGAAGAAGGTTATCGAGTTGGCCGTCGATGAGGCCCGCCGACTCAATCACCACTACATCGGTACCGAGCATCTGCTGCTCGGCCTCGTCCGTGAGGGCGAAGGCATCGCAGCGGGAGTGCTGGAGAGCCTTGGCGTTAACCTGGAGAAGGTTCGCGCGCAGGTCATGCAGGTCGTCAGCCAGAACGCTGGCTATCAGCAGTCGAAGCAACAGACGAAGACACCATACATGGACGCCCTCGGCTTCGACCTGACGGAAGCCGCGCGTCAGACCAAGCTCGACCCGATCATCGGTCGCCAGGTCGAGATTGAGCGCGTGATGCAAATCTTGTCGCGCCGCACAAAGAACAACCCAGCGCTGATCGGTGAACCAGGCGTCGGTAAGACGGCTATCGTCGAAGGACTCGCGCAGCGGATCATCGCAGGCGACGTGCCAGAGCCATTGCTGAACAAGCGCGTTGTCGCTCTCGACATTGGCGCACTGGTCGCGGGTACCAAGTATCGTGGTGAGTTCGAAGAACGCTTGAAGAAGATCGTTGCTGAGGTCAAGGAGACCGGGGCGATCCTCTTTATCGACGAACTCCATACTCTGGTAGGCGCGGGAGCTGCGGAGGGTGCTGTCGATGCCGCCAACATACTCAAGCCTGCCCTGTCACGCGGCGAGGTACAGACGATCGGTGCGACGACCCTCGACGAGTACCGCAAGTACATTGAGCGTGATGCAGCGTTGGAACGGCGCTTCCAGCCGATTCAGGTGCCAGAGCCGACGGTCGAGGAGACAGTCCTCATTCTGCATGGCATCCGTGAGCGCTATGAAGAGCACCACAAGCTGAAGATCACTGACGAAGCACTCACCGCCGCCGCGCAGCTTGCAGCCCGCTACGTGACCGACCGCTTCATGCCCGACAAGGCGATTGACCTGATCGACGAAGCGTCGTCGCGTGTCCGCATGTATCGGTCGGCCTCGCCTCCAAGTCTCAAGGAGGCACTGCGCGGCATGGAGAGTTTGCAACGCGAACTCGACTCCGCCGTGTCCGGTCAGGAATTCGAACTGGCTGCTGAGTTGCGGGACCGTGAGCGGAAACTCCGCATGCGAATCGCCGATCTTGAGAAAGATTGGAAAGAAGAGCAAGGCAACGACCAGCCCGAGGTCAATGAGGAAGATATCGCTCAGGTTGTGTCGATGTGGACCGGCATTCCGTTGATGCGTCTGGCCGCCGAAGAATCCGAACGGCTGCTGCACATGGAAGCCGCGTTGCACGAACGCATCATAGGCCAGGAAGAAGCCATCTCGACGATGGCAAAGGCCGTCCGCCGTGCGCGTGCCGGACTCAAAGACCCGCGTCGCCCGATCGGCTCCTTCATCTTCATGGGTCCGACCGGCGTCGGTAAAACGTTGCTGGCTCGTGCCTTGGCCGAATTCATGTTCGGTTCCGACGATGCACTGATCAAGATCGACATGAGTGAGTTCATGGAGCGCCACACGGTCTCACGGCTGGTTGGAGCGCCTCCGGGCTACGTTGGCTACGAAGAAGGCGGGCAGCTCACCGAAGCCGTACGCCGCAAGAGCTACTCCGTCATTCTTCTGGATGAGATCGAGAAAGCGCATCCGGAAGCCTTCAACATGCTCCTTCAAATTCTGGAAGATGGCAACCTGGCCGACGCCAAGGGTCGTCGGGTTGACTTCCGCAACACGATCATCGTCATGACATCCAACATCGGTGCCGAGCACATCACGTCCGACAAGCAGTTTGGCTTCACCACCGTCGCGGACAGCGACAAGAAGGCGGAGCAGGACTACGAGCGGATGAAGGAACGGGTAACTGGCCAGCTCAAGCAGGTCTTCAAACCGGAGTTCCTGAACCGCATCGACGGCGTGATCGTGTTCCACCCGCTGAACAGCGAGCAGATTCGTGAAATCGTCGTCCTCGAGCTGAAGCGCATTCGTTTGCAGCTTGAGGAGCAGGAGATTCACCTGGAGATCACGACGGGTGCGATGGACCTGCTGGGAGAACGCGGCTACGATCGCCAGTATGGCGCGCGTCCGCTGCGGCGTATCATCCAGAACCTGATTGAAGACCCACTGGCGGAAGGACTTCTCGAGGGTCGCTATAAGGCTGGAGCCAGCATCGTCGTTGATGTTGAGGACGATCTGCTGAAGATCGTCGAGGCTGAAACGTTGGCGGTGGTCTAGCCGACCAAGCTAGAACTTAATTACATCGTGACAACGGACAGGGGCGCAATCGCGCCCCTGCTTCGTGTCCGGTACATCAGGAACGTAGTGAGGTAGCCGTGGCCAAGCCGAGAACGAAATATGTCTGTCAGCAGTGCGGTCATGAGAGTCCGGCGTTCTTCGGGCGTTGTCCGGACTGTGGTGCGTGGAGCTCGATGGTCGAGACGCTCGAGCCGCGTGCTGCCAGTGCGGCATCTCCTCGCGGAACTCCACGCCCTGTCGGTACCGCGCGTCCGCAGCCGTTGACCGCCGTTGCCAATGCCGGAGTAGCGCGGCGGCCACTTCCGATGGAAGAGTTCTCGCGCGTTCTCGGGGGCGGTGTCGTCCCAGGATCGCTGGTACTCGTCGGCGGTGACCCCGGCATCGGCAAGTCCACCCTGTTGCTGCAAGCGGCGGCTGGTCTGGCGAGCCATGAGACTCCGGTGTTGTACGTCACCGCCGAGGAATCGGCCCAGCAGATCAAGTTGCGGGCAGATCGTCTTGGGATCGACCAGGACGGCTTGTTCGTCCTCTCTGAAACGAGCATCGACGAGGTCCTGGGAGCGGCTGAAGCGCTGAAGCCCATCGCGATGATCGTCGACTCAATCCAAACGGTGTACGCCGAAGAAATCACGTCGGCCGCAGGCAGCGTGAGCCAGGTGCGCGAGTGTACAGCCCGACTGATGGCCTTCGCGAAACCACGCGACCTGGCGATCTTCATTGTTGGCCATGTGACCAAGGAGGGCGCGATTGCCGGACCTCGCGTGCTGGAGCACATGGTCGACGCGGTGCTCTATCTCGAAGGGGATCGTTACCACCAGTACCGCATTCTGCGTGGGGTCAAGAACCGTTTCGGTTCGACAGACGAGGTCGGTGTGTTCGAGATGGCCGAAGTTGGTATGCGCGAAGTGCCGAACCCAAGCGCGGCCTTCCTGCAGGAGCGTGCTGACAACGCGGCTGGATCTGCGGTAACGGTAGCGATGGAGGGTACGCGTCCCATTCTGATCGAGGTCCAGGGGCTAACGACATCGAGCGCATTTGGGAACGCGCGTCGTACCGCCAACGGATTTGACCTCAACCGCTTGCAGATGCTGGTCGCGGTTTTGACGAAGCGCGTCGGCATCAGTTTGTTCGACCAGGACATTTTTGTGAACGTCGTTGGCGGGTTGAAGTTGGGTGAGCCAGCTGCTGACCTCGGGATCGCCCTCGCGATCGCATCGAGCTTCCGTGAGGCGCGGGTCAACACGGAGATGATCGCGGTCGGTGAGATCGGTCTATCGGGCGAGCTTCGTTCTGTGTCTCAGCTCGAGAGACGGCTCCAGGAGGCGGCGAAGCTCGGCTTTCGGCAGGCGTTGGTTCCCGCAACGCTCGGCCGAGGACTCGTCCGTCCCCCTGCCGAGATGACACTTACGCGGGTGTCGTCGCTTGCCGACGCTGTTCAGGCGGCACTTGGATAACCGCCGTCGCTTGCGAGACGCATCAGTTCGTCGGCGAGCAGGCGAGCGGGCTGCGTTGGGTCCAGGATTTGGCTTGCAATGCGCTTATCGTTGAGGCGTTGTTTATCGAAGAGCAGTTCGAGGATATGATCTGTCAGCGACGCAGCTGTCAGGTCGTCTTGTCGGTACATCACTGCACTTCCAGCTTCTACCAGAACCAACGCATTCTGACGTTGTTCCTCCGCGCCGGGCAATGGAATCAGGATGGCCGGTATTCCGAGGGCAGCCAGTTCATTAACTGTTCCTGCGCCGGCACGCCCTACGACCAGCGTTGTGGCAGCGTACACGTCGCCGAGCTCGTCTCCTACGCGTTCCCGAACGACGTAACGGCCACGTAACTGATCGGGCAGTGATGCTGCGCGATGATACAGCAGGTCAACATCTTCGTGCGCTGAACGCGGCCCGCACTGATGCAGCAACTGGGCATGCTCCAGCAATTCGGGCAGGGCATCTCGCACGGCCGCGTTGATTGCCCGCGAACCCAGCGCTCCCCCAGTAATGTAGACGAACGGAAGTGTGTCGTTGAAGCCGAGTGCTGTCAGTCCCCGAGGCGCGCTCCCGTTGATGACTGCTTGACGAATCGGATTACCAGTGACGACGACTGGCGCGTGCGGTGAGAGATACGTTTTCGAACGATCGAACGAGAGAGCGACGACATTGCAGAAGCGTGCGTTGATCTTCGTTGCCAGGCCAATGTACGCGGTCTGTTCGTGCGTGAGTGACGGGATGCCGAGCGTTCGTCCCGCTATCACCGTTGGAACGCTGACGAAGCCGCCGGTCGAGAAAATCACATCCGGCTGGAACTGACGAAGTATCGCGCGGGACTGAGACACGCCGATCGGAAATCGAACGGTGTCCAGTAGCGTCTGGAACGACGCATAGCGGCGAAGCTTGCCGGTGCGGATAATACGAAACGGGATCGACATGCTTCTGGCGACCGTAGATTCGTAGCCTTCCGCCGAGCCGATCCAGAGCGGATTCAGATCCAGTCGCGAGCGAAGCTCGTCGATGACCGCGACGGCGGGCGAAATGTGACCGCCTGTCCCTCCGCCGGCGATCACGAGCCGCAACGGTCGTGCCGCCGCGTCAGTTGCCTCAATGGTAGACTCGTTTTCCAATGTCGTCGTACTCCACGTCGTCAAATGTTCAACGTTAATCATGCCAAGGAGTGTCCCATCTCGACCGAAACCGTGACACCTACTCCGCCGCGATCAAGGTTCGCGATGACGTTCGGACTCATTGCAATCGGAACGACCCTGGTGCTCGATCAGTTGAGCAAGTGGATCGTGTTGCGCGCGCTTGGTCCAAATGGGTCACGCGATGTCGTCGAAATCATTCCCGGTATTCTGAATTTCAACTTCGTTCGCAATACTGGTTCCGCGTTCGGCCTGTTTCAGGGCGGTTCTGAGTGGCTGAAAATTCTGGCGATCTTTGCGGTGGTGCTGCTCGCCATCTACTATGTCCGTCAGGCATCGAAGGACTGGGTGCTTGCGCTTGCGCTCGGATTACAGGTCGGCGGAGCACTCGGCAACATCATCGACCGCTTTCGGTATGGCTATGTCGTTGACTTTATCGACCTTCCGCGCTGGCCGACATTCAATATCGCTGATTCCGCGATCACGGTTGGCGTCGTGCTACTCATGTATGCGCTGCTGTTTCGCGACCACGAGCAGCTGGCAGTGAAACGCGAGTCTTCGGGGCGATCGTCGTTGACGACTGTCGCTGGCGATGAAGGATGACTGAACCGCGCGACTCTCTCAACAATGACGCGTTTGTGCTGAAGCTTCAGGTACCGCCAGATTCGGATACTGCTCGGCTGGATCGGTTTGTCACCGAACGGCTGCCCGATACCAGCCGCTCGTTCGTGCAACGTTTGATCGAAGCCGGTGACGTACTGGTCAATGGTGAACGACCTCGTTCCAGCCAACGGCTGATGGTCGGCGATCTCGTTGACGTGCGCGTTCCTCGACCTGAGGAACCACGCGAGATCACTCCAGCCGTTGTCCCGATCCCGATTGTGTACGAGGACGAGGATGTCATGGTCTTCGACAAGCCGCCAGGGTTGGTCGTGCATCCCGCACCCGGTCACGAGCACGGGACGTTGGTGAACATCCTTAAGTGGCTCCGACCCGAAATTATCACTCCTGGAACCGAGCGGCCGGGTATCGTGCATCGCCTGGATAAGGACACATCCGGTCTGATCGTTGTGGCGAAGACTGAGCGCGCGCGCTTGTCACTGCTGCGGCAGTGGCAGCGCCGGGACGTGTTGAAGGAGTACGTCGCCCTTGTCCTGGGCACGGTCAAGGAAGACACTGGAACGATCGACGCAGCCATCAGCCGTGATCCGCACAATCGGAAACGCATGGCGGTCGTCAAGGAAGGGCGGCCCGCCCGGTCGCACTTTCGCGTGCGGACAAGGTATACCGGCTATTCACTCCTGGACGTGACGATTGAAACTGGACGAACACACCAGATTCGAGTGCATTGTGCGTTCATCAAGCACCCGGTCGCAGCAGACGATCTGTACGGCGGGCGCGTGCGCGATCTCCCGCTGACGCGCCAGTTCCTGCACGCTCGTCGCCTGTGTTTCCAGCTGCCGGGTGGCCAGCTGATCGACGTTGAAGCGCCACTGCCAGATGACCTGACGAGTGTCCTGGCCGTTCTCGACGCACGGACATGAGCGGAGAACGTCGCGCCGACATCGAACGCATCTACGCTGCTGCCGTTCGACGCGTCGACCCGGCAATCGCTGTAGCATCCACAATCGTTCGAGATGGTAGCGACGTGGTCGTCGAAGGTCGGCGCTATGCGATTCCGGAGACAGGAATCTATGCGATCGCCATTGGCAAGGCAGCGGCCGCAATGCTGGCTGGAGCGACACTCGCGCTTGGCGACTCGCTTATTGCGGCGATTGGCGTGGCCAAGCACAATCCCAACCGGCCAATGTTGCGCGCGAATATCGTCGTGGGCGCGCATCCCGTCCCTGACGAACGCTCGCTTGTCGCGGGCAGAGCTGTCGTGGAATTTGCTGGCACCATTCCAGCCGGTGCGATAGTGTTCTGCCTGATCTCAGGTGGAGGATCTGCATTGTTGGAGGAATTGAAGCCGGGTGTTCGGCTTGAAGATATCCAACATGTTACGACCGAACTATTGACGTGTGGTGCAACTATTCAGGAACTGAACGCCGTACGCGCTCGACTGAGCAATCTGAAAGCCGGTGGGCTGCTCCAGCTTTTGCGGCACGTGACGGTCATCAATGCGATCGTCTCGGATGTGCTGGGAGATGATCTCCCAGCGATTGCCAGCGGCCCGACTATCCCCGATGTCGGAGATGCTAAGGCAGAATCCGTGTTGGAGTGTTATGGCGTCCGAGCGATCCTCCCACCAGCATCGTCGGGAGGCAGCGAGACGAACAAAGTGCCACAATCGGTCATCGTGGCAAACGTGAGTATCGCGCTTGACGCTGCGATGGAGAAGGCGACGTCCCTCGGCTATGTTCCGATCATCCTGTCTCGCTCCGTAGAAGGCGAGGCCAGAGATGTTGGTGCATGGTTTGCCGAGACTGCGTTGGCGCTTCGTTCACCGGGCGATTCTGCTAGCCAATCAATCTGTCTGCTAGCGGGCGGCGAAACAACAGTCACAGTGCGTGGTGGCGGTGTCGGAGGTCGCAACAGCGAAGCTGCTCTCGCAGCGGCAATCGGCTTGATCGGCTCACACGGCATAACGCTCGGATGCGTGGCGACGGACGGCGACGATGGTGACACAGGCGCAGCAGGTGGAATCGTCGACGGAACAACAATCGCTCCGATAGCGCGAGCAGTCGCGCTCGACGCATTAAATGACAATGACTCGTTCGGATTTCTCTCGACTATGGGATCGACATTCGCGCCGGGCCCAACCGGGACGAACGTCAACGATCTAATGATCGCGTTGGTTGAGTAGCAGATCGATTTTCGAGGACGTAGTCGCTGAGCATGCTATAGTCGCGAGAGATGCGATGATGAAATGTAAGTGGGAGGATGCTGCGTTGGTCAACGTCAGCGAAGCGATCGTAGCGATTCTGGCCGAGAGCGGAGTCGAGCATGTCTTCGGCCTGCCCGGCGACACGGGAATGGATTTATACGACGCACTGTATCGAAATGAAGGTCGAATCCAACATATTCTCACGCGCGATGAGCGGTCGGCCAGCTTCATGGCCGATGCGTATGCGAGGGTCAGCGGCAAAATAGGGATCTGCGAGGGGCCGAGTGGCGGTGGCGCAACCTACATCGTGCCTGGTGTGGCGGAGGCTCACGGCAGTTCGGTCCCACTGATTTGTCTGACATCAGACACGCCGATCAATCAACAAGGGCGCGGAGTACTGACAGAACTCGATCAGCCTGCGTTGTTCGCGCCAATCACGAAATGGTCGACGAGGCTTTCGACGGCGGCCACCGCTCCGGATGTTATTCGCCGCGCCGTGCGTCTTGCCACGACCGATCGACCCGGCGCAGTCGCTATTTCAATGCCGGCGGACGTGCTGGGGCAGGATGTCGAGGCAAGCCAGGTCTATGGCGTTCCCGAATTCATGTCGGCACCGGCCAACCGCAGTCGGGCAGAGTCAGCGGCGATTGAACGCGCCGTGGACTTGATTCGACGGGCGAAGCGACCAGTGATCGTCGCTGGCGGCGGTGTCATGATTTCGAGAGCGTGGGACGCGCTAACCT
>Ga0136611_10000087_pt1 | contig 48479 bp, 45 predicted proteins | sample AntDrymUQ2232306_2_FD_106645 | JGI IMG/M metagenome (GOLD analysis project Ga0136611, IMG submission 106645) | Polar desert sand microbial communities from Dry Valleys, Antarctica - metaG UQ223 (23.06) | ecosystem: Environmental > Terrestrial > Soil > Desert | place: Antarctica: Dry Valley... | reverse complement strand
TTTTGACGAATGAAGACTTGGAAAATCTTTACGAACTTTTTTACAAGGGTTCGTTTTTCGTCCGCACGGTCGAAGGCTCGCCCGATATTAATTGGGTTAAGACGACAAACTTTTGCGACATCGCGGCGCATTCAAACGCCAATAAACAAATCGCGGTCTTCGCGGCAATTGATAATCTGGTCAAAGGCGCGAGCGGGCAAGCCGTGCAGAATATGAATTTGATGTTCGGATTAGATGAAAAAACGGGACTGATGCTTGTAGGCACTAATCCATAGCGAATTTCCGTTATGTCTAAAATCGGGTTTCTACCCCAAAATCTACCTTTCAAAGACCTGATGGTTAATTTAGTTGCGAGTAAGTTTTAACATTTCACTATCGTTGCTCGCAACTTAAGTTTTGAATTTGTAAAAGGCTTGTAAGAAATTTGAGAAGCCTTTTTATCGTTCAATAAACCTGTTGCTTGATAAGCAAAATAACGAGTAATCTGAACTTACTTATGTCACTATACTGCAAACTTAGCCGTCAGCCGAAGCAGTTTCTTTCGCTGACGGGAATGAATTTACATCAATTTCAAGAGCTTTTGCCGCAGTTGACAGAAGCCAGCCGCCGACTTGAGTTAGAGCGCAAAGCGCAAGTGGTCGGCACACAGCAAAAAAGAGAACGGAGTGTTGGCGGCGGAGCCAAGTTTGCCAATCTGCTCGAAGACCGTTTGTTGATGGCTCTGATTTATTATCGGTTGTATCTGACCCAAGAGTTTATGACCTTATTATTTAATGTTGCCAACAAGAGCGTCATTTGTCGCAACATTCAATTAACGCGTTCTGTGCTGGAAGCGGTGTTGCCGGTGCCGGAGCGCGCCAGACGGCGCATCCTGGCAATTGCCAAAACTGAAGCCGCCCGCCGCCAAAAACGCATCGGGACTCTCGAAGAGTTTGTCGAAGCGTATCCTGAACTGACGTTTTTAATTGATGGCGTAGAGCAGGAGAAACGAAAGCCGAAAGATAAAGAAAGGCGCAAAAACGACTATTCTGGCAAAAAGAAAAAACACACGCGCAAACAAATCGTTATCGGAACACCGGCTGGCATTATTGTTGACCAAAGTCCGAGTGTTGTCGGACGAGCGCACGACTTCAAAGTTTTCCAACAAGACTGTGAAAACCGGCGTGTTTTAGATGAGTTTGCCGAACATCGGGCGTGTTTTTACGGCGACAGCGGATTTCAGGGAATCGAAGGGCTGGCTTTACCAATGGAATCGCGCATCAGTCAAAGAGCGCGGCGCAATCATCCATTGACACGCGATGAAAAGAAGTTAAATCGACTTCGGAACAGCATTCGAGTCGAAATAGAACATACTTTCTCTCGACATAAGAAATATCGGATAGCGTCAGAAGTGTATCGCAATTGGGATGAAGATTATGATACGACCATGAATATCGTTTCCGGCTTGGTCAACCTGAGAGCCTACGACCGAGTATTTCAAAGAACAGGAGTAAAAATCTAAATTAAGATTATCAACAGAGGATTACGGCTTTCTCTAAAATCCTCTTATCACGCAACAGGTTTAATCAATACTCTTCAGGTAAAAGCAGACAGATAGCGCTTTGTTACCGAAAAGATTGCAGCCATAATTTGTTTTGTGTAATCTCGAATGATGCCGAGAAATAGACAAATCATTCAATTAACGGACAGGATTATCAAGCTTTGACAAATATTTTATCGAAGGAAAAATCAACTGCTCGCGTTCTAACCCGAGGCAGAGTTCTCGACCTGCTACATCGCAGGGAACATCCCGAACGAATCGCCGAAATACTGCAAGTCGGAGTCGGAACGGTTTACAATCTGTAAAGGCGTTATTTGAAAGAGGGTTTGGAATCCGCCTTGTCGGAGAAACCACATTCGGGCAAACCGCCCGTCATTACCGGCAAGATGAAAGCCCGCATCACGGCTTTGGCTTGTTCCGAGGCACCTGAAGGACTTGCCCATGCTTGAGGATCTTTTGAATGATAAGCAAAAAAATCTTATCATTCTTTGCTTGTCTGCATTTTCCACTCTTGATTCACATATTTTATTGCCCTCAGTTTTGTTTTCAACTTTACGTTTCATATCTTTTCATTTACCTGTTCCGTCAGGAAAGGTAATTCTCGCATACCATCCATCACTTTTTTCATCAAAACAAACATAACCTTTATTTGATTTTATCATTCATTCCCTCATCGGAAATGCTCCACATAATGCTCCACATTCCTTATTTCTTAACCATTTTTTTTGGAGTTAAGAGAATGGAAGATCTTTTGTTTATTTTCGTGATGTCAATGTTTGGCAATTATTTGCGCGGTGTAAATGTTTCTACGGTTGCCCGGTTGACGCATTATGAGAATAGTTTTATCATTTTTAATTCGCGCCGGGGTGGCGAAATTGGTATACGCACCAGACTCAAAATCTGGCGGGAGCAATCCCATGTCGGTTCGACTCCGACCCTCGGCATACTTCTTTTTTCCGCAATTTCTTAACTGAATCGAAGTTTTTCAAAAATCTAACACTCATAGTTTCAAGTTACGAAATTGAAAAGTATGTCAAAAGGTACGTTTTCAACTTCAGAATTATTTAACTTCCAACACCGCGACCACCGTTTTGACCGAGTTCGGATGTTTCTTTATTTCATCGGCGACTTTCTGAACATGCTCAGGGTTCTGCTGACTCAGGATCGGCGGTCGCTCGCGCCCCGCCCGCGTTGCCAGACCTTTAATCGCTTCCTTTTCATAGCGCGCGAGCCAATTATTAACCACCATCTCGCAGCATCCCAAAACTTCGGCGACTTCGACCGAAGTGCGCTGCTCGCTTTTCAGCAAAACCATCTGACACCCTGTGCGAAAACAATGACTTTTGCCCGTTCGATAGCCTTTTTCCAATGCTGCGCGTTGTTCGGCAGCCAATTCGATTACTTTCGTTTTACCCAGTTCAGTAAATAGTCTAACCTATTTCTGTTGGGGTGCTTATGACAACTGGAGCAAGAGAAGAATTGGAAGAATCAAACCAAATTGCTAATGAGTTTCTAGATTGTCATCAGGCAGGTGATTGGGGCTTTGTTTACGCTGAGAATAAGAAAGAGAATGACTTTTCGGTAAAAATAGGGTTCAGGATTTTGTCGGCTTATAAAAACTTATAAAGGCGAAAAGATGTGGATTATTACTGAGGCGGATAGAAATTCTAAGACTTATTTGCTTTAAAGTGACTATTAAATTTAAATTTTGGAATTGAGTATAATTGATTAAGAAATTAGGCTATCCGGTTTGTGAGAGTAGTCTTTAGTTTGGTATAAAATCTCTTTGCCGATTTAGGGTAGGAATCGTGAAAAGGTAGATAAGAAGGTAGAATGTTTATGTTTAATGAATTGATTGTGATGACGGAATTAGTTAAATCATTCAATTTAATAAACTAACGAGTTTATGCTCCCGTAGCTCAGTTGGATAGAGCAACAGCCTTCTAAGCTGTGGGTCGCACGTTCGAGTCGTGCCGGGGGCATTTTCATCATTCGCTCTGAACAATAGATTCAGGAAATTTTACTAAAAAAAATAGAGGACGGCTTTATAAACCTTCCTCTATTTTTTTATTTTACAAGCGATTTAAGATTTGGATGCAGTGCGTCCTATCTCTGTAATTGGCTTTAAATCATCGTCATCATTGGTTCTGTTGAATGAACCGACGCTGCCGCCGATTGTATCTCTGTTTCCCGTCAAATCAATCGGGGAAGTGGACAAAGGCATTTCCGTGCGAACCGAAGTCGGCGACGGACTAACCGGCAATTGACTCGTCTTTTTCTCAACTATAGTATTCGCCTCCGGTCGGTCGGCGTTGATTTTTCGATTGGCGAACGAACGACGTTTGTTTTCCTCGTCCGCTCCGAAATAATACTTTAAGCCTGCGCCTAAACCGATGGTTCCTAAAAGTGCTAAAAATATTTTGCCGTTCGAGGAAGATTCTTTTTCGGTGTAAGATTTCCTCTGCGTTTCACGCGGTTTGTCAGACGATTCATTTAGTGAAAATGAACGATGACTTTGCGTGTATCTTACCCGGTCGCTGTCGGACGAACCTTGCGGCTGAAATTGTTTCTCGCGCGAACGGTCGGATTCGGTTTCCGATACTTCACGCAAAAATTTTGCCGTATCGGCGGGATTCGTTTCGTGTTCGGCGAGATCGGCTTGTGCGACAATTCCAACGCAGCGGCGGTCTTTATCAACTACTAACACGCGGCGAATTTGTTTTTCCTCCATCACCTTCGAGCATTGGTCAATGTCCGTCTCCGGCGTGACCGTAACGATATCAGTCGTCATAATGTCCGACGCTTTCATTTCGAGCGGATTTTTGTTCGCGCTGAAAGTGCGGATAACAATGTCGCGGTCGGTAATCGTACCGATTGGACGTTTTGTCAAATGGTCTTCAACCACCGGAATACAGCCGCAGTCATACATCTCCATCATATGCGCGACTTCTTGTAAAGTAGAATCCGACGTGCAGCACGAAGGATTTTTTGTCATGATTTTTTTTACTTGCATAATTCCCTCCCTGAAATTGAAAAATCTAAAAAAATGAAACGAAGTAATACGCTTATTTCTCAATTGACTAAACACGCAATTACTATTCCGTTTGGCTTGACCTTACCGAATAATTTATCAATCGTTTTTTCCAATCAAGCGAATGATCATTTTTGATTCGGCGATATTGTCGGTCAGCGGCGCAAAGCCGAATTTAACGCCGTCTTTATCTTCGCCGGTTTTCAAAACGATTTTGAATGAGCCGGCTTTCGTTTGAAAAGCGCGCCGGAACGCGCTGTTAGTTTTGACCTGTTTTATATCGGCATCGTTTGTTTGAAACGTGTGAATGTTGTCGTCAGATTCGAACCGCACGGTGTCTTTGGCGATGAAAAGCGAGCCGTTGCAGGTGGTTGTAAAAAGTCCGTCGTCTTTCTTTGCCCGGCAGAGTCACGTCGAGCGTGTCGTTCACGCCTTTAAGTTCGGCGGGAGAAGCAATCTTCGTTCGTCCGCCCGGCAGCATTCCGCCTTGCTGCTGACTGTTTGACGGAACCCAATCTTTCGGCGGCGACGCGCCGACTTGCAAGATGCTTCGATAATCAGCCGAAAGAATAATTCCCGGCGGAGTATTCGGCGGAAAATTGTAAACGCTCATCCATGCGGCGACGTGCCGATTAGTCAAAACGAAACCGTCGCTGGTGACGATAAAGCCGCTGCCCGAATGAATCCCGCCGATTTCTCTGTCAGACGGACCTTTGCTGTAACGCAAAACCGGCTCGTAGGTATCTCCGACCTGGACATATAAAGGAACACCGGCGGCAACATCGGCTTTGTAAATCGCTTCACATGCTGGAGCCGACCGCGCTCGTTCACGAAGCCTATTTGCGGCTTTTTCAGCAGGAGCAAAACGTTTATCTATCGCACGCAATTTATTTCCATCGCGGCGAATATGATGCGGCGGATTCTAGTCAACCACGCCGTCAGCCGCAATCGAAATAAACGCGAGGGCGCGATGATGCGTGTTACCTTAGACCGCGCCGTTGATTCGTTTGCGGAAAACACTTTAAATTTATTAACTTTGGATGAAGCCCTGAAAGATTTGTCGCGGCTCGATGAGCGACAGGCGCGCATTTTTGAGCTACGCTTTTTCGGCGGTTTGACCGTTGAAGAAATCGCCGAGGTAACTGTCATCTCGCCTGCGACCGTCAAACGCGAATGGGCAACCGCCAAACTTTTTCTGCAACGCGAACTTTTCAAAAGGAACGAAGTTAATTAATAGTAAAAAGGCGGAAATAGAAAAGCCGCCGGCTAAAACTTGAATTCTCCACCTAAGCTGTTCCGCGCTTTTTGCTTTTGCCATTCGATATGTTTCCCGAACGCTGGCAACAAATAAAAACTATTCTCGAAGCGACGCTTGAACAATCGCCGCCCGACCGCTCCGTTTATCTCGAACAATTGTGCGGTGCGGATAAAACGCTGCGCTGCGAGGTCGAATCCTTGCTGGCTTTTGAAAATTCCGGCGAAGAAACGGACGTGTTTGAAATGAATTGTCTCGCTTCAGTATTGGAAGCCGAAGAGAGTAGATCTAAGGGATTTATCGGCAAACAGGTCGGCAAATACCGCATCGAGCGCGAGTTGGGCGCGGGCGGAATGGGCGTGGTATTTTTAGCCGAGCGCAATGACGGCGAGTATACTCAACGAGTCGCCGTCAAATTTTTGCGGCAGAGTTTTTATTCGCAATCAACGCTTAAAAGATTTGTTTCGGAACGGCAAATCTTGGCGCGGCTTAACCATCCGTTTATCGCGCAGTTGATTGACGGCGGCACTACCGAAGACGGTACGCCTTTTCTGGTTATGGAATACGTTGTCGGAACGCCGATCACCGTTTATGCCGACAATCAAAATCTTTCGCTTGTCGAGCGCGTCAATCTTTTTCGAAAAGTCTGCGAAGCCGTCTCGTTTGCCCATCGCAATTTGATTGTCCATCGAGATTTAAAACCCGACAATATTTTAGTTACCGCCGACGGCACGCCGAAGCTGCTCGATTTCGGCATCGCTAAACTGCTGACCGAAAGTGAAATTAAAGCCACCGTCACGCGCCGCCAGGCTTTCACGCCCGAATACGCCAGCCCCGAACAAATTATGAGCAAAGCGGTAACGACCGCCAGCGATGTTTATGTTCTGGGAGTAATTTTGTATGAACTTTTAAGCGGCAGACGTCCGTTTTATTCATCCGAGAATGACCATCAAGCCGAAGTGCGGCGCGTTCTCCATCACACCGAACCGATTGCGCCGAGCCGAACCGGAGCCGACGCAAAGAAAAAAAGCGCGGCAGAAGAAGAAGGCGGCAAGCGAAAGGAAGAAGACGACAGCGGAAAACATTCGATTGATAGAGGACGAAAAACAAATCTAAAATCCCAAATTCCAAATCCCAAACTTCTGCGCGGAGATTTAGACAACATTATTCTCAAAGCTCTCAAAAACGAACCTGAACGACGTTACAAATCGGTCGAGCAGTTTTCCGAAGATTTGCGCCGCCATCAGGTCGGCTTGCCGGTCACGGCTCGCCCTGACACGTTTCTCTACCGCGCCAGTAAATTCGTCGGGCGCAATCGGTTCGCGGTCGTCGCCGTCAATCTCATTATACTTTCCCTGCTTGCCGGAATGGTCGCCGCTGTTTATCAATCGCGCCGGGCGGAACGCGAACGCCTGCGGGCGGAAACCAAAGCGGAGAATTTGCGGAAGATTTCCAAATCTTTGGTATTCGACATTCACGATGCGATTCGTAATTTATCGGGCAGCCTGCCCGCTCGCAAAATACTGCTTGAACGTGCCGTCGAGCAGCTAAACAAATTGGCGACGGAAGCTGCCGACCAGCCGCATTCGCAGGAAGAATTGGCGCAGGCGTTTTTCAATGTCGGCGAAATGCAGCAGGCAATCGGAAACGTTGCGGCGGCTGAAGACTCGCATAATCGCGCCGTCGCTATCTACGAAAAGCTGGAACGCGAGAATCCGATTCAGCCGAGTTACCGGCGCGGCTTGGCGTGCGGCTACGGATTTCTCGCCAACATTGCCTATCTGAGCGGCGAAGCGGAAAAATCTGCCTATTTTTATGCGCGAGCCGTCCCGATTTTTGAACGCCTCGCAGAGGAAAGGCTCAACGACGACCAAAGCCTAAGCGATTTATGGAATGCTTATGCGGATTACACGATTTCACTTAATCGGGCGGGCAAATTCGATAAAGCTCTGCTAACCGCTTACAAAGCTCTGGAGATCGCCGAACGATTGAATCAAACGGAAAATATAAGTCCCGCAAAACGGCAAACGCTTATTCTCTCGAAGGGTTTACTCGGCGGAACTTATAATTTTATCGGCGATTACGAACAAGCCGTCGAACGACTCGAACGCGTTGTTGTCGAATCGGAAAAACTGCACAGCGAGTTTCCTGAAGATACCAGATTTCAATATGATTTGTGGGCTTTCAAACGTCGGCTCGGCATCGCTTACGACAAAAGCGGGCGTTTCGACGAGGCGCGGAAAACTTTGGAAATGTCTTTATTCCATATCGAAAATTTAATGAACAGCAATCCAAAAGACGCGGGTTATAAACGCAACACTTCGATTACGCTGCTTACTCTCGCCCAAGTGTTTTTGAATAATCGTAAATCAACCGCCGCGCTGCCGCTGCTGATTCGCGCCCGAACAATCAGCGAAAACCTTTTGGCGACCGACCCGAACAACGGCGAAACGGTCGCGGACTTAGCTTTGATTTATGGAAGCCTCGCAACCGCCGCGGCGCAAGACGAAATGTTTACACAGAGTTTCTCTCAAGTGGAAAAATCGCTTGAGTTTTTCGCTCGCTCGCCTGCCAGGAATCCTGAGAACGTTTTGCTAAAGCGCGATTATGCCGAAACGTTGGAGCAAACGGCGAAGGCATTTGCGGATATGGCGACCAGACGCGGCGGTGAACCGAAAAAGGGTTTAGCGGAGCGGGCGAATTTTCTTTTAACCAAAAGCCGCGAGTTTCGGCAATGACAACGCGGTTTTTGAATACGTAATTCTGTAAAAGCCAGTCTTTCTCCATTTTCAGGCTTGAATAAATAAGTTGAGTTTTGTAATAATTAGAAACTTCAAGGTTTGGCGTTGAACTTTGAATGTCTAATTATGGCGGCTATAGTTCAGTTGGTTAGAACGCCTGATTGTGGTTCAGGAGGTCGTGGGTTCGAGCCCCACTAGCCGCCCCATCTCCCTTATTTTCAATAACTTATCTTAAATCTTTTTCGCTCATTCAAATCATTTGATAGTCTGATTTGGAGGAATGAAATGGATACCCTGTTTGAACAATTCATAAAAGAACGAAGGTATTTCAGAAATCTATCTGAAAGGACATTGAGCTTCTACGCAGAGACATACAACTACTTTAAGCAAGTCGGTGCATTCGATAATTTATCAAAACAATCGTTGCAAAATGCCGTGATTACATTTCGTGAGCGTGGAACTGGCATTGGCGGAATCAATGCATACATTCGCGGAGTGAACACCTTTCTAAAATGGTTACACCAAGAGCATAAATATGAAGATTTGAGCATTAAGAAGTTAAGGGGCGGTCAAACTATTTTGCGCTCATTAACTGTGAGGAACTTAAAATAATCGTTAGATACAAACCGAAAACTTTTACTGAGAAAAGGTTGCAATCCGTCTTATTGCTGATGATTGATACAGGACTTCGGATTAACGAATGCCTGACACTTGAAAGAAGCAAGATTGATTTTGATAACTTGTTATTGTCAGTAATCGGCAAAGGAAACAAAGAACGAATCGTTCCCGGGTATGGGTCTTCCCCAAAAATTCTGGAAAAATAAATTCAGTAGAGTCGCTGCCCTCGCCCTCACGTCCATTGATTTGTTGTGCGTCGCCTATATTTAGAAGCCTTTTCTGTCTTTCAGAAACTCCGTTGCCATCTGCCGAACTAGCGGGTCTTCATCCTGCGCCGCTTGTCTGATAAGTTTCGGAAACAGACTGTCTTTTTCCACGCCGTTGAGCCAATCGTAAGTTTGAAGACTCATTCGTAACGAACGGGCGCGAATTTTTGGGTCAGGACTTGATAAGCCTTCGGCGGTAGTGTCTGCATAAAGCCAATATTCGGTAGCTGATTGTCCGTTTCCGCACCAACCTCTATCAGTATTATGCAGGTCTAAACGAAACTCCTGTTCCGGCGGCGTGTTTCCATAAACGTAAGAGCGAATCTGATATTTTGAGTATTGAACCATCGCCGTGTCAAAGGAAAGTGTAATAACGATAAAAGAAAACAAAACGGCAATTGGCGCATATCGCAAATGTGTCAAAAAACGCGGCAAAGGTTTTCGCTTGCGCCAAAGCCAAACAACTTCAAGAGAAATTAGCGGAAGAAGCCAAACGACAAGCATCACAATCAATGTTTGCTCTCTCAAATGCCAACGGACAAGGATTTCAACAAGCCACATCAGCGCGTAAAAAGACACAAAACCGAGAGCAAGTTTATATAGGATTTTTAACGCCAGCATAATTTTTACCTCAAGCAGAAAACTTAGCCATCAGCTTAGACACCAGAAACGACGATTTGTTCCAACGATAGACGCACAACGGTTGAGATGACGTGGGGCGAAACCGCCACCAAGCCCGTTTGAGTTTAACAGACAACGCCCAAACAAAGTCGCTGTTTCGCCCTCACGTCCATTGAATTGTTCGGCTCGTCCTTACTTTTCGACGGGTTCTTTTCCTTCACCTAAAATCTTCACATCTTCAGTTTTATTCAGCAATCTTGTTCTCGTGCAAGCGTGCGTTCGCAATTCGTTTTCTTTGCCGTAGGCATACACTAAATAACTCTCGCCTTCTTTGAAATGATAATCGCAACTTGAACCGCTTCCTGTTCCGTCAGAATTTTTTGTTTCATCTGTTACGAGAAAAACTTCGGTCGTTGCTTCGCCTTTCCACCACCGTTCAACTTGGAATTTGACAATCATTGTTTCGTAGTCAACGTGCTTGCCCGAATCTTTCTTGAGCGATTCCATATATTGATTCGGAATGCCTTTGCGATACTCAAAACCGACAACTTTTCCGGCAAAAATCATCGTTGATTTTTCGGACGCATATTTAACAGCATCACTGACACTTTCATCTGGCGAAGAGACACAACGACAAGCGAAAACTTCGGTTGCGCCCAAAAGTAAGCAAATGACAAATGAAATTACTATTTTTTGTTTATTTAGATGAAACATAATTTTTACCACGAAGAGCCGAACAAGTTATTATACCGCTAAACAGCGGCATAAAACTCAAATACGAGCAAAATACCGCAAATCATAACCCGTTCCCAAAATTTCCTTTCGGCTGAGGTTTGGTTGGCTTTTAAGTAAGCGGTTACAGGGCTTCTGACGCGCTCAGATTAAGGCGAAAACCAACACAGCCCGCCGCATTCATCAACTTTGGCGGGACGGTAAGATTTTGTGCTTGACTGCTTCTTTCATAGCTGATTTGTTCGGCTTCGCCTATGAGAGAATAAGTCGCTTACGGAACATCAAGCGAGCCAAACCAACTACGGCAAAAACACCTATTACTGCTGCAAGCAAAATCTGCAAAGGCATTTCCGGGTAATTTCTCATAAATGTAACCCAGTTTTCAGGCGTTCCTAATCTTTCTGCTTCCTCTGGAGTCTTCGCTAAAACATCAAAAACTTTGAGTGCGTGATAAACAAAGCCATAAACCATATTTCCACTTAAAAGTGTCGCGCCGAGAAAACCCCACCATTTGCCGAGCCATAGTGCGGAAGCGGCAAGAAGCAACAGGAAAGCAGACCAAAGTTGGTCTTGATAATTGTAAGGACAGGTTGCCCCGTAACGAACGGGAACGTCAAGGAGATTGTATAGAGCAAGACAAAATAGAATGAACTGCGGCTTAATAAGCAGATGAAATAGCCAGTTAATAAAATTAGTATGAACTTTCATTCTGGTCTTTATACTAACACAATCGAAGAAGCCGAACGATTGAGATGACGTGGGGCGAAACTGCCGCCACGCAAGCTAAGGTTTAACGGACAAACCAACAAAGAAGTAGCTGTTTCGCCCTCACGTCCATTGAATTGATCGGTGTGGCGTTATCTTAACCACACCGTTTAGCTCCTATGGCACGAACGCTGACGGAACGGGTTTGTCTGTATCTGCACCGAATGATACTCCGGTGAAACCTGCCTGGCTTCGCTGCAAATACCATGTTCCGTTACGAAAGACGCCGACATCCGTTTTACCGTCTCCATCGTAATCCGCAGGTACTGGCACGTCTGTTCCGAATCCGAAAGTGATGCCAGTGAACCCAAGTTGGCTTCTGAGGAGATACCAAACTCCATTCGAGGGTCGGAACACTGCAACATCAGCAGCTTCCCGTCGGCTTTAACGTCTTATCTGGTGAGACTAATCTCATCCACAAAGAAGTAACCCGCGCCTTCGTTTTTCAATACCCAGACGCGCAGCTGCGCTGTGTTCGAAGGCGTCTGCAAGGTTACTTGCTTTTGTTCATAAGCTGTATTGGTAAATTCGATCAGACTTTGCGTAGCAATCTCGTTACCTTCAGAGTCGAGGTAATGAACACCGATCCAGCCAGTTTCCCCAGCCGTCACTCGTCCCCACCCGCTTAATGTGTAAGTTGTATTAGCTTCAGCCGCAACGGTTTGAAAAATGCCGCCTGTCCCCGTCCCAATTCTCAGTTCGAAACTGCCCTGTGGCGCATGCGGATTTGCTTCGAGGCTTGAGTTTCCCCCATCTTGCCATGGAGCCAAGCCATGTTCAAAGCTTGAGTTGATCAGCAGGTTCGAAGGCGGAGCTGTACTGGCAAATTCAAAAGCTCCGATGTCAACGGCTGTTCCTTGCAAGCGAACAAAACCGGTTCCTCTTTGGTCAGTAGTTAACGGTGTCGGCGGATTGCCGGATGGACAAGTAGCCGTAACGACACAGTTGTTTCCAGCATCAATAGCGGGACTGCCCGGAAGCAGAGCGCGAGTATCGGTTTCTCCGCCGTTGTTCTGCAAAACACCGAGCAACGGATTGATAGGAGAAGCAATCGTGCCAACAATGTCTCCGTTTACTCCATTAAAGAAACCTGTTGCTGTTCCGACACTCCCAATCAGATTGTTGCCCAAAGAGTCAAAATTGCCGCTTACGTCAGGATTAGCAGGAGAGTTGTTTTGAGCAATAATCGTGTTGCGTACCACTGCTATTCGATCAGTTCCAGATACAGGATGATACACCCCACCGCCAGTTACAGGGTTAGGACCTGCTGGTCCTAGCGCTGAATTATTGCTGATGGTTACATTGTTGAGCGTCAGACTAGAGGAAATATTAGCAATTCCACCACCGCTGCCGCTGAAGGCTGTATTGTCGCTAATAGTAGTGTTGCTGATGTTTGCAATGGCGATAACGTTCGTAGGTGGAGAAATGTTATGAATACCGCCGCCACTACCAAAATTAATTGCTGTATTGCTGCTGATAGTCGAGCGCGTGACGTTAAGTATGCTTCGGTTAGCAATACCACCACCCAAAATTGAGCTATTATTTCTGACAGTTACTTCAGTCAGATTCAAAATCCTGCCCGTAATGCTTTGTGCTCCACCTTGATTGTAAATACCACCGCCTATGTTGTTGAACCCAGTAGTTGCATTCCCGTTAGCGATGGTAATGCCGCTGATATTAACAGTACCGGCAATAGACGTAATTAAGAAAACGCGGAAGTTTGGTGCTGCCGTGCTGCGCTGCACTGTTAACAGTCTTGCGCCCGGTCCTGTGATTGTTACATCTTGTGAAACTACCAGTTCACCGATTGTAAGATTAATAGTCGCCGGTGTAGCAAGAGCAAACGTGATAGTGTCAGCTCCGGCTAATGCATTTGCTTGCTCAACCGCCGCCCGCAAAGTGCATTGCAGCCCTGTAGCTGCTAAATCAATATCGCAAACGTTGTCAGATATATTAGCATCTTGCTGGTCAGTGGTCAGATTAACTGTAAAGTCAACGGCGAATACTTGAGTCGAGAAAGCCAGTACTAAAAATAGAATTGGAAGCAGTTTTTTCATAATGTTTTTAAGTTTTAAGTGAGCCGTTCACATCAACGGTGATTAAGGGGTATCACGGCAGAACGCGCGGAATATCCTGGAGCCTAATAGAACAGCAAGGCGGCAAGAACGTTTAATTGTGTTAGATTACTTGAGTAAAAGTATCTGCTATTATGCGCAGATTCGGTTTTATGTCAAGGACTGATGGCTACTAAGGGTTGATTTTACTTAGATATTTAAGAGGACTGGCATATACCTTGCACAAACCAATGTCGGGAACCTCACCCCTCACATTCCCAAGGAGTTTTTATGAATCTACAAACCTTAAAAATCTTTATGAAAGTCCTTATTAACTGGCTTTCTGACAGATGCCCTCGACCGGACTAATTTTTATCTAACTAATCATTTAGAGATACACTGACACTATTTAGTATGAGTGTGTCTCTTTTTGTTAGTTTAGGTGAGACTTTTTTCGCTATCCAATTTATAAGGTTCTTTTTTACCATCAAACCATTCGTTTTCATATTTTCCGTTCAGTAGGTCAAAGTCACACGAACTTAAGATTTCTTCTAATTCTTGTTTGCTAAAAAAACTCATAAAACTATTTCACTAAAATTAATCAGTTTTCACTTTCGGCGGTCTGCCCGTTTTTCTATCCTGCACAAGTTTCAAATCAGTTTCTTTGACTAGATTTGTTTGTCCGATCTTCGTTGCTGGTAATCTTCCCTCGGCTATAAATTGCTGAACTCGCCCGACGCTTACGCCAAGTTTTTCAGCTACTTCTTTCGTCGTTAAATATCCTTCCAAACTCATAGAAAATAAATTATCAAAATCCTAGTGTTTTGACAATACTTTGATTGACTTAATATAGTGTTTGCACTATACTTTTGTTAAGTCAGAGAAGACAAATCTAAAACTGAGAGGAATCTAAAATGATAAAACTTACTACCGAAAACACCACAAAGGCAATCGAGAGATGCCGCCAATTAAAACCACAAGTTCGCTTCGTTGCTGAACGAGTTTTTGCCGTTAAATCTGCTAATAATACCAATTCCTATACCGTCCGCTTCGATGTGAAAGACGGTGAAAAGTTCGGCGCGTGTGAATGTAAAGCTAGTGAGAAGGGGCTGGTATGTTACCACCTGATTGCTGGCGCAACTGTCAATATCTATCGGCAAGGTTTGAAACGTCAAACAGCATAAAACCGAAAGGCTTAGGAATAACTTGGCGGTCTTTCCTAAGCCTCTCTTAACCCCTAATTAAATATCAGGAGATTGCAATGAATAATCTAACACAAACGCAACAGGACGCTAAAGCAGCGTATTTAACCTATCAATCTGAGCAAATGCTTGCTCTTTACAAAAATGCAGACACTACCGAAAAAAAAGCTATTATTAAAAATATAGATTCATTTCTTGAAGTCGTTCCAAAAGATGCCAAAATCTTCTGGCTAAAGTTTCGGCGTAAACTCGAAACCTTGAATGAACAGACGAAAGTTTTATTTTCTTTAGGACAGGTATTTCTGACAGTCGGCGCAAGGGAAACTCTCGAAGAATCGAATCAGACGGCAAATGAGTTTCTCGCTCGTCACCAAACAGGCGATTGGGGCTTAGTTTGCGCGGAAGATAAGAAAGAAAACGATTTTTCAGTTAAGGAAGGGTTTAGAATTTTGTCAGCTTACAAAACATCAAAGGGAGAAAAACTATGGATAATTACTGAGGCGGATAGAAGTTTGACTACAATATTATTACCCAAAGATTATTGATTGAATTCCAGGAGGGCTTGTTATACTCTAATTAACAAGCCTTTTATACCTAAATTTATAGATGGCAATTTATAAATATGGTATTTAATATAAAGGTTGGAATGAGCGTCTGATTTGAGTTTTTTGGCTTAGCACCAATACTACTAAATTATTGAAAATAAAGGGAATAGTTCAGTTGGTTAGAACGCCTGATTGTGGTTCAGGAGGTCGTGGGTTCGAGCCCCACTAGCCGCCCCATCTATTTCTGAAAATTTCCCGACCATCGTTTTCGGGCAAAACCTCATCATTAGTTCGCCAAATAAAATTTAGATTAGAAGTTGTCTTCTCTTTCTCTTTAGTCGAACTGTATAATTAAGCGGTTCGGGGTTTAACAATTCTATTTGTGAGGCTTGTCTATGAAAACCGTGAGATTCGTTTTTTGTTTCGTTTTGGCGTTGGTCGCGTTCGGTCAACTAGTTTTCGCTCAGGACGACAAAAAACTTTACGTCGAGAATGAATTGCTGGTGAAATTCAAAAACGGAACGGCTTCCGCTGCGGCGCGTTCGGTTAATGCCGAAATCGGCGCGAGTCTTTTGGAAGAGTTTCCTGAACTCGGCTGGCAGCGCGTCAAACTTCCCGCCAATTTATCGGTTAATCGAGCCATCACCAATTACAAAAATTTCACGGATATCGAACAAGCGCAGCCGAATTTTTATTATCATCTGACAGTCGCGCCGAACGACACGCGCTATTCTGAGCTTTACGGAATGGCAAAAATTTCCGCGCCCGCCGCCTGGGATTTATCAACCGGAAGCGCGACAACGGTCGTCGCTATCATTGATACCGGAATCAATTACAACCATCAAGACCTTGCGGCGAATATATGGACGAATGCGGGCGAAACGCCGGGTAATAGTGTTGACGACGACGGCAACGGTTTTGTAGATGATTATTACGGCTACGATTTCTTTTACAACGATTCTGACCCACTCGACCAGAACGGACACGGGACGCACACGGCGGGAACGGTCGGCGCGATTGGCAATAATGCGTTGGGCGTGGTCGGTGTTAATTGGAACGTGCGTTTGATGGCGATAAAAATTTACAGCCCGAACGGAAACGATACGACTTCGGCGATGCTCATCAACGCTTATAATTATGTGCGTTTGATGAAGAATCGCGGCGTGAATATCCGCGTCACGAATAATTCTTACGGCGGCTGCGGCGAGGCGTGCGGTTACGACCAGGCGACGAAAGACGCGCTCGATGCAATGGGAAACGCCGGAATTTTGAATGTGTTTGCCGCCGGAAACGCCGGACTGAATGTCGAAACCACGCCGTTTTATCCGGCAAGCTACACGAGTCCGAGCATTTTGTCGGTCGCCTCTTCGACCAATACCGACACGCGTTCGAGTTTTTCCAATTTCGGCGCGACGAGCGTTGACGTTGCCGCGCCCGGCTCCGGGATTCTAAGCACTTACAATTCTTCAAACACTTCCTACGCCACTTTGAGCGGAACTTCGATGGCATCGCCGCACGGCGCAGGCGCGGCGGCACTGCTCGCGTCATACAATCCGAATCTTTCCATTGCCTCTTTAAAGGCGACTTTGATGAATACGGTTGACGCGCTTTCGCAGTGGAACGGCATCGTTAAAACCGGCGGACGTTTGAACGTTGACCGCGCTTTGCGAAATCAAACGGTTTGCGCGTTCAATCTCTCGCCTTCAGTTCAGCAATTCGGCGTTTCCGGCGGAGAAGGAACCATCACCGTCACCGCTTCGCCGAATTGCGATTTTTCAGCAGAGAGTTTAGAGTCTTGGATTACCGTGACGAGCGGCAATCCGGGAAGCGGAAATTCGACCGTTACATTTTCGGTTGCATCGAACATGAGCGGTCCGCCGCGCGGCGGTGCAATCAGAATCGCCGGACAAACTTTCCTAATTGGACAAAACGGTGTTCAACCGCCGCTGCCGCTTCCAAACAATAACGATACTTTAGATTTTGATGGCGATGGCAGGACCGATTATTCGGCGATTCAAAACAACGGCGGCACGATGATTTGGCACAATCAACAAAGCGCGAACGGCTATGCGCCCACCGGCTTCGGACTTTTCAGTGACGACATTCCGGTGGCAAACGATTACGACGGCGACGGGAAAACCGATATTGCCGTCTGGCGCAAATCAAACAGCGCGTTTTACGTTATGCGAAGTTTGACCAATACTGTGCAGATGTTTCAATTTGGGCAAGCAGGCGACAACCCGACGGTCACGCAGGATTTTGACGGTGACCAAAAAGCGGATTTCGCTGTGACGCGCGCGGTCGGCGGCAATCTGGTTTGGTATATTTTCGGCTCGACCGCCGGTCTCCGCATCCAACAATTCGGTATTGCCGCTGATAAACCGCTGCGCGGCGATTTCGACGGCGATAGCAAAGCCGATTACGCGGTCTATCGTCCGGGATACGCGTCGCCCGCCAATACATTTTTCGTTCGTAAAAGCTCGACTAACGAAACCGTCGGATTTACGTTCGGCAGCTCGGCAACCGACAAAATCGTTCCGGCTGATTACGACGGCGACGGGAAAACCGATTTTGCCGTCTGGCGCGTAACGAACGGCGTTTGGTATTACATAAATAGTTCCAATGGGAGTTTCGCGGCTCTACAATTCGGACAGGCGGGCGATTTGCCAACGCCGGGCGATTACGACGGCGACGGGAAAACGGATTTCTCCGTGTGGCGACCGAACGCTAATCCGAACGAAGCGGGCATTTTCTACGTTCAAAGAAGCGCATCCGGTTTCTCTGCCTTCGGTTGGGGAAATTCGCAGATGAAAATGCCGGCTAATACCATTTTAGATTAATATTTTTTGATGAAAACCTTAATAAAAAAAGCTCTCAATCGTTTCGGTTTCGATGTCGTGCCATACGCTTTGCCGGACGATTCAGACCTCAAGGATTTTCCCGATCTCTCCGATGCGGAACGGCGCATTATGGCAACGGTCAAGCCGTTCACGATGACGAGCATCGAACGAATCGTTTGTTTGATAGACGCCGTGTCTTATATTACGGAAAATAAAATCCAGGGAGATATCGCCGAGTGTGGCGTGTGGCGCGGCGGCAGTATGATGACCGTCGCTTTGACGTTGCTGTCGCGCGGCGATACGAGCCGAAATTTATATTTATATGACACTTTTGAAGGAATGTCCGCGCCAACCGAATACGATAAAAGTTTCGACGGCGTTTCGGCTGAAGCGCAAATGAATCGGGAAAACGGCAAATGGTGCTACGCGAGCATCGAAGATGTCCGGCGTAACATTCTCTCGACCGGCTACCCGGAAGATAAAATTTATTTGGTGAAAGGCAAGGTCGAAGACACAATTCCGAAGATTATACCTGCTAATCTTTCCCTGCTGCGGCTCGACACCGATTGGTATGAATCAACTAAACACGAGTTGAATCATTTGTTTCCGTTGCTCGCGCCCGAAGGCGTTTTGGTGATTGACGATTACGGGCATTGGCAGGGCGCGAGACGCGCGGTGGACGAATACTTTGCCGAGCAGAACCGGAAAGTTTATCTTCACCGAATTGATTACACGGGAAGAATCGCGGTCGGCATCAATAATTGATAAGTCGCTCCGCTGTTTCTTCAATTGAGAATGACTTTGGTTTATACAGAGGTTGATTATATGAAAATCAGCCCGAAAGTTTTTTCCAATTTTTTATCGCGCATCAAACTTTTCAGCCTAATGCCGCGTCTAAAATTCAGCAAATTCAAATAAACTTGAAAAGCGGTTTTGTTGATAAAGCGAACATTAGAAAGCGGAAATTTCTTGCGCCTTCCGGCTTTTTCGTAGTATATTTGACAATCTTGTTTGATTGGAATAATTTTGACCAATAACCTTAATAGCAAGTCTTTAAAAGTAAGGATAAATAAAATGAATAATATTTTGACCCGAAGCGGCAAAGTTAGTGTGATTTTTGCCTGTGTTTTACTTCTCGTTGTTTCGGCTTCCGCTCAAATCAGTTTGCGTAAAGCCCTTGATTTCGACGGCGACAACAAAGCCGATTTTTCGGTTTTTCGCCCTGAAAATAATGTTTGGTATATCAACCGGAGCGGCGGCGGCGCGTTTACCGCTCAACAATTCGGTTCTTCCAACACGGATTATCAAACTCCCGGCGACTATGACGGCGATAACAAAGGCGACATTGCCGTGTGGCGCGACACGGACGGCGTTTGGTATCGCCTCAACAGCAGCAACAACACTTTCAATGCCGTCGCTTTCGGCGCGACCGGCGACGAGCCGGTTGCCAGAGATTACGACGGCGACGGAAAAACCGACCAGGCGGTTGTTCGCCGCAGTAACGGCGTGATGATTTGGTATGTTTTGCGAAGCACGAACGGACAATTGCAGGCTGCCCAATTCGGCGCGGCAACCGATTACACTGCGCCGGGCGATTATGACGGCGATTTAAAATTCGATTACGCCGTCCAGCGTCCCGGAGCAAATCCGACTGATGCGGGAATTTTCTATATCCTTCAAACACAAACTAACACTTTGGCTTCGATTACCTGGGGTCTTAGCAACGATTTGGTTGTGCCGGGCGATTATGACGGCGACGGCAAAACCGACGTGGCGGTGGTTCGTGCAACCGGCGATTTGCCGCCGCCTTTTCCGCCGCCGTCTAATGAGTTAACTTGGTATATTCGTCAAAGCACGAACGGTCAATTGAAAGCAGCCGTCTTTGGAGCTTCACAGACGGATTTGAGCGTGCAAAACGATTATGATGGCGACGGTAAGACCGATATAGCGGTTTGGCGCGACACGAACGGAACTTTTTATGTTTTGAGAAGTCTCGACAACGGCGTGACAGGTTTCGCTTTTGGAGCGGCAAACGATTTTCCAATTGCCAGTTACGACACACACTAATTTAGGTTTAATAATCAAACGACGAAAGGTTGAAGACATAGATGATGTCTTCAACCTTTTTGTTTTGAACGATTTTATAATAACCTGTTGTGAACGATGAACCGTTTGTCAGCAACAATCCGCGAAAAATTTCCTTTTAAGAAAATCGTCATTATCGGCGATTTGGTCGCCGACCAATTTCTTCACGGCACGATTGCCCGCGTTTCACGCGAAGCGCCGGTTTTTATTCTTCGCCACGACGAAACCGAAACTTTGGCGGGCGGCGCGGCAAACGCGGCGGTCAACGTCGCATCGCTCGGCGGGCGGGCGGTTTTAATCGGCATCGTCGGACGCGATGCCAACGGCGACGCGCTTTTGGATAAACTTCAAAAATCGAAAGTTGGTTGCCGGTATGTCGTTCAAAGCGACACATACCAAACGACGACGAAAGTGCGCGTTCTCGCCGGACAACATTACGCGCCGCGTCAACAGGTCATTCGCATTGACTATGAAAATACTGAGAAGATTAGTAATACGTTAAAGATCAAACTAAAAGAGAATCTTCTCGCAGCCGCCGAAAATGCCGACGCGATTATGATTTCCGATTACAATTACGGTGTGGCAAATCCCGAAACCGGGCAACTCGCCCGCAAAATCGCCCAAGACGAAAAAATTCCGCTGCTCGTTGACTCGCGTTTTAACTTAAAAAGTTTTGCGGGCGCGACGACCGCCACGCCGAACCAGGACGAGGTCGAACAGATTTTGGGCAAAGGCTACACCGAGCGCGATTGCGTCGAGCTTTGTGAAAATCTCGGCTACGAATCTTTGCTCATCACGTGCGGAAATGACGGAATGCTTTTGATTGAAAAGAACAAATCGCCGGTTTCTTTAAAAGCCGTCGGCGCGAAAGAAGCAGTTGATGTCACCGGCGCGGGCGATACCGTGATTGCCGCTTACGCTTTAAGTTTGGCTTCGGGTTTGAGTTTTTTGGAAGCCGCCGATGTTGCAAATCACGCCGGCGGCATTGTCGTAATGAAAAAAGGAACGGCTTCGGTAAGCGCGGAAGAATTAATCGCGTCAGTATTAAAAAAAACCGACAGCGCGCATAAAACGCAAACGACTTTATGAAATCCGTAAACCCGATACAATCTTTCGCGCCGATTTTAGACAGAATGCGATTGGTCGCGCGAGCGGCGATTGACCGTCAAAACGGCGGCATAATAGTTTTGGCAAACGGTTGTTTCGACTTTTTTCACGTCGGTCACATTCGATATTTGGCTGAAGCGAAGATGCTGGGCGATTATTTAATCGTCGGCATCAATTCCGACGAACAGGTGCGGAAATTAAAAGGCGACAACCGTCCGCTTATTCCTGAACAGGAACGCGCCGAGATTATTTCCGCGCTCAAATTTGTTGATTACGTCACCGTTTTCCCGGAGCCGACGGTCGAAGAATTGATTCGCGCCCTGCGTCCCGATTTTCACGCCAAAGGCACCGACTACACAGTTGACTCCGTGCCTGAGCGCGAAATTGTTCGAGAATACGGCGGAAAAGTCGCCATTGTCGGCGACCCGAAAAACCATTCGTCAACTGATTTGATCTGTAAAATTCGTCTTTAGTTTTGCGTCATTTGTCCTTTGCACCATTTAATCAATAATCGAATTTTAAGCAACGAAACGAAGGACAAATGACGAAAAACTGAGGACGAATCATTTATGTGGCAAGCACGAACAAAAACCGATTTGATCGTTGAAGTTTGGGAAAAACTCGACTGCGAATCGGTCGGCAGGCAGGAAATCGAAGCGATTGAAACGGTCGTGCGCGAAACTTATGGCTTCAGCGCGGTAGAATCGCCGATGATTATCGCCCGTTTGCTGGCTGATGAAGGAGCGGAACTGCGTCACGCGGAGATTATGGAACTCGATGTCGAACGGCGGAGCGAATCGCCGTATGACGCGATGTTTCGCAATATCTTAAAGTTCTCCGATTTCCGGCAGACGATTCTTTCAATTCGGCAACTCGACAATTTACGCAAAAAATTCGTCGCCGAAAACGACCGCGAAGGATTGCGACTGATGCGCGAAATCGCTTTGAAAGGTAAAAACCGCGCTTCGATGATTTCTAAAAACGAAAAAGTCGCGCCCGGCAAACGCGCCGAAAAACACGAAGTCGCCGAATGGTTTACCGTTTGGCTGCAAAATCCTGAAGTTTTTGAAAACTGGGTCGCGCTGCGGCAAAACTCGCCCGATTTCGTCGAGCGCTTCGGCAAAACAGAAGGTTGAAAGAATCCATCTGAAAACGAAGTAACGCTCGGAGTTTTTCCCGCGACCCGAAATTGGCTTTAGCCCGAACGGTTTTGATCGGAGAATAAACTTATTTCCCGATGATGATTTTTCAGACTGGCGAAGCAAAATTTTAAAAGCGATCCGGCGGTCATCATCGGCAAACAGTCGAATTTATTAAAGGCGGGCTTGTCCGTCTTTTTCGCGTCAATGGTTTCTCGGCGCGAAATTGTTATGAATTTTCCGAAAACATCCTGTCATTGACACTGTTTTACCCTCAACCGTATCAGTCTTCGCAAAATGTTTCTAACCGAACTGAATCGGATTTTTAAAAAATAGAAAATCACCTTTATGTTCAAGCAGGAAAATAATCACATTCCCGGCATTTTCAATTACTGCGACCGTTGGTGCGAGCGTTGTCCGCTTACAAAGCGGTGTCGCGTTTACGCGATGGAGCAGGAACGCGCGGGCGGTGAACACGACGCGGCGCGTGAAGCGTTCGAGCGCAATTTGCAAAACATTTTCGCTGAAACCAAAGAGATGCTCCGCGAAGCCGCCGCTGAACGCGGCATTGATATTGACGCGCTCGATCTTGAAGAAGCCGGACTAATCATCGAACGTAAACGCCGGACAATCGAGCAGCAGGATTTAACGAAGCTCGCCGAAAAATACAACAAACAAGCGAGCCTTTTTTTGCGGGCGCAGGATTTATCCGGCGCGACGATTGACCAAAACCGGCTTGAAATGCTGCAAATAATCGGCTGGTATCATTTCTTCATCGGGGCGAAAATCAATCGCGCTTTATACGCCGAAGCCGACTACGAAGAAGACGCCGACTTTGACGCTTTTCGCAGCGACGGCGACGGCTCGATTAAAATCGCCCTTATCGGCATTGACCGTTCAATCATCGCTTGGAATCTTTTTGTGACAGACGAAACCAGCCGTGATGTAAAACCGTTAATCCAACTTCTTGAAACGCTGCGTGTGTTGTGCGAAGAAAAATTCCCGAACGCGAGAGGTTTTCTGCGCCCGGGATTTGATGAACTTGAAATGGTGATGTAAAAGTTCGGAGTTCGTTTGAAGCGCGGACTCCGGACTCTTACGGATGCGTCATCTCTTCCGGCTTCACATATTCGTCAAACTGCTCGCCGGTTAGAAGTCCCAACTCAATCGCCGATTCCTTTAACGAACTTCCCTTTTTATGCGCGTTCTTCGCAATCTTTGCCGCGTTGTCGTAACCGACGTATTGATTTAAAGCCGTCACGAGCATTAAAGAATTTTGTAAATACTCGTCAATTTGCTCGCGGTTCAATTCGATGCCGTTGATGCAGAATTCGACGAAACATTGGCAAGCATCGTTCAATAATCTGACCGAGTGCAGAAAGTTGTGAATCATCACAGGCTTGAAAACATTGAGTTCAAAATTTCCCTGCGAACCGGCGAAACCAATGCAAGCGTCGTTTCCCAAAACCTGCGCGGCGACCATCGTCATCGCTTCGCTTTGCGTCGGATTGACTTTGCCCGGCATAATCGAACTGCCCGGCTCGTTTTCCGGCAGGGTTATTTCGCCGATTCCGCAGCGCGGACCCGACGCGAGCCAGCGCACGTCGTTGGCGATTTTCATCAAGCTGCAAGCCAGAGTTTTTAACGCTCCCGAAGCGAAAACGATTTCGTCGTGCGCCGAGAGAGCAGCAAATTTATTCGGATGCGCTTTAAATGGCAAACCGGTTAGTTCCGCGATTTGGTGTGCCGCGCGTTCCGCAAATTCGGGATGTGAATTTAAACCGGTGCCGACCGCCGTGCCGCCGATTGCCAAATCTAGCAGACCGGACATCACGAGATTTAATCTTTCAACGTCGCGCTCAATCAAACTTGCCCAGCCGCCGAATTCCTGTCCGACTGTCAAAGGCGTTGCGTCCTGCAAATGCGTTCGACCGATTTTGACAACATCGGCAAATTCTTTCGCTTTCGCGTCAATCGCATCGTGAACCGCTTGAACAATCGGAATTAAATCGTTCAACGTTTCGGCAGCGGAAATATACATCGCCGTCGGAAAAGTGTCGTTCGACGACTGCGACATATTCACGTCGTCGTTCGGGTGAACGGGTTTTTTGCTGCCCATCTCACCGCCCGCTATTTCGATGGCGCGATTAGAGATTACCTCGTTCGCGTTCATATTCGTCTGCGTGCCGCTTCCCGTCTGCCAGACGCGCAGCGGAAAATGCGCGTCCAAATCGCCCGCGATAACTTCGTTTGCCGCCCGCACAATCAAATCCGTTTTTTCGAGCGTCATCTTGTCCGATTTCAATTGATGATTAACAATCGCGGCGGCTTTTTTCAAAATGCCGAGCGCGCGAATCATCTCGCGCGGCATCGTATCGAAACCGATGTTGAAATGATGCAGACTGCGCTCGGTCTGCGCGCCCCAATATTTATCCGCTGCGACGTGGATTTCGCCCATCGAATCGGTTTCAATGCGTGTATTTGTTTCGAATTTTTCCGGTGTCATAATTTGTAAAACGCGCTGTCGAAGCATTTTTTTCAATTATAATACGGTTAACCTGAAACGAAGAAATTTCGGTGGCTTTAACAATTTCTTTTGATTGTGTTCCAATCTCAAATGCCGTGAAACAAAGACGGTTTTCGGCGGTTCAGTTCCGTCCAGGTGATGAGCGCGGCGTGCGGCAGAGTCAGCGCGGAAAGCAAAACCAGATAGGCAGTGGTATAGTTTGCAAAGTCCGAGAGGCGAAGTTGTAATAGCCAGAAAATCAAGCCCAACCCGAATAGCGAGACGAGCGTGATCGGGAGAGAGCGGCGGTGAAATCTGCCGACGATTTGCCGCAAATTTCTAAGCTCGAAGGCTTTTTCATTTTGTTCGTAGATTTCGAGCCGCAGCAGGTGTCGCCACGAATGAACGCCGATCAGATAAATCGTGACGGCTAAAAGCGGAGTTGTGAACCAAAAAAAAGATAGCAAAAAAGCCGATTCGAGCAAAATTAAAAGTCGGCTGGCAATTAGTAATCTGGAATCGCGCAAAAGCGCGGCAAAGTTATTAAACGAAATCAGCAGAATTCCAAATGCCAGCGTGTATGGCGCGAAGCTCAGCAAAATTTCGGCTGAATTCGCATCTAATTTCCCCAGAACAGAGCCGCTTTCGTTCGGGTAAAACGCCAACGGCGCGGACATCACAAGCAAGCCGCGACCGAGCGAATTGACGAACCAATCGCCGGTGCTTACAGTTTCCCAAACAGCATCGCCGCTGCCAAAATGCCAAGCCGTCAACGCTAAAAAGCCGATTAAGACCGCGCCCGGGAGAAAATACCAGATGCCGACAACCGCTGACGCGAGCAACAGATATGTTCCCAACAACCCGACAAGCCCGCGGAAAGATTGGCGCGCGCTGCGGGTTGTGTCGAACAAAATCCAAAAATCGTAAGCGCCGTGCGGCAAACCGAAAAGCAATGCGCTGAACAAAAGCAGCCACGCGCCCGCAATTTCCGAATTTTCACCGCTCAACGCGCCGAGCAACCAGCCGCCGAACAGACTTGTCCAGGGAATGATATAAAGTGCTGTGCGATGACTGAATTTTCTCATTTCTCTCGCTTGCCGCAGCAAAATTTCGCCGCAGACTTTGCCAGCCCGCCGCACCGAAACTCAGTTTCGGCAAAGCATTGATAACCGCTAAATCATCGGCTGCCGAACTTTCTTCGGTTAAGAATCTAATCAGCGAATCCGGTGAAACTTTTTCAAACATTCGCAGAAAAGAATCTTTCCCCAAAGCTGGATTTCCGACGAGAGCTTCCAAAAACACTCGGTCGAAAAAATCGTATTTGCGCGACGCGAACGTTTGCGGAATTCTTCGCTCTTCAACGATTGCCCGCGCTATTTCCGAAGTCTGACGCTGAATCCGGTGAAAAGCGTATCCGCTCGACGGGCGCGCGCTGCCGCCCGTAACGCCGATCGCAAACATTCGCTCGCCCAGTTTCGTCGGTATTTTCGCGGTTGTCATCGGTAATTTGCCCGATTCTTCGGCTTTAATATCGTAGTCGGCGCCGAAATTTTCGGCAATATAAGTTGTCACGGCATCCAGATGAATGCCGTTTGTGTTTTTGGCGTTATTAAGGTTCGTGCTTCCCAGATAACGCGCGTCAAATACCAGGTTTGCCTTTCGGAAAGAAATATTGGGTGAAAGAAACTAAACGCTTTTATCAGTTTTGTTAATACGTCAGCTGGCGTTCTTAAACTAGAACTCAAATTTTCAGATACTCGACGACAAATCTCGTAATCGGCGGTTCTTCATCACCGAGCATTTCTTCAAAATTAACTTGTTCAAAATGATTCGCCGCAAAGCGCGATAAATCCTGACGCGATAAAGCCCACGGCATCTCCGTCGGAACTTCATCGTCTTCGCGCCCGCGCGTGACAACGATTAACCGCCCGCGAAACGCGACGAAGTTGGCAATCGCGTCAATCACTTTGGAGCGCATTGCGAGCGGCAGAGGCTGAATCGTATAAACTTCCAACACAAATTCAAACGCCTGAAACCATTCTTTCGGCGGATCGAACAGATCGGCGACAAAGAATTTTATATCTGTGTCGGCGTGAAGCAGCCGCGCCCATTCAATTGCCGTCGGCGAAATATCGAACGCCGTTACCTTAAAACCCAAATCGTGCAAATAACGTGCATCGTCGCCGAGACCGCAGCCGACGACCAAAGCGTTTAGATTGTCGCCGCGCAAGTTGGTTTTTTCCGCCCAAGCGCGGAGAAATTTGTTTGGCTCCAAATCTGCCCACGGAATTTTCTCGTTGTCGCCACTGGCTTCTTTATAAAGCGCGTCGAACCAGCCGGTAGCATCGCCGTTTTCAGCAAATTCGTTTTGCAACTGTTTTGTGCGTTCACGCGCATCGTGTGTTTCAAAGCTCATAAAATTTACGATTCAAAATTTCACCCTGACTATCATATGATCGGGTTATTCGCTTCAGTCCAAGCCGTCCAGCCGCCCGCCATCGAAAGTACGTTCGTGTAACCCATCCGTTGCAGATTGTCCGCTGCAAGCGCGGAACGATAACCGCCGCCGCAATATAAAATCAACTCCGCGTCTTTGTCGGGAAATTTTCCCAAGATGTCGCGTTCGATAACGCCGCGCCCGATGTGCGTCGCGCCCGCCGCGTGTCCCGCCGCGTATTCGTTATCTTCGCGCACGTCAATCAACGCCGCACCCGCTTTTACTTTTTCCAAAGTTTCTTCAACCGAAACTTCAGTGACGCGGCTTTTCGCCGCTTCTGCGATTTGCAAAAATTCTTTTGAATGTTCCATCCGAAAAGTTTAAGCCGACTTTTCCTACACCGCAACTAGATTGAACGGGCGCAAGTTCTTATAATAAATCTTTTAGCATTAAATTTAATAAAAACAGAGGTTAAAACATTGGCAGAACAATACGACGTAACAATTATCGGTTCGGGTCCGGGCGGCTATGTCGCGGCGGTTCGCGCGGGACAATTAGGCTTGAAAGTGGCGATTGTCGAAAAGGAAAAAGACGCGCGGCTTGGCGGAACGTGCGGATTGCGCGGCTGTATTCCGACCAAAGCGCTTTTACAATCGGCTCATCTTTACGAAAAAGCCGGGCACTTCGAACAATTTGGTTTGAAGGTTGAAGGTTTAAGCTACGATTTCGAGAAAGTTCAAAAATATAAAAACGATGTCGTCTCGAAAAACTCGGCGGGCGTGACTTATTTGATGAAGAAAAACAAAGTCACGGTCTTTAACGGATTCGGTAAAATTACCGGCAAAGGCAAAATCGAAGTCGCGCTCGACGGCGGCAAGACGGAAACTATCGAAACAAAAAACATTATCATCGCCACCGGCTCGGTCGTGCGCCCAATTCCCGGCTTTGAAACCGACGGCAAGCAAGTCGTTAATTCCGACCAGATTTTAGAATTAAACAAAGTTCCGAAATCAATGCTCGTTTTAGGTTCGGGCGCGGTCGGCGTGGAATTCGCATCGGTTTACTCGCGCTTCGGCTGCGAAACGACCGTCGTCGAACTGATGGATCGAATCGTTCCGGCGGAAGACGCGGAAGTTTCGAAGGAACTGCAAAGAGTTTTCAAAAAGCGCGGCATCAATTGTCTGACCAGCTTGAAAATGGACAAAATCGAAAAATCTAAGAAAGGCGTAAAAGTTTCAGGGAAAGATGCGAAAAGCGCGGACGTTGCGCTCGAAGCCGAAATGCTGCTCGTCGCCATCGGACGAATGCCTTATACCGAAAATCTCGGACTCGAAAACACAAAAGTCGTCGTCAATCCGCGCGGCACCGTCAAAGTCAACGAATACTGTGAAACCGACGAGCCGAACGTCTTCGCCATCGGCGACGTGATTGACACCGCCTGGCTCGCGCATCTCGCCAGCAAAGAAGGAATTCTTGTCGTCGAAAAAATCGCGGGCAAAAAAGTCGAACCGATCAATCATCGCCTCGTCCCAAACTGTACCTACTGCGACCCGGAAGTTGCGTCAGTCGGCTTGACCGAAGCAAAAGCAAAGGAAGAAGGCTACGATGTTAAAATCGGCAAATTCCCGTTCTCGGCATCGGGCAAAGCGCGAATTTTGGGCGAAACCGACGGCTTCGTAAAAATCGTTTCGGAGAAAAAATACGACGAAGTTCTCGGCGTTCACATCATCGGACCACACGCGACGGAGTTATTGGCAGAGGCTTGCGTGGCGATGCAGTTAGAATCAACTGCTGACGAATTAGGTAGAACGATTCACGCGCACCCGACCGTCAGCGAATCAGTGATGGAAGCGGCGGAAGGCGTTCACGATTTGACAATTCATATGTAATTTTGCGGTTATCGGAAAGCTTAAACGGTCAATCGAATTAGAAATTCGATTGACCGTTTTTATTTGTAGAAATTTTGACAGTGATGAAATTGCCTCAAGCGTTTTGTTTCTGTTTCTTTTCGCTTTGCGATAAAACCTTTTCGTAAAATTCAATATAATGCGGAATGGCGAGTTCGGAGCTGTAGCGGGCGACGGCTGATTCGCGGGCTTTTGCGCCGAAAGTCGCGCGCATTTCTTCGTCGCCCAAAAATTTCATCACGTCGTTCGACATTTTTTCCGTGTCGCCAATGTCGCTTAAAAAGCCGGTTTCGCCGTCGGTAACCACTTCCGGGATGCCGCCGATGCGCGTGGCGATAACGGGAACTTCGCAGGCTTCGGCTTCAAGTGCGGCAAGTCCAAATGATTCGAGTTCCGACGGCAGCAGGAAGACATCCGCCACACCGAGATAGTCAGCGATATTTGCTTGTTTGCCGACGAAGGCAATCGAATCTTTGACGTTTAACTGTTCGGCGCGGTAATTACAAGCCGAGCGTTCCGGTCCGTCGCCGACCATAATCAATCGAGCGTGTCCGCCTTTCGCTTTGACTTTCGCTAAGATTTCCACGCAGTCGAGCGGACGTTTGACGGCGCGGAAATTGGAAACGTGGACGAGCAGTTTTTCGCCGTTTGGCGCAAGTTCACCGCGCAGAGGCGATTCGGGCAGGCGTTTGTAATGACACGGACAGATAAAATTCGGAATCACTTCGATTTCGTCGAAGTCGAAAGTCTCAATCGTCGCTTGTTTCAAAAATCTCGAAACCGCCGTCACGCCGTCCGATTGCTGCAAGCCGTAGCGCGTAATCGGCAGGTAAGAGCGGTCAGCGCCGACGAGCGTAATATCAGTTCCGTGCAAAGTCGTAATCACTGGAACGTAGCGTTTTTGTTTGATTGATTCGCGGGCGAGAATCGCGCTGATTGAATGCGGAATGGCGTAATGAACGTGCAGCAAATCGAGTTTTTCCGCTCGCGCGACGGTCGCCATTTTCGTCGCCAGAGCTAAATCATACGGCTGATGTTCGAACAGCGGATAGCTCATCATCTCGACTTCGTGAAACCGCACGCGCTCGTTGAGTTCGGTCAGACGCGTCGGCAGCATCGAGGAAATAAAATGAACATTATGCCCGCGGATGGCGAGTTCGCGTCCCAATTCCGAACCAACAATTCCGCTTCCGCCGTAGGTTGGATAAACCGTTATTCCGATATTCATATTTATGAGAATAGTTGAGCGGCGAACGATTGAAAAGCAAAAAAATGTAAAATTATTGGAAAGTTTAAAAGTTCGATTGGCAGAAGCCGCGCAATTTCTTTACTTTTTCATTCGTCTGACGTAATAAACGACTCTGCCGCGGTCGTCGGTAAACAGAAACGAATCGGGTGAGATCTTCATCACGTCACACGGGCGACCGAAGGTGTTTCTGCCTTCGACAAAACCCGTGATGAAATCTTGCTGTCTATTATTTTCGCGCACCGTGACGATTTTATAACCGCGCCGGTCGTTCCGATCAGTCGAACCGTGCAGCGCGACGAGAAAGGAATTTTTGAGATCGGTTTCCGCTAGGTAAAACCAATCCTGACCTTTTACGTCCGTGTAAAAAGCGACGCTGTTCGGGTTTCGCAGGTTCGTCATAAACGGCACTACTTTGCCGAATTTTCCCAGCCTTGAATTCCACGCGTCGAGAATATAAACCGCGCCTTTTCGGTTGTCGCTTATATCGAAAAGGTCGGTCACAAAAATTCGTTTGTCGGGCGCGACGGCGAAAAGCCGGACGTGCTTCAAGTTTTCCGCCGCCGGAATGATTTTATAATTCGCGGGCAAATTTAGGTTGCATTCTCTGCCGTCTTTAAGCGAGGCTTTTTTTCGGGACCAGTTTAATTTGAGCGAAACCCGAAAAAGCGAAGATTGAAAACAGAAACAAAACTATTGACGATGCTTTCAAAAAGATTTCAAACGCCTTGATGATGAATAGTTGAGTCGTGTTCATTTCGCTTTATAAGTGTCAATTGCGCCATTTTTTCTTGAACTTCCCCTCTTTTCCCCTCCACCATTCGCGCCATTCTTCGATGGCTTTTTCTCTCGCTTCCGGCGAACTCGCCGGTTGGAAATTAAGTCATGTATTCGTCGCGTCACGCAAACACATTTCGGCGAAAAAGCGCGTTTGTAAATCTTTGCTTCGCAGCAAATCAATCAATTCGGATATGGAATTTTCGGCAAATTTTTTCCGTCTTTCTGCAAATTCCTCTTTTTTCACTTTTGCCTTTCACCTTTTTTCTTTTGTCTTAAAATCGTCCGCGCCGGTGCGCCGTCGCCCGTTCCGCCGACGATTTTCAGCGGCAGACAAATCAATTCATATTCGCCCGCCGCAATTTCGCGCAAATCAAGTCCTTCAATAATCACGACTTCTTTTTCGAGCAGCGTAATGTGCGTATCGAAAGTTTCCGCGCCGAATTTTTCCACCGATAAATAATCAATGCCGACGAGCTTGATGTTCAAATCAACCAACGCTTTCGCCGCGTCCGGCGCAATGTATGTAAAATCTTTGCGAAAGCCATGCGAGAAATTGTTCCAAAAATCCGAGTTGCGGGTTTTGAACAAAACACGCTCCGCGCCGTCAAGATTTTCGATATGTTTAGCTTCAATCGCCGTTACGCTTTTATCAATCTCGACTACGCGGCATTTACCGACGAGTTTTTCGAGTTCGAGTTCGTGGACTTGCCTTGCACCTTCAATAAAATGATTTGGCGCGTCAACGTGCGTCCCCGTGTGAATGCCGCAGCAAAGACGCGAAACATTAGCCGTGTCGCCCCGCGCAATCGCGTTCGCAATCGTAATTTCAACCGTCGGATCGCCTTCGTAAACGGGCGTATTCTCGCTAATCGGAACGGTTATATCGTAGATTTTCATATAAATTTTACCAGGACAAGAGCCACAAAAGGCACAAAGTTCACAAAAGATAAATCATTTTTTAGTCTGAAAATTTTTGCGCCTTTTGTGCCTTTTCGTGGCTATGTTCAAAGAAAATTATGTTTTCGCTTCGTCTGTTTTGTCGTCTTTTCTTGAAAAAAACATATCCAGAATCAAAAGACCCGCGCCGATGCAGATTGCCATATCCGCGACGTTAAAAGTCGGATAATGCCAATTGCCGAACTGCACGTCAATAAAATCTACGACGAAGCCGAGCCGCATTCTATCTGTGACGTTGCCCAAAATACCCGCCAGCAATAACGCCAGCGCGCCGAGCAGACGGTCGTGGGAACGCGGCACGCGCCAGAAATAATACAGCACCAAAATCGCCGCTACGCCCGCGACTGCCGATAAACCCCAGCGTCCCGCATTGCCGTGATCGTCCAGGAAACTAAATGCTACGCCCGTATTCTGCGCGTAAGCGAAATTAAGAAATCCCGGAATGACCGCCCAATCATCGCCGAAACGCAGACGGCGAATCGCCCACGCTTTCGTCGTCTGGTCAATCATAAAAACCGCGCCCGTCACGAGCAGGTAAGCGATTTTCCAATAAATATCTTTTTTATTTATCATCGAAATTTAGTTGCGAGGAACTGCTCAATTGGTTCGCTCGATTTCCTGCAAAGCGGCAAAGCATCGTTCGCACACGGTCGGATATTTTTCCGACTCGCCGACTCTGGTCGAATAATTCCAACAGCGTTCGCATTTCACGCCGTCGGCTTTATGGATTGCAACATTTAGCGCGTCGCCTTCGTGAACTTCGACTTGCGAGACGATAAACAAATACCGCAAATCTTCATAATAAGCGATCAAAAAGCGCGTCGTCTCTTTATCAACCGTCAAGATAACTTTCGCTTCGAGAGACGAACCAATTTGTTTGGCGTTTCTGGCTTCTTCGAGAGCCTTTAAGACTTCATCGCGGATTGAAAAAAGCCGTTCCCAATCTGCCGTAAGCTGCGAATCGTCCGCGCCCGACACTTTCGGAAATTCCGCCAAATGAACCGATTCGGATTTCTGATTCGGCAAGTTTTCCCACGCTTCGTCAGCCGTAAAAGCGAGAATCGGCGCGAGCAATCGGCACAACTTATCCGCGATTTCATAAAGCGCGGTTTGCGCCGAACGACGCTCCAAACTTCTCGGCGCGTAGATGTAAAGCCGATCTTTGATAATGTCGAAATAACGCGCCGACAGGGTTACGGTGACAAAATTATAAAGTGTTTGGTAAGCAGTTTGAAAATCGTAATTCTCATAACCGCGCAAAACTTTTTCAACTACGACGTCCATTTCCGCCAACACCCAACGGTCAATTTCGAGCATTTCCCGTATGGAAACCGAGTCGGATTCAGGATTAAATCCGTCGAGATTGCCGAGTGCGTAACGCAAAGTATTTCTAAATTTTCGATAAGCGTCCACGATGCGCGACAAAATCTCGTCCGAGCAGCGCATATCTTCCGTGTAATCAACCGCCGCCGCCCAGAGCCGCACGATTTCCGCGCCGGATTTACTGACGACTTCGTTCGGGGAAACAGCGTTGCCGGTTGATTTGTGCATCTGCTTGCCTTCGCCGTCCACGACCCAGCCGTGCGTGATGAGATTTTTATACGGCGATTTGTCGTGCGCCGCCAAACCGCACATCAAGCTCGAATTAAACCAACCGCGAAACTGGTCGCCGCCTTCGAGATAAACGTCCGCCGGAAATTGCAGATTGTCGCGCGTCTCCAAAACCGCGACGCACGACGAACCCGAATCGAACCAGACATCGAGAATGTCGGTTTCTTTCGTAAAATCCGCCGCGCCGCATTTCGGACATTTGAAATTATCGGGCAGCAAATCTTTCGCTTCACGGTTATACCAAGCGTCTGCCGTTTCCGCCTGGAAAATATCGGCAACGTGATTCACGATTTTTGGATCGGCAACCGCTTCGTCGCAACCGCTGCAATAAAAAACCGGAATCGGGACGCCCCACGAACGCTGGCGCGAAACGCACCAATCCGGTCTGCCGGAAATCATATTTCGCATCCGACCCATCGCCCAATTCGGATGCCAATTTACCTGTTCGACTTCGCGCAACGCGCCCGCGCGGAGCGGAACGTCAGCGTTTTGACCGCTGTCTTTTGCGATGTCGTCCATCGTGATAAACCACTGCGGCGTGGCGCGGAAAATCACCGGCTTTTTGCATCGCCAGCAGTGCGGGTAACGGTGATTATAATTTTCAGTGTAAAGTAACGCGCCCGTTTCGCGCAGAAATTCGACGATTTTCGGATTCGCCTTAAATATGAATTCGCCCGCGAAATGTTCGACTTCCGCCGTAAACTTCCCGCCGCTGTCAACCGGACAGTAAATTTCCAGCCCGTAATTTTTGGCGATGTGAAAATCGTCCGCGCCGTGACCGGGCGCCGTGTGAACGCAGCCCGTTCCTGATTTGTTGGCGGATTTATTTTCAAAACGCACGTCAAGTTCGACCTCTGCGTCTGCCTCGCCCAAAGTAACGTGTTCGCCGTTCATTATCAGTGAAGTGCGGTCGAGCCAGGCGTGTTTTGCTTCGAGTTTATCCAACTTTGAACCTTTGAATCTGGCTAATTCTTTCGCGTCAGTCAAGCCGCAGAGTTCAGAAAAAGTTTTCGCCAATTCAGACGCGACGATGTAACCTTCACCATTCGCCTCAATCGCCGAATAATCAAAATCGGGATGAACGGCGATTCCCAAGTTTGCCGGAAGCGTCCAGGGGGTGGTCGTCCAGATGACAACGAAAACATTTTTCCCTCTCAACTTTTCGTCAATCAAACCAGCATCGCTTTTTAAAGGAAACTTCACGTAAACCGACGGCGAGGTGTGTTCTTTGTATTCGACTTCGGCTTCGGCAAGCGCGGTTTGGTCGTGAACGCACCAATAAACGGGACGCAGCCCTTTATAAACGAAACCGCGCTCCAGGAATTTTCCAAACAATCGCGCCGTTTCCGCTTCGTAATCGTTCGACATCGTTAAGTAAGGATTTTCCCATTCGCCCAAAATTCCCAGACGCGAAAAATCCCTGGTCTGCCCGTCCATCGCTTTGGCGGCGTGTTCGCGGCAGATTTTCCGAAACGTCGAGACGGGCAAATCGTTTTTGTTCTTGCCTTTCTCGGCTAATTTCTTCTCGACGTGCGTTTCAATCGGCAAGCCGTGACAATCGTAGCCCGGCACATACGGCGCATCGAAATTCATCATCGTGCGAGTTTTGACGACGAAATCTTTGAGAATTTTATTGAGTGCCGTGCCGATATGAATGTCGGCATTGGCATATGGCGGACCGTCGTGGAGAATAAACTTTTCCGCGCCTAACCGCGCCGCTCGAATACGTTCGTAAAGTTTCGCGTCCGCCCATTTTTTCAAGCGCGCGGGTTCTGATTGTCCGAGATTCGCCTTTTGCGCGAAATCGGTTTTCGGTAAATTAACGGTTTTCTTCAGTTCCAAAGGTTCAGTCATAATCAAAGTCGGTGGTCAGCAGTCAGCGATTATCAACCGCTAAATGAGACCCCTATAAAAAATCAAATTCTAACATTTATCAGACAAAAAATCCGAAATTCATAAGCTGAAACCCAAAATCGAAAAAGTCCCAAGCCTTTCATCAGACTTGGGACTTAACAAACGAAGACTTGTCTTCGGCTCTCACGGAGCAAAGTCCCTGTCGGTAATAATGCTGAGTATGTCGAAAGTGAATTTCATAAAATCTTACTTTTACATTTATGCCAAGATTTTCGGATTTAGTCAAAAGTCGAACGATTGAGTTGAAGGGGCGCGAAACAAGCTACTTTTAGCTGATAAAATAATTTACACGACTTTCAACCGCTTCACGAATTGCTTTGAGATTTTCCTCCGAATCGGCTTCAAATCTTAGAACAAGGATTGCCTGCGTGTTGGAGGCGCGAACCAAGCCCCAGCCGTTTTCAAATAAAATTCTCGCGCCGTCAATCGTAATGACTTCGTTGGTTTGTGCGAATTCTTCGGCGATTTTTCGGACGATTTCAAATTTTCTTTCATCGCTGCAATCAACCCGCAGTTCGGGCGTGGAGAAAGTTTCCGGTAAATCGGAGAGCAGTTGCGAAAGCGGTTTGTCGGTATTCGAGAGAATTTCCAAAACGCGCGCGCCCGCGTAAGTCGCGTCGTCGAAGCCGTAAAAACGGTCGGCGAAAAATATATGCCCGCTCATTTCTCCGGCAAGCGCGGCGTTCGTTTCCTTCATTTTCGCTTTGATTAAAGAATGTCCGGCTTTCCACATCAGCGGCGTGCCGCCGTGCGCGGCGATGTCATTGAAAAGGTTTTGCGAGCATTTCACTTCGGCGATGATCGTCGCGCCCGGATTATTTTTTAAGATTTCGCGCGACAGCAAAACCATCAATTCGTCGCCCCAAATGATGCGCCCGTTTTCGTCAATTACGCCGATGCGGTCGCCGTCGCCGTCAAAGGCAATTCCTAAATCCGCGCCTGATGCGGTCACTGCCTTAATTGCGTCCAGCAGATTTTCGACGACGGTCGGGTCGGGATGATGATTCGGGAAATTGCTGTCCGGTTCGGTGAAAAGTTTGACCAATTCGCAGCCTAATCGTTCGTAAACCGGCACACCCGTCACGCCGCCCATTCCGTTGCCGCCGTCCACCACTACTTTTAAACGGCGGTCGCCCAAATTTATTTTCGACAAAATATCCGCTTCGTATTCAGCCAGCACCTCCAGATTTTCGCTTTTGCCTTTGCCTTCAGAAAATTCGCCGGACAGAGCGATTTGCTTGATTTCCTGAATCTGCGAACCGAAGAGCGTAGATTTTCCGAGACAAATCTTAAACCCGTTATGATCGGGCGGATTGTGCGAGCCGGTAATCATCACGCCGCCGTCAACCGCTTTGGTATAAACCGTATGATACAAAACCGGCGTTGGAACTCTGCCGATTAAAACCACGTCACAACCCGTTTCGGTAAAACCTTCGACGAGCAAATCCCGAAAGCGCGGCGAACTCACCCGCGCGTCGTAGCCGATAGCAATTCGCTTCGCGCCATTTTTACGAAAAAACGTTCCGATTGCTTTTCCCAAAACGGCGACCGTTTCTTCGCTTAAATCCTGCGGGACGATGCCGCGAATATCGTATTCCCTAAAAATATTTTGATTCATACCTTTATAAAATAAGCCACAAAACTCACTCTGAACGCAAAATGAAAATGCAAAAAAGATTAAAGCAAAGCGTTTCTTGCCGGTAATGCCATTTGCAACCGGCAAACGCGAGTTCTCGCGGACGCGCTCACATGGTCGAGAACAGTTTCGCTTCAGTTCGCCGGTGTCAATTGATTTATGCCCGTCTTTCATTTAACTTAAGGCAACAAACGCTTGCCCGTTGGCATCGAATTTCTCGACTAGCGTTCATCAAATATCAATCAAAATCAGTTATGAAAAATACGTTTCGATTCGTTTATTACACAATTTTATTTTCTGCTTTCGGTTTGGCTGTCGCGGCGCAAACTCCGCGCCCGACTCCGCCGGTTGAAGATAGTGCCGCTTCGAGTAAAACCTTTGAGGTGCGCCTTCCCGTGACGGTCAACGATAAAAAGAAAAAGAAAAACCTCGTCACAGGTTTAACGCGCGGCGATTTTGCGGTCTTTGAGGACGGCGTTCAGCAGGAAGTTACTTTTTTTACCGATGAAAAATCGAATCCGCCGGTTAACGTCGGCGTTTTGATGGACACTTCGCCTTCGACTGCCGGAAAAATGAAATTTTCCAAAGAAGCGGCGAAAAATTTTATTTACACGGTTCTGCGTCTTCGCAAAGACAAAGCCGCGTTTATGACTTTCGACCACGAAGTAAATTTGCGGCAGGATTTTACCGATAAATTGGACTTGCTCGACAGATCGGTTGACAAGGTGAACAAGGTCGGCTCGCAAACAGCGCTTTACGACGCGATTTGGCAATTCTCGGATGAGAAGCTGAGAAACGCGCCGGGCAGACGAGTCATCGTTTTGATTACCGACGGCGACGATACTTTCAGCCGCGCCGAATTAAAGGACGCGATTGACATCGCCCAGCGAACCGAAACAACGATTTTCGCCATCTCGACGAAAGCCGGATTTTTGGGAACCGTGCCGGGCGTTGACGCGGGAACGGTCAAAGACAAAGGCGACAAATTTCTCACTCAACTGTGCGAAGAAACCGGCGGCGAAGCGTTTTTCACCGGCGATATGATCGAACTTGAACGCGCGTTTATGAAAGTATCTCAAGAACTGCGCTCGCAATATATTATTACTTATCGTCCAGCAAATCAGAATTACGACGGCAAAGACCGCAAGGTTGAAGTTCGTTTTAACGATAAAAGCAAAGACGGCGATTATAAAATCCGCACAAAGAAAAGCTATCGCGCCATCCGTGACGGTTTGAGATAAATTTATACAGCAGTTACAAAAAAAATTATGTGTTGGAAAAGAAATTTTGCAGTTTTAACCGTCGTTTTCTCGTTTCTCGGCATGGCGTTTTTCGGTTTGAATTTTTCAAACGCGCAGCAGATGCCGGCTGAAAACAAAAGCGCGTCGCCAACTCCGACTGCTACGCCGACTCCCGAAATAATCGAAGAGGACGATGAAGTTATCAAAATTGATACCGAAGCCGTCAACGTGCTGTTCACAGCGCAGGATAAAAGTCGCCGACTTCTGACCGATTTGAAACAAACCGACGTGCGGTTGCTTGAAGACGGTCAGCCGCAGGAGATTACGGGATTTGCCAGACAGGTTGATTTGCCGCTTTCGCTGGCGATTTTAATTGACACGAGTGCGTCGCAGGAACGCACTTTGCCGGAAGAAAGAGCGGCGGCGAAATCGTTTCTCCAATCGGTCGTCAGACCCGCGAAAGATGAAGTTTCTGTCATTTCTTTTACCGGCGAAGCAACGCTTGAACAGGGACTAACGAACAATTTGCTCCGGCTTAACCGTGCGATTGATAAAGTCGAATTCGTTCCGCCTTCGGGTTATCTCGGCGGCGGAGTTATCGCCGGCGGCACACCGCCAATCTCCGGCGACAATCAAATGACGCAGGGTTCGACCGCGATCTGGGACGCCATCTGGATTACGTCGGAAGAAGTTTTGAAAAATTCGCCCGATAAAACGCGACGCGCCATAATTTTATTGAGTGACGGCGTCAACACTTTCGGCAGCAAAAAATTCGACGATGCGGTGCAAGCGGCTCTGCGAAACGAAGCGGTTATTTATTGCGTTGGTGTCGGCGATGAATTTTACGGCGGCGTTGACAAAGGCACATTAAATAAATTGAGCGAAAAAACCGGCGGGCGAGCCTTTTTCCCGCGCGACGAGTCGGAACTTCGCAAGGCTTTTACGCAAATTCAAATCGAACTGCGTTCACAGTATTTAATCGCTTACGAACCTTCAAACCAAAAACGCGACGGTTCATACCGCAAAATTCAAATTCAGATTGTGAATCCCGAACTGTCCAAACAAAAAGTTTCGCTGACTCACCGGCAGGGTTATTTCGCTCAAAACGACAGCAAACAAAAACCGGCGACGAAATAGTTTTTCACCGGGAGCGCGGATTAGTCGTCCGCGCTCCCGGTTCTAACGATTCCGATTCCAGCCGAAGTTAAAAAAATCTCGTCGGCTTCATTCAATTCTTCTAAATACGATTTTTTTTCTTCGACCGCGTAATTTTCTAAAACAAACGTGCGCGTCGTGCCTTCCAAACAGCCCGTTTCAAGACTTGGAGTGTAAATCGCTCCGTTCTTTTTCCAAAATACGTTTGCCAGACAAGCCGAAACGATTTCGTTTTTTTCGTTGAGCCGAATCGCTTCGGTGAAGCCTTTCGCCCGCGCGTCTTCCAATGCCAAAAGATTTTCCAGGTAATTGCACGATTTTATACCGGCGAGCGGCGAAGCCGAATTTATGCGATAACGTGAAACAGTCAGTCGAATATTTGCGGGAACAACACGTAAATCCGCCGTTTGAATTAACACACTTGTTTTGCTTCTTGTTTCAATTTGCCAGACTGAATTACTAGATTCATCGAAAAAAGTCAGGCGGGCGCGCCCGCGTATGAGATTATTTTTTTCAATAATTTCAAGCAGTGAATTTTTCACCGTTTCTTCGGAAAACTCTGTTAAGTCTATTCCGACTTTTAGCGCGTTTCCGGTTAATCTTCGCCAGTGTTTTTCCCACAAAAAAGGCGTTGATTCGTGAATCGCAATTGTTGTAAAAATACCTTTGCCATAAAGCGCGGCGGAAGATGTAGCGGATAGAAAAGCGTTTTCGGCGGGTAGAACTTGATGATTAAAAGAAATGAATTTGTGCATCTTTTAATTCTAAATAATTTCGGATGATTAAACGCGCGGCGTTTATTTTCAAAAACTAATTTAGAATTGAGAATCGCTCGCGCCTCTCAACCGACGGCGCGGATTCGTTCCTGCTTGCGAGCAACCGGAAAGACGAGGCGAAACGTAGTGCCAAATCCTATTTCGCTCGTCGCCGTAATCGTTCCGGCGTGTTCCTGCACAATTCCGTAAGAAACCGCCAGCCCTAAACCCGTTCCGCTGCCAACGCCTTTCGTCGTGAAAAACGGGTCATAGATTTTGGTCAGATTTTCCGGTTCGATTCCGCTGCCGGTATCCGATACCTCGACGACGATTTTATCTTCAGCATCAAGGGCGGTCGTCAATCTAATTTCGCCGCCGGCAAACATCGCGTCACGCGCATTGATAATTAAGTTCGTGAAAACCTGCTGTAATTTTCCGGCGTTACCATAGATTTTCGGCGGAACAGCGGCGTAATTTTTAATAATTTCGACGTTTGATTTTCTGAGCTGCGGTTCAAGCAGTTGAAGCGTGTCGTCGAGCAGTTTGTTAACGTCAATTTCCGCAAATTCAGCGGCATTGCCGGTGCGGGAAAAATTGAGCAAATTGCCGACGATGTTCGAGGCGCGGTCGGTTTGTTTCTGCACCTTTTGCAGCAGCGCGTGTTTCGGGTCGGTTTCGGGAATCATTCCGAGCAGCATCTGCGTGTAGGATGAGACGCCGGTCAAAGGAGTATTGACTTCGTGCGCGACACCGGCGGCAAGAAGTCCGATTGACGAAAGTTTTTCGCTTTGCTGAAGAGTTTCTTCGAGTTTGATGCGCGAAGTGACGTTTTCTAAAACGATGATCGCGCCGGTTTGATTGTTTGAAACCGAACGAAGCGGCGCGACAGCGACATTTAAAACTAAAGATTTACCTTGATAATTTGTCGTCAGCATTTTGTAGGCATTGCGAATTTCCGTCAGATGCCAGCGCGATTTGCCTAAAATGTTTTCTAAATTCAAGGCGAAACTTTCATCGAAAACTTCTTCGACGAGTTTGCCGATAGTTTCTTCGCGGCTGAGCGCGAGCAGTTCCTCAAACGTCGTATTACAGCGCGTGATGCGTCCCGCTTCGTCAACGGCGAGCAGTCCGACATTGACCGATTCGATGATTGACTCGTTAAATTCTTTGAGCAGTGCGAGTTCTTCGGCGCGTTTTTCCTGCTCCTGATATAGCAAACTATTTTCGATTGCGACGGCGACGTAGCCCGAAACCGTCTGCAAAATTTCTAAATCTTCCGAAGACAAAAGCGAGCCGTCGGACGCGCGTCCCAAACCGAGAACGGCGATCATTTTGCCGCGCACGACGCACGGAACAAAATAGTGAAGTTCCTGACGGTAAATGTTTTTTCCGTTTCTGCCGAGCCTTTCGATTTTTCCCCGAATACCTTTTGTTTCCGTTTCTTCATTCGGCACGTCGTCAATGATTTCTTCTTCGAGCAATTCAAGTTCGTCGGCGCGAACGATTCCTTTTTCGGCTGATTTCCGGCGAATCATCTGCCGAAAATCATTCGGCATTTTATAATGTTCGCTGATGCCGATTGATTTAGCGATGACATAATGTTCGGGTCTATTTTCGTCTTCGATAAAAACCGCGACTTTTTCGACATCGAGAACTTGTCGCAGGCGTTCGGTCAGCGCGTTAAGCAACGGTTTGAGTGCCGTCGTCGCCGACAGCGTTCTGCCGAAATCGAGAAGTCCGTGCCGTAAATCGTAGCGTTCGCCGTAGAAAAACCGCTCGGCGCGTTCGTGCAGAAACTTCTTCAGCGGCTCGGATAAAAGCACGATTCCCGCCATCGCCACAATTCCGATCAAAGCGCGAAGCGTGATGTCGGTCGCCGATAAGTTATTGCCGACAATCAGGAAAATTAAACCTAAAGCTACCGCACCGATCATCATCGCAATCGCCACCGTCGTCATCGCGTAAACCAGCGCGCGTCGCACGACGACATCTACGTCCATCAGGCGATAGCGAACGACGGAATGCCCGAAACTAAGCGGAATCAGGGCGAGCGGTAAAGTCGTCAAAGCGGCGGTCAAGTAATCATCAGTCAGTGAAGGAATGAAACGCTTCACGATTTGAAAAATAATAATCGGCGTGACGGCGACAATCGCTCCCCACATCGCCCATTTGATTCGCTGCCGGACGAGCGGCTGTTGCCGATTCTTCAAAAATCGCCAAAGCAAAACGCCCGCGCCGAGCGACACGCCGATAACGAAATGGTAAAAATTCGCTTGATATAAAACGCCGAGCAAATTAAATTGATCGGCGAAATTATTAAGGCTGGCGATGAACTGAGCTTTTGGAGCGAGATGATAAACAAGTGAAAGGGTGAGGACTAAAATTGAAATTAGACTCGCCGGTACGTAAAGGGCGTAAGTTTTCCAACGCGCATCCGCGTCAAAAACTTCGCTTCTCACCGGATAACGAAGACAGAAATGCAAAAAAAGCGGCACGAAAAAGGCGAAGGCAATATCGTCGAGCAGGCTAACCGCTAAATCGAAATCTTCACCCATGCCAAGCGGTCTATAGACGTGAAAGATGAACGCCGCCAGGCAAACGGTGGCGAAATGCAAAACGAATGGCGATTGACTGCCTTGTTTAAAGAGGACGAAAACGCCGACACCGAGCCAAATTATTCCAACCAGCGATAAGAAAACGAGCGAAGCGGTCCAGCGCGGAAAAGTATCAATGTTCCGCAGGTCGACGTAGTAAAAATTGTTAGCGAAAGAATAGGAAGGTCGTTGATAAAAGTAAGTTAATTTGCCGGCGACACCCGTCGTTTCGAGATACAATTGAACATCAGCGGGCGACGTGATTTCGTCAAATTGTTTTTCGTCGAGCGAAATAGCGATCAGCCGGTCGCCGACGGCAATTCCCGCCCGCGAAGCCGCCAAATTCGGCGTGACTTTTTCGGCATAGATGCCGTCTGTTTTCTGCGTCCAAAGAACTCCGTCAGTCGGCGGCAACGGGTGATAAGCCCGCTGCGAGAGGTTAAGCGCGCCGCCGACAACGAACAAAACCGTTGCCAGCAGCCAAACCAAACTCCAACTTGTCAGAACTTTATCTTTCATTGCAACGAGGCGGACTTTACCAAAAGTTTTCAAAAGCAAAACACGTTCCAACTATCGTTCGACGAAATTCCTTCAAATTTCAAGCAAAATATCGCGTTTTCGAAAGTACAAACGAATAATGTCATTATTTTTCATTCAGTTTTTTGCTTCATATCCGAGATTTTGGAAATAAAAAAATCCAAAGTCAAATTGGCGATTGACCTTGGACGTTGGATTTTGAAGGTTGAAACTTTGAGTTAAAATCTAACTAGAATTCCACCGCGCAAAATGCGTTTCTGCGAATTCAATTTGAGACTTCCCTCTTCGCCGTTCACACCGGTTTGATAATCGAAAAGATTTCGCGCATCAAGGACAGCTTGGGCGCGAAACGGCAAACCTAAATTTGGCAGCGATTGAGTAACCTTCACACTTAAACTCGGATCGTAAATCGCCATTCTGCCCGCGAACGGATCAATCGCAAAAACCGTTGCTTGCGGCGAAAGGCGGAAAATCGTCTTAACCTGTGTTCCCGTTCGCTGCAGGTCCGCTTCAAATTGTCCGTAGAAAGTTTGGAAAAAATCGTTTTCAAAAACTGCTCCCGGATTTGAAATCGCTTCGGCTGACAATTTCTGACCGTTGCCGAAAGCGTAACCCGCCGAGGTGCTGAAACGGCTGTTCAGGCGGCGCGTATAAACGACTCTGACACCTTGCGCTCCGCCTTGTTGATCGGCGACGAACTCGGCTGGGTTTTCACCATTCAGCGAATTTAGCGGAAGATTCGTCAAGCCGACACCGCGCCCGCTCACCGCGTCGAAAAAGACGTTTGCCTCGATGTTCGATTTGTTGTCTAAAACGCGCTCGATGCCGAATTCGAGCCGGCTGTTTTTCGACATCCGCGGCTTGTCGTTTTCGACAACGAATTCATGCATCGAAACCGGCTCGCGGAATAAAACCTGTGTTTCTTCTAGTTCAGCGACTGAAGTCCAAGTGCGTTCTTCCGTCGCGGTTGTGTAAGCCGTGCGGAAACGGGTTTTGGAGTCAATATCGAATTGCAGACCGAAACGCGGACTAACGGAAAAATCATCGCCCGCGCCGACGAATTTTGAATAATCGAAACCAAAAACCAAAATCACATCGCTTCGCACTTTCCATTCGTCCAACGCCTGAATGGAAATTTGTCCGAGCGATTGTTCCGCGCCGTCCGTTTCAATCACGCCGAGTTTGGCAACTGCGCCTTTGACGCTGACTTGATGTTTTTCATTCGGGCGAAACTTAAAAGTTGTTTCAAATCTTTGCGGAGCGATTCGGCTCGTGCCGCTTTGTCCCGCAAAAATAATTTCCGCATCTTCGTTGATCGGTTGTAGAGTGGCGAAATTGACACCCGTAAAATTTCCGTCGTCAGAGCTTGCGAAATAAGTTTCAACGACCGATAGACTTTTTCGGTTCAAGGCTTCGTTGTCGTCGGCTTCGACGCTTTCTTCGATTGAATCATTTCCGGCGATAACATTTTCGTCCGCTTCGCTTTCGTTAATCGGCGCGTCGCCTTCCGTATTTTGATAAACCGAACGGCGCATCTGCGCGGCGCGAACCCGCCATTTCGAACTATCGCGGTCAATCCGCTTTTCCGGCAGAGTATTTCCGTCGCCCGAGCGTTCCAACTTAAAACCATAAATCAACTCCGCCGAACGATTGACCTCGATCGCTGAAAGCGTGACCGCGTTAAACCCCTGCGCGACCGCCAGGACAGTGTAAGTTCCGGGCATAATTTTCGCTAGAAAACTTCCGTCCGAAGCCGAGCGCACTTGTTTTAATAATCTGGAAGTTCCGACACGAAATATAGAAACATAAGCGTCGGAAATCGTATTGCCCGCTTCATCGCGCACAATTCCTTTGATCACACCGAAATTCGCGGTTTTTTCGACGACCGTGACTTTGCCGTATGCGTCGGATGCGCCGATAGAAGCCGCCGAAAAAGCGGTTAACGCTATCAAAATCAATTTGGTAAATTTTTTAATTGGCAAAACAGAAGAAATCATCTAAAACAGTTGCCTCCAATCAAACAAGTTTTCGGGAGAACCTTTTGCGGAGTGCTAAAACTTTTCGTGACATTACAATAAAGCTGATTCACGCACGTTACACATTTTCTGTCTAAATATTAAATGTGTCAAGGCTGACACAAATTGGTTTGCTTTGATAGATGCGAGACGGCTTGACAAAGTTCGCTCGTCGGCTAAAATTATAAATGCTTTTCATATAAAGAAAAGCAGGAACGGAGACGTGGCTGAGTGGCTGAAAGCGGCAGTTTGCTAAATTGTTGAGGATCAAAAGTCTTCCACAGGTTCGAATCCTGTCGTCTCCGCCATTTTCATTTTGGATTTGGGATTTTAGGTTTTGGATTGCACAATCGGCTATCAACTCTAGAAGTTTGATAGCCGATTGTTTTTTCGGGATTGAATTTCAAAACTGAAGTCAATCTGTAAAACTTTGCGCTCGCCGCGCCTTTCGAGGGAAGGTATCTTTTATGACAACACGAGTTAGATTTGCTCCAAGCCCGACGGGTTACTTGCACATCGGTTCAGCGAGAACCGCGCTTTTCAATTATCTTTTCGCCAAACACACGGGCGGAAAATTTCTTTTGCGGATCGAAGACACCGACATTGAGCGTTCGACAGAAGAATCAACGCGCTCGATTCTCGAAGGCTTGGAGTGGCTCGGATTCGCGCCCGACGAGGAAATCGTTTATCAATCGAACAACGCGCCGAAGCACCGCGCCGCCGCTTTGAAATTATTGGAACAAGGTAAAGCGTATCGTGATTTTACGCCGAAGGAAGAGCGTACGGGCGATGTCAAAGCGCAGATTCAGGAACGCGCCCGCGAAAATAAAAGCCAACGCGACAACGAATTTCGTGATTTGTCGAAAGAGGAATCCGACGCGAAAGCGGCGGCGGGCGAGCCGTTTGCGATTCGTCTGAAAGTCGCCGAAACGGGGAGAACGAGCTTTGAAGACGCGGTTTACGGTTTAAACGAGCGCGATTACAGCGAAACTGAAGACCTTGTTTTGCTGCGTTCCGACGGTCATCCGCTATATAATCTGGCGGTCGTCTGCGACGACATCGAAATGAAAATCACGCACGTCATACGCGGGCAAGACCATCTGACGAACACGCATAAACAGATTTTGATTTACGAAGCGTTAAACGAAAAACCGCCGATTTTCGGGCATTTGCCGCTGATTCTCGCGCCGAACAAAGGCAAACTTTCCAAACGCAAACACGGCGAAGTCGTTTCGATGACGACTTACCGCGACGCTGGTTTTTTAGCCGCCGCATTCCGCAATTTTCTCGTTCTTTTGGGTTGGTCACCTTATGTTAATCAAGAAGTAGAGAAAGTGGATGAAGTTTTATTTAAAAATGCTAAGGAAAATCCATTTGTTGGTGACGAAATAATGTCGCTTGATGATTTAGCAAAGGATTTTTCTCTTGAACGAATTCATCGCAACAATGCAGTTTTTAATTTTGACGCAAATGATCCACGACATTGGACAGATGACAAAGCGATGTGGATGAACGCTCACTACATTCGCAAAATGCCGCTCGAAGATTTAATTCTATTCGTTAAAGCCGAATTAAAATCGGCGAAACTCTGGCGTGACGAATACGAAGACGACGACAAACAATGGTTTGAAACGACCGTTGATTTGATTCGTCAACGCTTTTTCACCTTGAAAGATTTCTCCGGTCAGGGACGCGCGTTTTTCTCGGAAGATTTCGACTTCGACCAGGCAGCGATTGATAAAAACTTAAAGAAATTTCCCGATTTGCAAGCGTGGATGCCCGAACTCGCTGACAGATTGGAAACCGTCGAAGATTTCACGCACGACTCGCTCGAAACTGTTATCAAACATTTCACCGAAGAAAAAGGCACAAAAATGGGCGTGATTATGAACGGCGCGAGAGCCTTGTTAACCGGATTAGCCGTCGGACCTTCGATGCTCGCGGTTTTTGAAACTTTGGGCAAAGAGAAATCAATTTTGAGACTCAAAAGTCAGATTGTCTGGAATCAGTAAGCAAGATTTCGCTTGTTTTATAAAGACAATGGCTTGCTCACACCTGTTCTATTTATAACGGTAAGTTAATTTACCGTCACCAGACTGAAAACTATGGCTCATCAACTAACAGTTCGGGAAGCAAAATCCGCCGATGTTCCGGCAATAGTGCTATTGATTCGTGAATTTGCCGAATTTGAAAAACTTGAGCAATGGTGTGAAGTCACGGAAACGGATTTACACGAAGCGATTTTCGGCAAACAAAAATTTGTGGAGGCGTTAGTGGCGATGGATGGGAATCGTTACGTCGGTTACGCATTATTTTTTCCGGTATTTAAAAGTTTTCGCGGCGAACGCAGCATTTTTCTCGAAGATTTATACGTCACGCCCGATTTGCGCGGCAAAGGCTTGGGCTTGGTAATGCTGCGCGAAGTTGCCGTCTATGCGAAAAGGCAAGGCTTTGTCCGGCTTGATTGGCAGGCTCTCAAATGGAACGAAGCGGCGATAAATTTCTATAAAAACCTCCGCGCGGAAACCGACGATGAAAATCTCGATTTTCGTCTGCGCGGCGCGGCATTTCAAAAATTAAGCGAATGAATTAGCTACGAACAAACACGAAAAGTCACGAAATGAAATCAAAAATGATTATCGTGTTC
>Ga0136611_10000086_pt1 | contig 49592 bp, 59 predicted proteins | sample AntDrymUQ2232306_2_FD_106645 | JGI IMG/M metagenome (GOLD analysis project Ga0136611, IMG submission 106645) | Polar desert sand microbial communities from Dry Valleys, Antarctica - metaG UQ223 (23.06) | ecosystem: Environmental > Terrestrial > Soil > Desert | place: Antarctica: Dry Valley... | reverse complement strand
GGTCGTTGGGCAGTCTCGAGTGGCTTGATAGTTATTATTGCTGGAGCTGGTGGTTCGGCGCACCTACCGGGTATGGTTGCCTCTGAAACCAGACTACCCGTGCTAGGCGTAGCTATTGAAAGTTCCCCTGACCCCACTAACGCTGCTCTGGGTTCAATGATTAGAATGCCCAGAGGGATTCCGCTCGCTACTATGGGCAAGAACGAAGCTGCAGCTGCTAATGCAGGGCTGATGGCTGTCCGTATTTTAGCCTTGCAAGATGAGGCTTTAGGGGTCGCATATGATAGGTATGTACAAAATATGGCCGAAGAAGTAATTGTCAAAGATACTATGTTAGAACGGCTTGGTGCGGCAGCTTATTTAGATAGATAAATTAAGGAGTAACATATGGCAGTAGCATTGCGTGGAACAAGCTTTAAATTACCGGGCCAAATTGGCGAACCATATCATGGTAAAGTTGGGGATGTATATACAATTCAGCATGAGGCTGGCGAGCTACTAGCTGTCGTTCGCACAGACCGTATTTCCGCATTTGATGTAGTCTTGCCAGAACCCGTTCCTTTTAAAGGGCAAGTCTTGAATCAAATGTCGGCTGAACTGCTTGCTGCTACGCAAACAACTGCACCTAATTGGCTAATTGAATCACCCGATCCAAACGTAAGTGTTGGCTTTAAAGCCAGGCCTTTTAAAGTAGAGATGATTACTAGAGGATTCCTGTTAGGCACATCGTGGCGTGGTTATAAAGCAGGAATGCGAAACCTGTGCGGTAATCAGTTGCCTGACGGTATGGTCGAGTTTCAGTCTTTCGGCACACCCTTACTAACACCAACTACCAAAGTTGATGCAGGACATGATGAAAATATAGCTCCTGATCAGATCGTGGAGAATGGGTTAGCCACTTCAGGTGAGTATGAAGAAATGTCTCACTTAGCGTTGAGTTTATTTGCTGAAGGCCAAGCGAAAGCAGGCGAGCGAGGGTTGGTACTTGCCGACACAAAGTATGAGTTTGGCCGTTTAGCGACAGGGCAAATAGTAGTGATAGATGAAGTACATACTCCCGATTCATCACGATATTTCACGTTGGACCAATATAAAGCTTACCTAGACGGACAGACTACCGAACGTCCTGAACAGCTCTCAAAAGAGTTCGTAAGGGAGTGGCTTGTAAGCCAGGGCTTTAGCGGCGAAGAAGGCCAAGAACCTCCACGCATGTCAGAAGAATTTCGAGAGCAAATTAGTACGCGTTATATTGACTTATATCAGCGTATGCTTGGGCGTAGCTTTGAGGCCGCTGACGAATCAAGTGAAGCTACTCAATTAAGTAGAATACGCGAAAATACAGTTAGTTGTTTAGGTAAGCTAACACTTAGCTAGGTTCAAGCCCTAACTTTCGTTCTAAGTAAAACTTCAAGGTGGCCGTAGCAGCTACCGCCACCCGTAAACCAAATATTAATTAGGGCCCAACTTGATTGCATGCACCCATCTGCTACTGTTTAACCTAACATGTAAATAATAGAACTGTCTAAATTATTTTTTGTAAAACTGCTACAATATCAATCATGCAAAATCGAAGACTTGCCGTCCGTGGAATCATCCTTAAAGAGGGTCGGTTATTATGTGTTAAGCTTAAAAAATATTCAGGCAGGGCGACCGATGATGGCCAGGATTATTGGTGTACACCGGGAGGTGGTGTTGATATTGGCGAACCTTTGATACCGGCTTTAGAGCGAGAACTTGTCGAGGAAACAGGTATCAAGCCTATTGTAGGTGAATTGCTTTACATCCAACAATACAAGCACAAAGACTGGGAGCACTTAGAATTTTTCTTTCTCATAACAAACAGTGAAGATTACGAGCATATCGATCTTGAAGCAACGACCCACGGGGCCACCGAGATAGCAGAGGTTGATTTTATAGACCCGACAATAAACACTGTTTTGCCAGCTTTTTTAACAAAAGAGAATTTAGTAGCTGACTCATCAAATGGTGTTACTAAAGTATTCAATTACTTACCATCAAGTACTTCTGCTCTTCCTATAAATGGTTTATAATTTTTTCTAGCAAATAGCTTGTTCGTAAAACTGTAACCACAAGGCTCGGCTAATGAAAAGAAAATACATATGGATTTTTATAATTTTGCTAGCTATTTATGCGGTACTTTCCTTATCATTGCCAACCGACCCTCAGGTTCTAGCCAAGCATAACATTTCCCAGGCAAAGGCGCACTGGCTCGGCCTCACCATTACCGTGCCGTTTGTTTTAATATACTTAACGGCGCTGTTTGGTTCTGTCCGGGTGTCAAATTATGCAAACAGTGTCAAAGCCTCAAAAGAAGGTCCCCATTTGAGAAAACTGGCGTCTGGTTTGCTTATATTGACCTTTAGTTTGCCTATAATTTCTATCGCAAAACGGATTTTGAGCTATATTGCCTTGAACCAGCCGCATCTAAAACCAGAGACCACGATTATAAAAAACTATTTGGGTTTATTGCTGGCATTTGCCGCTTTTTACATGATCGGCAGGGGGGCAAGGGGGCTCTACGCGACCTTAAAAAACCCAGACTTATTCAAGCCTTCATACTTTTTGTTGATTGGCCCGATTATATTGGCCAGCGTTTATACCTGGCTTATCACGGCTCAGAATTACAACCAGCAAGGCCAGTCGGCTTACTTCCTACCAGAATGGCTGGTGGTAACGACTTTGGCTATCCCGTACATTTTTATTTGGTGTATTGGCTTGACCGCCGCTTACCAAATATATAAATACAAAGTAAATGTTAAAGGCTCGCTTTATAGGCATGCGTTTGCAAATCTATCGGCTGGGATGGTGTTTATTGTGATTGTATCGGTTTTTATTCAACTTATAACCACGCTGTCAGAGCAGTTTAACCGGCTCAACCTAACGCCATTACTGGGTGTTGTATATTTGCTATTGGTTCTGTATGCGGTAGGATTTGGCTTAGTTGCAAGAGGTGCCCAAAAATTAAAAAAGATTGAGGACGTATAAATGGTGGTGGCTAACGACACGCTATATAGTAAAGCCGTCATGGTTACCGAAGAGTACCTCGGGCCGGCCGGCGAGCGGTTTATTAGGCGCCATATTACTACTCACTTGAAAATTGAACCGGAAGCACTTGATAAAAATAGTTTACGATCGCTCATCAACTGGCTAAGTATTACGTTTGCTTTATTGACTAATGACGCCAAAAATGTGGCATCATTTACCCGCGATTTAAAATTATTAACTGTAAACGGTAAATAGTTAATCTGCTACGCCTACAACAGCAAATTCATTGTTTTGTTTTGGTAACTTAGGTTTATAATAACGGCTACAAGGTACTTATTTATAATATGAAAAAACTCTTACTAGAAAAAATAAGATTAAGCCAGTATTTCCTTCTGGCCTTTGTAGTTTACGCGGTTGTCGTATATTTTGCCCCTAAAATAAAGTTTGATAGTGGGGCATTGACTCTCTTTTCTGTTAACTCGTTCCTGTATGGTTTCTATATAGCTCCTATACTATCAGCCCAAAAAGCCCGAATTGAAGAATTGCATCGAATTGTCAGAGCAGAATCAAATGCTATATTTGCAATGGTATTGAGTTTAAAGAAATTGCCTAAAGACTTTCGGATTCAAATTCAGACGATGTTTATAAATTATCTCAAGTCCTCTATCCGTCAACAAAAACCGGGTGAGGGCGAGAAAAACTATGAAGAATTGATAACATTTTGTTTAGATTACAAGGGCCCACACAGCGAGGAAATAGGAAAATTGCTTGACAAATTGGTAGCCAACCAGCAAAACCGAACCAACTTTGCCATGCAGATGATGAATAAAGTCTATAGCAATGAATGGATGATAATGCTGGTACTATTCAGCATCACCTTATCATTTGTGCTATTTTTAAACGCCGGCCAAGGATATATATATCTGTTTTTGGCAGCATTTCTCTGCACCGGATTAACTATGCTATTGGTTATTCTTGTTAAGATGTCCACTTTGACTCACAAAAAAGCCAGGCAAATTTGGAATCCTTACGCAAAGCTTATAAATAGCCATTTTTATCGGATTGATTAATCATCAACCGATTAGTGAAGCAATTATGAAAATTATTCTTGCCAGTTTATCTCCCAGGCGCAAATCTTTATTGCAACAGATGGGGCTGGTATTTGAGGTCGTACCAAGTAATTTCAAGGAACAGGTTGATAGCAACCGCCCACCCGATCAGGTAGCCAAGGAGCTGGCGTTTGGAAAAGCAATGGCCGTCGCCCGGCAAAATCCCGACGCGTTGGTTATTGGTTCCGACACGATAGTTACCGTCAATGGCAAGCAATTAGAAAAGCCGCTGGACAGGCCTGATGCTACGCGGATGCTAGGGCTATTGGGCGGTCAGGCAAATACGGTCACAACTGGTATCGTGGTGATTGGTCTATCGGCCGGGATTGAGCTTGTCGAATCAGACAGTACGACCGTTTATTTCAGGCCGTATAACAAACAACTGATTGACGAGTACGTGGCCACCGGCGACCCGTTAGACAAAGCCGGGGCATACGGAATCCAAAGTGGCGCCGCACCGCTTATCAGCCACATTGAGGGCTACTATGATACGGTAGTTGGTTTGCCGACTAATTTATTGTCCAAAATGCTGGCCAGCTTAGGGGTGTCGGCGACTCCGGTAACACTAGAATCACCTTTATAATTAATTTACTGAGCTACTAAATTGGCCACTCCAAAAGAATATGCAAAGGCCTTACAGTGAATAATAACCTGGCTATATTTAGCCGGGTCAAAATCGGCCGGTAATTTATAGTTCTGACCGCCGGAATTACCCTTCAGCTCAGCTACAAATTGGTCTACCTTGCCGTCATTACCAAGCGCCACGAATAAATCCGGTCCGTTGCTGACTTTGAAGTTGTCTTCCAGCCGAATATAATAGGCGCCGTCGATTAACAGCAGGCTTACATCGCCTGAGGCTGATTGCCGATTGAGGCCGTTTAGCATTCCGGTTCGGATTGTCTTAGTACCCTCATTATTAGCTGTCGGGGCGGCTTGATCAATCGTCGGTGAGATAGGCAAGGTAGCCGGTTTTGTGATGTCGTCCAATGTTTCGTTGCTCATTTTCTGAGTAAACTGTGGCGCAATAAATACTAATGCGACGGCTAAACTTATAATAAGTAAAGCCGCAACAATAATCCGTTTTGGCGTGAATATAGTTTTCATAGATTTAGTATAACTCACAAAAGCTTGAACGACGATTAGCTTTTACAACCACATAAGCGTATAATTATATCTAACGGCTAGACCAGTTTCACCATTCTGTAACAATATTTCATCGATGATTGTTCTAGCTCTAAAGCCACTAATATATTATAAGGATGACTGACATGTCAAGAGATAAGGGTCGCAAAGAAGTCAAAAAACCTAAGCAGACGAAAGCCAAGGTTTAACCGCTATGCCAACACTCAAAAAACGAGTCAACTTTTTTACCTCCGACCAAGGTGTCGAAATTGAGCGTGTACTGCAGATGATGGAAAACGATATTTTGTATAATACCGGCCCCAGTTATAGCGCCAACAGCGAACTTTATCCCGACAACCTGATTCCATTCGTCCGCAAGCACATGAACTATCTACATGCCCACCCCAACACCGACGCCGCCCACTACCTGTCCAACCTGCGCCTGATGACGCGTAATAAGTAGAGGACTGCTTTAGCTTCTGGGACGAAGCCCAAAGCCAGTTTCAGGCCTAAGATTTACCCATTTTGTCGACGGGGGCAAACACCTGGAATGTTATTACACCTACTGCAATTGCCATAACTAAGACCGCCATTTTGGCATACCCCGCCGCCATAAATGCCATTCCAACCAAAAATAACAAAAAACCGATGAAAAATAAGAATTTTACCCTTTTGTGGGTAGTAGCATCCCGATCTTCGGTTGGCCGTGGCGGCGGTGGCTGGCCGGGCGATTTTATGACGTCCAACATATCATAGCCCCCCACGGCATGCTTTTTGTCTGGTGGCGGCTGACTAATGGGGCGCAGATAAAAGTTCTCGGGGACTTGAGTTGGGGGTGGTTGAGGGCTATCTTTTTTAGACATTTGGTCTCCTTTGTCTATATTGTAAGCTGTCTTCTAGCCCGGGTCAGTGAGAATACCGACCCTTTTGGCCCCTAAAATGGTACAATTTTTTAAGATGTCATTTATTACAATTAGCACAATCGGGATGATAATTTTACTGGGTTGGGGTTTAAGTAATGTTGGCCAAGCCTTTCGGGTTAAGGCTTTCCGCGGTACGCAGGCGTCAGTTAGAGGTTACTTTTGGCAGATGAGTGGACTGTGGGGAATTATCAATGCCGTCATTGCTATTAGCGCCCTAATTGGAATGGCTAAAATTATTACTGCTGATGCTGCATACCAGCAAAAACAAATCGAAGTCCTTGGCCTAAATATATTTTTAGACGTAGCCTATGCCATTATTGGCCTAATAATTATTATTTCAGCCCACAAAAGTTACCGGCGGCTAGGTTACGGCCGGGCTATTATTGCTCAAGGCACATTTTTGCTTGGCTTGGACGTCGTTCTTTACCTGACTTTAAAACAAATGTGAAAATTAGGCGACTATCCCTTTACAGCAAGTAATTTCCTCATACTTTGTGCTATCCTAATTGTATGCCGTTGATTATCACTATTTTACTCTGGTCAATTAGTATATTCATAACTACCATGATCATCACCTTTATTGTGATTTACCTGACCGATAATGTGCCGTTTCTGAATAGGATGGCAAATAAATGGAAAACATTCCGGGAAGAATCTAGGGTTGCCTCTGCCGCGTACAACAATCCTGCAATGGATGGCGCTTATAGGTCGATGATGAAACGCAAGTTGGAAGCAAAAAAGCAGAAAATCCAAGAAGAAGTAGACAAGCTTTAGTGGTATAATAACCATGTATTCTTAACAATTCGGTCGACCAAGCTTATTGGAAGCTCCAAACTAATCGTTCGTCGGTTTTTATGGAGCTTTTTTATTTGGCCTGAGTTTATAGATATTGAGAAATACCCTTTACCAAATATAGCCCTTTAACAGTTCATAATGTATGGAACGTAGTAATAACGGCAAAACGTGTGCGCCCTATAACCTCTTGCACAAGTTGCCAGGTTCAAGTCCTGGCCGGTCCTGGAGCCACTGGCTCGTCAATTAAAAAGCAACCGCCTGGTAAGCGGTTGCATGTGTGCGCCCTATATCTATAGGGTATCACTTTCAGAGCGCGCTTTCAATTACTAAAGCGTTTATTAAGTATACCCCAAAATATGCAACAAAAGTACACTTACAACAGATTGAATTATATGCTTTACAACAAGTATATTTCGTGTATAATAAAAGGTATGAGATACACCGTTAAACAATTTCAAGCCGACTTTCCAACTGATGACGCTTGCCTTGATGCTATTTTTCAAAACCGTTACGGTGATGTTGATACCTGTCCTAAGTGCGGCGTAGTCGATACCAAATTTTACAAGGTTGCTAACCGTAAGTGTTACGCCTGTATGCACTGTGGCTATCAGTTGCACCCGTTAGCCCAAACAATCTTCCATAAGTCAGCTACGCCGCTTACTAGCTGGTTCTATGCTATTTATCTATTCTCTATTTCTAAGAACGGTGTTGCCGCTAAAGAGCTAGAGCGTCACTTGGGCGTAACGTATAAAACAGCTCACCGTATGGCGGCACAAATCCGTAAGCTAATGGAACAAGACGGCGACCCATTATGCGGTGAAATCGAAGTAGATGAAACATATATCGGTGGTAAGCGCCGTATGGCAAGCATGTACAATAACAAAAGTGTGGTATTCGGTATGGTTGAGCGTGACGGAGTTGCCAAAGCCAAGCATGTCAAAAGCGCCGGTGTACGTGTATTGATTCCAGAAATACATCAGGGCATAGAACTTGGCGCAAACATTCACAGCGATGAAGCGAGAGTGTACACAAAGCTTTCACAGCAAGGTTACACCCACACCACAGTCAACCATAGCAAACTTGAGTATGTACGTGGCACAGCTCATACCAATACCATAGAGGGCTTTTGGTCACAGCTAAAGCGGTCAATTGACGGAACATACCATGCCGTTAGCCCGAAGTATCTACAGTCCTACGTAAACGAGTTTACTTTCCGGTATAACTATCGGGGTGTAATTGCTTATCCTGCTCTTTTGGAACAGGCGTCGAAGCCTTTTTAATAAGTTTGTTGAATAGTTTCTTGCTCATGGTTCTATTATACCTCGGTGCTATAGTAATGGCATGGACGAACATACTCTTTGCGTAATTTATGATTGCCCCTTGGTAAATGAGTTTAATGCTATGCAGTTTTTCCAACATGTCAACGGTAACTTAAGCCCAGATATAAATCATCTCTATCTACTGCTGAACACCCCTGGTGGTAGTGTAAATTTGGGTATCGAAATTTACAATTTTCTAAAAGCCCTGCCCGTAAAAGTCAGTACACATAATATTGGCCAAGTGGACTCAATAGGCAATGTCATTTTTGTCGCAGGAGAAGAACGATTCGCAACACCCAATTCTACATTTTTGTTCCACGGCATAGCAGGTAGTTGGACAAATTTATCCGTTCCACAAGCTAGGGAAGCCCTAAGTCAACTTGAGAATGATGAAAAGCGCATGACTGCGATATTAAGGGAGCACACCGATTTGGGACCCCGCCAGCTTACAGAATTCTATAGACAAGGTAGGTCTGTAGCCCCTGAAGAAGCAATGGAGAAAAAGATAATTAACAAAGTCAAGGAAGTAGAGATTTCGCCAACCGCACGCAGGGTTGTCATCCCTACGGCTAGACCTAATTAATAGTTGGCGCCGGGGGTTACGCCAAAAGTTTTAGCATATTCAGGAGTTGTGCCTTGACTGCCTTGGATTGTGCTTGATGTAGATTTATCAGCCATATTATTCTCCTTTATCATACACACTATCATTGATATCTTCAAAGTGTCAGTTAATTTACTTGCTGTAAAGGTACAGTCGCCGAAAATTATTATTGACAATTAAGCAAAAATGTGTATAATAGTAAGTGTTAATCTAATTAACAAAAACTATAAAAATAAAAAAGGAAGTAACCAGTGAGTATATTCGCCAATCTCATCTACGAGTTGTCGCCCTCAAACGACAAGCGGATTTCGAAGTTTGATACTGAATTAAGTATCTAGCCCTAAAACCCCAAAAACAAAAAATTTAACTTTAGTAGACCGGAAATAATAATTTTCGGTCTATTTATTTTGCAAAATTAAACTTTCGATAATTGGCATGTAACCTTAAGGTAGGCTCTAAAGTCTTCCGGGCCGACCTTGGCGTAAACGCTGTCTCTGAGTTTTTGGCGCAGGTATGTTTCGATTTCTATACATTGGCCGCTAAACCCGGCCGTTATGTGCAAAGTTTTATACCGGTTGTCGGTTGGGCTGTTAATGCGTTCTATCATTGACCGGGCTTCCAATACATTGGCGGCGGTAGTGATGTAGGCCAAAGTAGTGCCGAGCTTGGCTGAGATATCACTGGCGTTTATTCCATCGGTGGCATCGTAAATAGTCCCCAGTATGAACCAGTGCATTGTCGTCAAGCCATACGGCTTTAGCAAACTATCGGTCAAACGGCGCAGTGCACGGTGAGCGTTAGCTTGAACTATACCAGCGCTGTAGGTGCTAGTGCCACTGAGGTCACCACTGGCAACTGATTTGGAAAAGGTAGTTTCATCCATGCTATTCATGATATACCATTCCGGTTTACCTTGTAAACTATATTATAAATTAATATGTTTTATGGCTGGCAAAGTAGTTACTAGTGCTGAAAAAGTAATTTTTACATACAAACTGTGGATAAGTCGCTTTACCTTATAAAGTTATATACCTATAATAAAACTTACTAAGTAAAACTACTTTAAAGGAGTATTAATAGTATGGAAAGCAAAGCAAAAACTGGTGTAATTACCGCTGCAGTGTTGGCACTCGTTGTCGGTGGTGGTGTTGGTTACGCACTCGGTAACAATGGTTCAAAAGACGAAGGCGGTAGCACTAGCAACTCAACTTCATCTCAAGCCCCTAACACAGCTACTAAAGCGGCTGACCTCCGTGTTGTCCTGAACAACTTGAATGCTCAGCATGCTGACTTGGCATCAGCCGCCACCCGCGCCGGTTTTGATGGCGACCCAATGTTCGCTGCTTCAGCCGCATCATTAGACGAAAACTCAGTTGCTATATCAAAAGCAGTTGGTAGCGTTTACGGCCCAGAAGCCGAAGCTAAGTTTTTGGAAATCTGGCGCAGCCACATCGGTTTCTTTGTAGACTACACAGTAGCTGCCAAGGGCGGTGACAAAGCTGGTATGGACAAAGCCGTCCAGGACCTCAACGGTTATGTCGAAGCAATTTCGGCCTTCTTTAGCGGTGCAAACCCTAACTTGCCTAGCGAGGCTGTTTCGGCCCTGATTAGCGAACACGTCGGTTTGCTCAAATCAGCCGTTGACAAGCATGCTGCCGGTGACTTCGCTGGTAGCTACCAGGCACAGAACGAGACTCGTACTCAAATTACGACCAAAATTGCCGACACGGTTGCCGGTGCAATCGTCAAGCAAAGCCCAGACAAGTTCACCAACTAGTATCTACGCCTACAGTAGTAACTAGCTAGGGCGACGCTCGGCAAACAAAAACAGGGTATTGAAGTAACATTCACTGCCCTGTTTTTAAATAAGTACACATTTAGTAGTAATATACTGCTATAAAGGGGATAACTATGAACAAAACTATACTCGGACTTATTATTACGGTGTTGGCAATCGTTGGAGTGGCCGGCGTCTATGCAGCCAATCGGCCTAGTAGCGACATGGCAGGCACGGACATGCCAGATATGTCTATGGCCAAAGAAGACAATAATCCCTTTACCAACCCCGGTGCCGACATGAGCAGCGACATGGTGCAAATGGGTAAAGTCAGTATGGATATCAAAAACTTTGCATTTGCCCAAAAGACTTTGAAAATCAAAAAAGGCACTACCGTAACCTGGACCAACCAGGATAGCGCCCGCCACGATATTACACCGGACGACGAATCGGCCGCTTTCATGGGCAGTGAATTACTAAGTAAAGGCGAAAGCTACAGCTTTACATTTGATACGGTTGGCAGCTATAAATATATCTGTTCACCGCACCCTTATATGAAGGCTATGGTAGAGGTTGTCGAGTAGCATGAAACTGAAAGCAATTATGGGTAAGCCCAAGATGTTGATTGGCCTGGTTTTTGTGGCCGTTGGCCTGCTTGGGTTTGGCGCTGTTTATGCTCTCAGCTCAGACAGTAGCCCAAAAATGGCCGCTCCCACTCAGGCAACATGCCCGGTCGGGGACAGTTGCGTCAGTTTACTGGGCAAAACCGCCTCACCGGATATTATTACTATCAAAACCGGTAGTTATATCCGGTTTAATAGCGCCGATGGCGGCAAACATAATATTGCATTGGAGCACGCTGCCGTCCAGCACGAAGATGATCATGAACTTGAATCGGGTGATTTTGAAAAAGATGAAGCCTGGCGGGTCCAATTCAAACAAGACGGAACCTACACTTTCCGGGACAAATACAACCCTGACCTTAAAGTCAGTGTTATTGTCTACACCGAAGGCAAAACTTACAAAATTGAGTAAGCCGTTTTATATAGCTGTATAACCGGGGAAGTAGTCGGCTTTAACTAGCTTTTTGTTAACGCCGGCCGCTTTTAGGCCGTCGCCCAAAGCTTCGACCATTGGCTCCGGCCCGGAAATGTAGTAGGTTTGGTTGTCGTCGTGGCCGGTCAGTTCAAGTATTTTTTTGGCTGTCAGCTGCTCGCCGATGACTGTTTTTAGGTTATCCCCTAACTTGTCGAAGATATCATGAAAGGCCACGTCGGCCGCGGTGTTGGCTGTGTAGAGCAATGTAACGGGGCGTTGTTCGCCGGAATCCTGCAGGTATTTGACCATACTGCGGTACGGCGTCGAGCCAATACCGCCGGCTATCATAACTAGCCGGTTGGCAGCGTCTTTGGGTAATGTAAAATCACCGATTGGGGAGGCCATGTTAAGCTCCGCGCCCGGTTCCAGCTTGCGCAATGCAGCTTTGAAACTGCTGCCGTTATCGGTGGCAAACTTGGTAGTAATGGCCAGTAAAGGCTCGGTCGGGGCGCTAGATAGGGTAAACCAGCGCTTTTCACCCCGATCGTCTTTATTATCGTGCGGCACGACAAGTTCTATAAACTGGCCGGCCTTATAATGGGGCATAGCCGGTGTACTAAACCAAAAAGTAAAAATATTATTGGCAATGGGTTGAACGTGGTCAAAGGTAACTTTCATGGTTTTCTCCTAAATCGATTAACATTGTTAATTATAGCATTAGCATGTATATTTATTAATGTGGATTCTAAAATTAACCTCGACACGTTAACAACTACTTCAAGGGCCAGGGTTTATTTGTTATGGGCCGTATTAACCGGTATTGGCTTTACGGCCACGCATTACTACCAGGTTCCGGCAATCAACCTGCTATGGTTGGTAATTTCTGTTATAGGGCTGGGCTATATGTACAAAGTTATGCCCCTTGGTGTTAGCCAAATGAAAAGAATCTTTTTGGCATGGTTGGTGCCGATTATTATTGGCCTGCTATTTAGCGTTATTGCGGTCAGGACGCAAATTTTGCCGGAACTAGTTGGCTACTTGGGCGGTTTTTGGCTGTTGGTGATGGCGGTTGGTTATTTGTGGAACGGCTTGTCAGATAACTCTGGTCTATGGTATTACGTGGCTGCTGTCGTCAACTTAGTGGCTGCCGTAGCAATATATTCATCTGACCAGTTGCTAGTTATTCAATACCTGGTAGCCGCGATTGTTAGCGTTTGGTCGATGTTGATGTTGTGGGTGTTTTACTCTGATCTATAGTCAGCTCACTGGCTAATATTCTACCAGCTACCACTTGACCCACCGCCACCAAAACCACCGCCACCAAAACCACCAAACCCGCCACTACCGCTGGATCCGCCACCACCCAAATGCGTACCGCCAGCCCACCAGGCCGGGGCCAGCCCGTCAGCTTTGCGCTGGCTGAAGTTTTTGGATATCGCCCGGTCAAACAGCAGGCCGGCAATTACCAAAAAGGCTATCAGGCCAAATGAAATAATTGTTAGCCCCAAAAATATCAAACCGACTGCCCCAATGCCGCCGCCAACTAAACCACCAGCCCACCAGCTTTTGCTGCGGGCCAGGATTGAGCCAAGCCATGACAGGGCTATAAAGGGGCCGAAAATCAAAAGTTCCCATGGGATTGATGACTTTTTAGGGGTTGATGTGGTGTTTAGGGCCGGGTCGACCTCATCTTTGATGGCGACCGTAATGCCTTCGACGCCGGAACGTAGCCCGGCGTAGTAATCACTTTTACGGAACTCGGGGGCTATCCGGTCGCGGATGATCCGGCTTGAGCGCAGGTCGGTCAGTGACCCCTCCAAGCCCCGCCCGACTTCAATCCTCAGTTTACGGTCATCAATCGCAGCCAGTAGCAGAACGCCATTATTGCGTTCTCGATCGCCAATGCCCCAAGCGCGGGCAACTTTGATGGAGTAATCTTCCAATGACTCACCTTCTAGGGATTTGACAACTAATATGCCAATTTGGTTGCCCGAACGGGTTGTTTCGGCGGCTAGCAAAGATTCTAAATCGGTTTTTTGTTGTGGGTTCAACACATTGGCTTGGTCAACAATCGGGCTGCTGGTGGGTTTTGGCGGTACCTCTAGTGCCAAGGCCGAAGCTGTTGGCAGCATTGTCACAGCCAATAGGCCAATAATTAGAAGCGTTGCCCGCCAATAACGGCCAGTCATGCTATTGGCCGAAGTTTACAGCTGGCGCATCTTGGGCGGCTGGGTCAGCCTGGAACGGTGGTGAGCGGTCAAAACCAAACAGTCCGGCGACTATATTGGTTGGGAAACGTTGGGTGCGGACGTTGTAACTGGTGGCGGCGGCGTTATAATCGCTCCGGGCAACGGCTATCCGGTTTTCGGTGCCTTCCAGCTGGGATTGCAGGTCACGGAAGGCCTCGGTGGCTCGCAGTTGCGGGTAGTTTTCGCTGACGGCTAGCAAGCGGCCGAGAGCCTGGCTCAATTCGCCTTGGGCGCTTTGGTACTGGGCTAGCTGCTGAGGCGTAGCTTTGCTAGGGTCAATTGATATACTAGTAGCTTTGGCTCGGGCTTCGGTGACTGCCGTAAAAGTGTCGGTTTCAAAAGCGGCCGCGCCCTTGACGGTGCTAACTAAATTGGGCACTAAGTCTGACCGGCGCTGGTATTGGGCTTGAATATCGCCAAGTGCACGATTGACGTTTTCGCGCCCCGACACCAACCCGTTGTAGCTGCCACCGATAATTAAAATTATTAGTAATATTACGCCGCCGATAATTCCTGGAATGAGCCATTTACGATTCATGTTGTTCTCGCTTTATTAAGTTATGGTAAAAGTATATCACCTTTTAGTTAAGTTATATTAAATATTTAATTTTTGCATAATGTTGTTGAAATTTAAGTTATTGCAGCGACGCCGACAACCGCGCTAAATTATCAAGTATCCGCTGGCGCTGTGGACGGGCTTGCCATTCACTTTCCGCTAGGTGGGTAGATTTTGACAAGTAGGTTTTTGTTATATGGCTCAGCTCCTGCACAATTTGCTTGTCGTAGACTATAAGGCTGATCTCTAAATTAAGCTGGAACGAACGCAGGTCCAGGTTGCTAGAGCCGATGACGGCCATATCGTCATCAATCGTAATAAATTTAGAGTGTAACAATATTGGGTATTTGTAGAGATAGATTTTAATGCCGGCCCGCAGCAGCTCCTCATAGTATGACCTTTGGGCATGCCCGACCATTTTTTGGTCCATAATCTCTGAGTTGATCATGATTACCTTTACCCCCCGCTGGGAAGCGCTGGTAATGGCAATCAATAATGAATCGTCTGGTACAAAATAAGGGTTTACTATCACTACTTTTGTATTAGCGGCGTGGATCAGGCTGGTAAACAATTTGAGGTTATTTTCGTTGTCATAGCCAGGGCCACTGGGCAACACTTGGGCCAAACTGGTCCCGGCTGGGTCTAGGTTGAGCTTAATTTCCGGGCAGGCTTCATGGCTAAGCAGCCGGCCGGTTTCGCAGTACCAGTCGGTTATAAAAACGCCGTGCAGCTGAGCTACAATTGGCCCATTAAGGCGGACCATCAATTCATCATAGTATAGTTTATCTTTGCGGTGGTAGTTGCGCCGGATTAGGTTTTGGGAACCAGTGTAACCAACCCGGCCGTCGATAACCACAATTTTACGGTGATTGCGCAAATCTAGCCGGTTGAAGCCCCGGCCCGGCAAGCCCAAAGGCAACATTAACTGCCACTCAACGCCAATTTGGGTCAGCATTTTCTTAGTGGCGCGGTGTTTAGGGAAGCGCCAGGAACCGATTGCATCCATCATAACCCTGACTTTAACGCCTCGCGCTACGGCCTCGGCCATAGCCGTAAACAGATCTTCGGTGCAATCATCATACGTAATAATAAAAAACTCTATATGTACAAAATTTTGCGCCTGGCGAACGTCTTTAGCAATCGATTTGATGCTGGCGTTATAGTGCGGCAACAGTTCCAATTTATTACCGCTAAAAGCCGGCATGCCGCCAAGGTTAGTATTTAAATCGACGAGTGGCTGGAACCGTTTGGGCACATCAAAATGGACGTAGTTTTGCAGCGAAGGAGTAGTTAGCGCTTCTTGGACGGCCGCATCAATTACCTGGTCCATAGTGTCTTGCATAGCCCGCCGTTTTTTAGACAACCGCGGGCTGCCAATCAGTAAAAAAATAACCAGTCCAATTGTCGGCACCAGCATAATCAGCATTAGCCACCCCATGGCCGATGTTGGTTTACGATTGCGGGGCACAATGAACAGCGAGCCAATCCGGATAACCCACTCAAAGATTAGAAATAGGGTGATGCCGGATAGGATGTTTAGTTGCATGTTAAAGGTATATTACCTTATTCAGGTGAGGCATAAAACTCTGACACGCTTTGGGTATAGATAGCGTATAGAGCCACAAAGTGCTAATGTTATGACAATATGTCCTGGCAACTATATACGGCTATAAGCGTTCTAGGATTGTCTATATCAATAATTCTCCAAAGAGTATTAATGCATAAAGACAAACTAGACCCGGTTGCTTATGCCGTCTTTTTTCAAGGGTTGGTGGCTTCTATAATTGCTGTCTTTGTTGTGATGTCAGGGTTTAGCCTACCCAATATAAGTAACTACCTATTGCCTGCGGTAGCGTCAATGTTTTTGTTTGGCGCCGGACACATTATTTACGCAAAAACACTACAACGCGTAGAGGCATCAGTATTTTCTATATATTTTGCAACCCATGCAATCTGGGTAATGTTTCTTGGTATCCTTTTATTCAATGAAACATTGACGCCTATTCAAATCGTTGGCTCGTTTCTGATATTTGCAAGTTTAAGTTTAGTAGTAAAGAGCTTTCGTCATTTTAAGCCAGATACAGGTGCTTTATTAGGTATCCTGACCGGCATATTGTTTGGTTTAGCAATAACCAGCTGGTCTTATGTTGGCCGTCATACCGATACGCTCAGCTGGGCAGCAGTTAGTTTTGCGGGCGCATCATTATTCGCTCTGTTGTTTAGCCCTAAAGCGGTCAACAAAATGCGACCTATGTTGTCACCAAAAGTTTTACCCAAAATGGTATTACTCTGTATATTTTATGCAATTGGTAGTGTTGCAATGCTATATGCGTATAAGACAGGTGCTTTTAGTCTGGTCTCGCCACTTAGGCAAACAGGTATTATTGTAACGACCGTTTTGGCACTAATTTTATTGCGTCCTGAACGCGTCAGAATTAAGCGAAAGGTTGGCGCGGCATTAATATGTATGGCTGGCGTTCTTTTGCTTGTGGCTTAAGTAAACAAGAAACGGTTCGAAGGCCGTTTAGGCATAATCGAAATGGTAAGCACATGTTTGTAGAAGCGGGATTATATTAAACAAGAACCGATAACCTATTCGCAGCTTATTATAGACATACGATCCAATAAAAAGATTTTAGAATATGAGTCCTAGCTTGAATTAACCCCGAGCCTAAGCTTAGGGAATTTAATAAGAACGAACAAAGTAAGACATATGGCTAGTATATATGCCGGAAAGGCATAGTAGGAAAATTCCCATTTATCTATAGCCAGTAGAGTAATAACGGCACTTACCGCACCGAATAGGAATACGCTATAATTCTCAGTTTCTGGTGCTGAGTAAGCCTTAATTAGAGTAGGTATTCCAGCTATCAAGTCAGCAATAATGCTAAACAATATTGCGATAAAACCAGAGCCGGTTACAAGCCACAAGACAAGCGCTAGTACTGAGATTGCTCCACAAATAATATCGAGTCTAGATATTTTCCAAAAGGCTTTTCTGTTCACAAAAGAGCTAAGAAAAATTAATAAAGGCCCGAACCCCACCATAAAAGTCATTAATGAAGGCAAGCCCACGCCATCTTTGACGCTGGCACTAAAAGCAATAAAAGGTGCCAAAGCCCACAGGAACCAAGTAATTCTGTTGGGTTTGGTTCGGCCACGTATAGTTGCGTATGCGTACGTACCACTACCAACTAAGTTAAGTAATGCACCGAAAATTACAAAGCGCTCATCAATCATGATAAAAGCTTATCATGAACTACGCTCTAACTGCTTTGCGTCGGGCAACTAACATTACAGAAAATAGACCGTTTCCTACTACCCACACCACTAGCCAGAGAGATGACAAAATCGTGTATTCCTTAACAGCAATCAGTGCTAATGAAAAGCGCAGAGTATTGGTAATGTACAACGATAACGTTTCTGATTGGGGCTTATGCCATGACTTACGTATAGTGGGTATAAACGCCAATGTATCAGCAATAACTATTAATATTATGGATATAACAGGCTGATCTACGATTAGCCAGAAACCAATAGCAATAAGCCCTAAAGCAGCAACGACTGTATCGGATAGGGTAATATCTCGTTTGCCATGCTTAAGACCGAGTATAACTACGCCAATACAAAGTATGCCCGCCGCAGCTGTCACAAAAGTTGCTGCGCCTGCGCCTCCTTTTACTTGCAAAGCTACGATTAGAATTGTTAGAAGTCCCCAAAGTGACCAACTATATACATGCGGATGTGTTTTGCCGCGTAATATATCTCGATAGTAGGGGATGTATGCAACAAATGTTAGTGCAACGGCAACAAAACTTACTATTTGTTTTAGAGTAGCCACATCCATTTAGCCTAGTATATCAGTAAAACAAAAACGACCCATGGGTCGTTTAAGCGTAATCGTAATGGTAGCGACGAGTAGACTTGAACTACTGACCTCCGGCTTATGAGTCCGGCGCTCTAACCAGCTGAGCTACGCCGCCTTAACAGAGATGAAATATAGCAGGTTTACCGGTTAATAGCAAACTGGTATATAAAAAACCAGGAGCTGGTTAAGGCTCCTGGCAGGTAGTCGACTCAAATAAAACTACTTTGCAGTATCACCCTTTTTTTTGGTCATACTGCCTAGTTTTTGGACGCGATGTTTGGTCTTGGCGCCCATTGATGCCATTTCTTGTTTGCCGGTTTTTCGTTGCTCTGCCATAAAATACCTCCTTTTATGTGTTAGCTTCAATATAGTATGTTGGTATTAGCATTAGCGCTGTGCAAAATCTCACATATTGGTAATTGCGGGTACAATTAAATGATGGAGTTGCATTTAAAACCAGGTAAGTATGTGTTGGCCGTCTCTGGTGGGGTTGATTCGATGGTGCTATTGGATATGGCGGTAGCGGTTCGATCAGACAGCCTTACATTCATAGTGGCTCATTTTGACCATGGTATTAGGGACGATTCAGTCCAGGATGAGCAACTGGTCAATGCCGTGGCGGTTGCCCATGGCTTGGAGTTTATAACCGCCGCCGGACAATTGGGTCCAGGCGCCAGCGAGTCCGTTGCCCGGCAGGCTCGGTATAAATTTTTACAGACTGTTAGGCAGCAGCAATCGGCGCGGGCTATTATCACGGCTCACCACCAAGACGATTTACTAGAAACGGCCGCCATCAATTTGCTGCGGGGCACCAAATGGCAGGGCATCGCGGCGCTCGGATCGTCCAATATTCTTGTACGGCCATTGCTTGATTACCCCAAAAGCCAGATTTTAGATTATGCCGTTACAAACAGCATTGAGTGGCGTGAAGACAGCACCAACTGCGATGTCCGTTATACCAGAAACCACATCCGGCATAATATTTTGCCCCGAATGGACTCAGCCCAAAAAGAGCAGTTTTTAATGTTGGTTTTAAAGATAAGGGCACAGGCATTCGAGCTGCAGCAATTGGGCCGATCATTCATAGACCAAAACATCTACGATAACTTCATTCAAAAAAGTTTATTTCGCCAGTTACCCTTAACGGTGGGTCATGAAATTACAGCCCAATGGTTGAGGTTGCATGGCGTAAGCTTTGACACCAAAAACCTGGAGCGGATTGTTGATGGGCTGATGACGCTGCGCAACGGCAAAAAAATTATTGTCAATAAAAAGGCTTATTTTGAAGTGCTAGGCAAAGATTTGGCACTCAGGACGATTGAGCGCTAGCCTAAAACAGCTGACGGTAGTATAATAGTCCCACATGGATAAAAAAACTTTTACCAAATCACCCAAAAACCGTCCGCCACAGCCCACCAAAAAGGGTTATAAAAACTTCGGCTTCATTGCCCTGGTAATATTGTTTGGCTTGATAATATTCGCCTCGTACGGCCAACCAAGCAAACTAAAAGAAGTCCCGCTTTCCAGTACTGTCCAGCGTGCCAATAACGGCGATATAAAGCAAATTGATATCAAGGGCGACACTTTGGAAATAACGCCGGAAGGCCAGAGCCAGCCCACCGAAAAGTCGACCAAAGAATCAGGTTCGACTATTTACGAACAAGGTCTGAAGCAAAATATAGACGGCCTGGTAGTCAATCCTCAACCGGCCTCCAATACCAGCAATATCTGGTTGGCAGTTGGCACGACCTTTATCCCTATCCTTATTATCGGAGCAATTATTTTCTTCATGTTGCGCAGCGCCCAGGGGCAGGGCAACCAAGCTATGAGCTTCGGTAAAAGCCGGGCCAGGCTATACGGTAACGAAAAAGACAAAGTAAATTTTACAAATATTGCCGGGTCGGATGAAGCCAAAGTGGATTTGCAGGAAATAGTGGAGTTCCTTAAATTCCCAAAAAAGTTCGAAGCCGTCGGTGCCAAAATACCCAAAGGTGTCTTGCTAGTTGGGCCGCCCGGTACCGGTAAAACAATGTTATCGCGGGCTGTAGCCGGCGAAGCCGATGTGCCGTTTTTTAGTATTTCTGGTTCTGAGTTTGTTGAAATGTTTGTTGGTGTCGGTGCCTCACGGGTGCGCGACTTGTTTTCCAAGGCCAAAAAGAATGCGCCGTGCATAATCTTTATTGACGAGATTGACGCTGTTGGGCGCAAACGAGGCAGTGGTATGGGCGGTGGCCATGATGAGCGTGAGCAAACCCTCAACCAAATATTGGTCGAGATGGATGGTTTCGAGCAAGGTACCAACGTCATAGTGCTGGCAGCCACCAACCGGTCTGATGTGCTTGACCCGGCCCTGCTGCGCCCCGGCCGGTTTGACCGCCGGGTTATGATTACTTTGCCCGATCGCCGGGACCGCGAAGCAATCCTTAAGGTTCACTTTGGCACTAAACCAATCGGCCCTGATGTTGATATTGGCTCATTGGCCGCCAAAACGGCCGGCTCTTCGGGGGCTGACCTAGCCAATATTACCAATGAAGCGGCTATTGTGGCAGCTCGCCATAACCGCAAGCAAATCAATAACGCCGATATCACCAACGCTTTCGAAAAAGTTGCGATTGGCCCGGAGCGCAAAAGCCGGGTCATGAGTGAAGCCGACAAATCGGTCACGGCTTATCACGAGGCTGGCCACGCCCTGGTAGGGCATGTCTTACCCGACAGCGACCCGGTTCATAAAGTTACAATTATTCCTCGTGGTGGCACGGGTGGCGTAACATGGTTTTTGCCGCCAGAGGACAAAATTTACGTATCGCTGATTGAATTTAAAGATATACTAGCCCGGGCCCTTGGTGGGCGGATTGCCGAAGAAATAGTATTGGGGCGTGACCATATAACGACTGGCGCCGGCAACGATTTGCAAAAAGCCGCCGAAATAGCCCGTGACATGATAGTCAACCAAGGCATGGGCACCAAGTTGCGCGACCAAGTATTCCATTCAGATGAAGGCATGATGATGGAGCGCTTGGTCCACGAAAAGCAGTATTCCGACGACACGGCCAAACTGATTGACGAGGAAGTCGAAGCCCTCATCACCGAAGCTGCCACCCGCGCTCGGGCAGTTATCAATCACGACCGCAAAGCTCTTGAATCCCTCAAAGATTTACTGTTAGAAAAAGAAACGGTCGAAGCCGCCGAAGTGTTAGAGGTGTTTAAAAAGACATCTTTGCCCAAAGAAGCTGCCCTTTATTAAAAAATTTGCTCAAAACATTAAAAAGTCTGTCTAAAACGCAGTACTAGCGCCTATAATAAACACTAATGAATAAAATATTACGGCGTGCCAATAAACGGATTAGCTTAGGCGGGGCGGCCACGCTTTTAGTAGCCGCGGCACTACTCGGTCAGGGACTGGGTTTTTTACGAACCAAATTCGTAAACGCCAACTTTGATATACTGGGCGCTCAAAGTACTGATGCCTATTTTGCGGCTTTTAAAATTCCAGATTTTTTCTTTTTTACGGTAGCGGCCGGTGCTTTAGGTGTAGCTTTCATGCCGTTCCTAGCCGACAAACTGGAGCAGGGTGACAAAAAAGCGGTTTGGAAACTGTCGTCCAGTTTATTGAACCTAATGGCTATCATTATGGCTATAGTCGGGGTTATTATACTGGTGTTTGCCGACGTGTTAATCAGGTATGTTGTGGCTCCCGGCTTGACGCCTGAGCAGCATGATAACGCCGTCACCATCATGCGGCTGGTGGCCTTTAATCCATTACTGTTCACGATATCCGGTATATTGACGGCTGTGCAACAGAGCTTCGGACGGTTCTTTTTTTATGCCATGGCACCCCTGTTTTACAACCTATCTATTATTGCCAGTATTTTTATATTCCGGGACAATATTGGGCTGATTGGCCTGGGGATCGGCGCTTTGGCCGGGGCAGTGTTGCAATTACTGGTGATCATATTCGGAATGCATGGGTCGGGCTTTTGCTACAGCCCCAAAATTGCCTGGCAGAATAAAGATTTTCGCCAGATTTTGAAACAGCTGCCATCCCGCTCAATCGACCAAGGAGTTGACTCTATCAACAGTATTGCTGAAACTAATTTTGCAACCCGTTTGGGTGCTGGTAACCTGTCTTACTACGAAAACGCCTATATTTTGCATGCCGTGCCCATAGCGTTGATTGGTACAACTATTTCGACGGCGGCTTTCCCGCGCCTTACCCAGCGTTTATCGCAGGGCCGGATCGATCTGTTTGAACGTGATTTTTTGCGAATTTTGCGGGCTATGATCTGGTTTGCCATGCCGGTCATCGTTGTATCGTATTTCGCCCGGGGTTACTTGGCACGATTGATTTTCAGCCAAGGCGCACCGGTAATTGCGGCCATTTTTGGATTTTTGGTTGGAGCCATATTTTTTAGAATTATATATAGCATTATGTCGCGTTGGTTTTATGCCCAGAAAGACACTTACACACCGTTGATGGTGTCATTGTTCACTATTGCCCTCAATATCTTTTTGGCCTATACGCTATCCCGCCCAACAGCCTATGGTGTAACCGGTTTGGCTATGGCCCAGTCAATTGTCGCTGGGGTTGAGGTACTAATTTTGTCGGTCATTATGTTGGCTCGTGATAGCCGCTTATTTAACAAGGAGTTTTGGGGTGGTATTATCAAAATTGTATCGGTCACCGGGTTCAGCGTACTAACGGCTTTTATAGCCCTGAGCTTTTTGCCGTTAGGTATAAATGACCGTGGTTTTGTAACGTTGGGGTCCAAACTAGGGGCCATTACTCTGATCGTATTTAGCACTCATTTTGCCATATCGCTACTGTTTGGTCTGGAAGAAACCAAGCCGATTTTGCAACGGGCAAAAAGCTTCATTATGAAACCAATCCGCATACAGTAGCCGACCTCTGGTATAATTGGATGATATGAACTTGGACAAAATCCGTAATTTTTGCATCATCGCCCATATAGATCATGGTAAAAGCACGCTGGCCGATCGCTTGCTGGAGCTGACCGGAACCGTGGCCCTGCGTGACATGAAGGCCCAGTTACTGGACCGGATGGACTTGGAGCGTGAAAAAGGCATCACTATTAAACTGGCACCGGTCCAAATGGATTACCAGGGTTACCAGCTAAACCTGATTGATACGCCGGGGCATGTCGACTTCAGTTACGAGGTTTCGCGCAGCTTGGAGGCCTGCGAGGGCGCCCTATTGGTGGTTGATGCCAGCCAGGGTATTCAGGCCCAAACGTTAGCTAATGTTTACCTGGCATTGGCGGCCGACCTGGTTATAATCCCGGTATTAAATAAAATAGATTTGCCGGCCGCCGATGTCGATAAAGTCAGCGCCGAAGTTATAAGCTTGCTGGGCTGCAAAAAAGATGATATTTTGCAGATCTCAGCCAAAACCGGCTTGGGGATTGAAGCTGTTTTGCAACGGGTAATTAAAGATGTGCCGCCACCAATCGGCTCGTCCGACCAGCCAACCCGAGCGCTAATCTTTGACAGCTATTATGATGATTACCGCGGAGTCATACTTTTTGTACGGGTGTTCGACGGCAATATTCCCAAAAACTCGGCCATCACCATGTTTGCCACTAATGCCCATGGCATAGCCTTGGAAGTTGGCGCCCTTAAGCCCGGCTTGTTTGCCCACCCGTCATTATTTACCGGCGAAATCGGCTACATCGTGACCAATCTCAAAAGCACTCGCCAAGCCCGGGTCGGCGATACCGTAACTCTTCAAAAAAACCCGGCGCTAAGTGCGCTGGAAGGTTACCAAAACGTCAAGCCCTTCGTTTATGCTGGCTTTTTCCCTGATAGCAACGAAAATTATAATCTACTAAAAGATGCTGTTGATAAACTGTCATTAAGCGACTCGGCTCTCCAGTTTGCGCCCGAAAACTCACCAGTGCTCGGGTTTGGCGTCCGAATTGGTTTCCTAGGCTTATTACATATGGATATTATTCGGGAGCGGTTAGAGAGGGAGTACAATTTGGATTTGGTAGTGACCAACCCCTCGACCGACTACCAGGTTACGCTCAGCAGCGGTGAAGATATTGCCATTCAAAGTGCCAGCAGCTTGCCGGATGTCAGCACGGTCAGCGAAATACGCGAGCCATGGATAAAAGGAGAGATTGTCGTACCGCAGGACTATGTCGGGGCTGTCATTCAGCTGATTGCTACCCGCCGGGGTATCCATAAAAACCTGACTTATGTCGACTCGAGGGCGGTGGTTAGCTTTGAAGCGCCACTGGCTAATCTATTGACTGATTTTTATGACCAGCTCAAAAGCGTTACCAGCGGCTACGGGTCGTTCAATTACGAGCTTGATGATTACCGGGCCGAAGATTTGGTCCGGCTGGATTTTTACGTCGCCGGTGAGCGGGTCGACGCCCTTAGTATTATGGTTCACCGGACTGAGGCCGATTCGATTGGCCGGGTAACCGTTAGTAAACTCAAGGAAGTCATTCCGCGCCAAAACTTCCAAGTTGCCCTCCAGGCGGCCATTGGCGGGCGTTTTATTGCCCGCGAAGACCTTAGCGCTTACCGCAAAGATGTTACAACTGGTCTTTACGGCGGTGACGTGTCGCGCAAAAAGAAGGTGCTAGCCAAACAGAAAAAAGGCAAGGAGCGCCTCAAGCGGTTTGGTAAAGTCGATATACCGGCCGAAGCCTTTACTGTCATGCTTAAACGGGACTAACTTTTACAATCACGCTTATGATTGTTATTATAAAGGTATAATGAAACACAAAAATAATGTCATATAACGACCGCGAAATTACTTTTAGCCGGTTAGTAGCCTACCTTGGCCCCAGTTTTGCCGGCGGCGTAGCGGTGTTGGTTCTTGCAATTATAACTGTTGTGGTACCAGCTATTATCAGCAGCTATAATGGCAGTGAAATTCAACGCCAGTCCGAGCAACTTCGTTATTCCGAAATTGCCGACGATCCGCTAATCGGAATCTTTCAAATTACGTCGGATAAGATTGAACAGGTTGGCGTTTTGCCAGCTTTATCATCATTTGTCTTCTTTGCTGTAGTCGGTGCTTTATTGTACCTTGTGGTGTCCAAATTGATTGCTATCATTGCTGATGTTAACGAGTTTCGCCGGGATTTAGACTATGAGAACCTTGATCGTCGCCAATTTATCAATGGCCAGCTACTACAGCTAGCCGAGCAAATCACGCTATTGTTGATATGGCTGGGCTTAGTCAAACTCTTTTACATGTTTTTACTGCCGGTGTTACGCCTGGCGATAGCTATAACTGGTAATGCCCAAACCGTAACCGATACGTTATCCTACGGGGCAGTCTCGATAATCATAGTTGTTATCTGTCTTCATATCTCAGTGGTATTTTTTAGATTTATTAATTTGCGAGCCAGATTGTTCAGCTAATTAGTGGCGCTACGCATCTGGTTGTGCTATAAATTATTGATGAATAGTTTATTAAAATCAAAGTTACACAACTATACTCCGTCCCAATCAGCCATAAAACTGGTCCAAAACACATCAATGCTATTTATTGTCGGTGTATTCGGAGCTGGCAAAGATACCCTGACTAATGAATTGCTTAAAAGTGGCTTATACCACCGCATAGTATCGCACACCACTCGTGCCCCCCGAGTTAATGACGATAATCTAGAACAGAACGGTATTGACTATCATTTTGTAGATTTTGCGGTCGCTGAGCATATGATTAGTCAGAACTCTTTTTTAGAAGCCAAGTTAATTCACGATTCTGATATCTATGGCACCAGTGTGGCCGAAATCCAAATGGCCCACGATGAAGCCAAAACAGCCTTAACTGATATCGATGTCCAAGGAGTGGTTGAATATATGCATATTAGCGATAAGGCTAAGGCTATATTCCTGCTACCGCCCAGTTATGACGTTTGGCAGGAGCGGATTATTAAACGGTCTGGCGGTAAATTGCCGGATGATGTGTTTGAACGCCGCATGAACTCTTCCGCTTTGGAGCTAGATCATGCCCTAAAGTCTAACTATTTTCATTTTGTGATAAATGATGATTTGGAACAAGCCGTGGCCGATATTCAAACAATCCATAACGGCAAAGCTATCACAGCCCATGACCGAACAGGTCGAAATGTTGCCCTCGATTTGCTAGAAGCTTTAAAAACAAAGATTTAGCACTCGTTGACACAGAGTGCTATAATACTTATGTAACTATTATGACAGAAAGACAACAACTCCTACTTTATGCCATCGTTGAGCAGTATGCTGAAGTTGCCAGCCCGGTCGGCTCTAGCTTGCTGGCCAAAGCTTTCAACGTGTCATCGGCCACTATCCGGGCAGAAATGGCCGAGCTGGAGCGGATGGGTTATATCAAACAGCCACACACCAGCGCCGGCCGAGTCCCGACCGACCAAGGTTACAGGACATACGTCAACAGTTTGGGCGAAGCCTCCCACGAGGCCGATGGAAGCCGTAACCAAAGGGCTTTATCAGCCCGCATCCATAGCGGTGGTATGCCGGAACGTACAATCCGCAATACTGTCGACACGCTTGTCGAACTGACCCACAATCTGGGTATTGCCACTCTCGGTAACCAATTATATATGAGCGGTTTGTCAAACCTATTCGGCCAGCCGGAGTTTGTCCAGGCCGCCCAAGTCCAACAGGTGGCGCGTCTACTTGATAATTTAGAGCCATGGCTGCGCGAAGCCGCCCCCAACAAACCATTGAGCGTTTATATTGGCCGCGAAAACCCCATCGGCCGGAGCGCCAACTGCTCACTTATCATTAGCCGCTTCCGTAGCCCTTACAGTGACCACAGTTATATTGGTATATTGGGGCCGACTCGGCAAAGTTACCGTGATGTCATGTCGCTGGTATCTAGCGCCGGCGAAGCATTAGAGGAGGCATTGATTTATGAGTAAAAAACCAACTGAACCATCTGACCACCCAAGCGAAGACTTTGCTTTGTTAGAGCAGCAAATTGGCGAACTGACCGAAGCCCTGCAGCGTGAGCGAGCCGACGCCACCAACATCCGCCGCCGCCACGACGAACAACTGGCTGGGCTCAAAAATATGGTCAAAGCCAATGTCGTACGAGAGTTGCTGCCGGTCATCGATAACTTTGAGCGGGCCCTCAAGCATGTACCAGATCATCTAGCCAAAGAAGATTATATTAAAGGCGTCCAGGGCGTCGTTAAACAGTTCGAAAAGACTTTACAGGATATCGGCGTCGAACGCATCAAAACAGTTGGTGAGCCGTTTGACCCTACATACCACGAAGCCGTCAGCATGGATGATGGCGATGGCAGCCAGGAAATAGTCAGCGAAGAGCTGCAAGCTGGCTACAAGGTCGGTGACGATGTTATCCGCCACGCTATGGTCAAAGTAACTCTTAAATAATATTAAATTAGCACTCTTGACATCAGAGTGCTAATTATTTATGCTAGAATAGTATTAGCACTCTAAAAAGATAAGTGCCAGTAAATTTAAACATCTGACATCGAAATTATTATAAGGAGAAATGACATTATGGGTAAAATCATCGGTATCGACCTCGGTACTACCAACTCGGCCATGGCCGTCATGCAAGCTGGCAAGCCGGAAATCATCGCCAACAGTGAAGGCAACCGGACTACGCCTAGCGTGGTGGCTCTCAATAAAAACGGCGAACGCTTAGTTGGCCAGGTTGCCCGCCGCCAGCAAGTCACCAACCCTTCCAATACTATTTACGAAGTTAAACGTCTGATTGGCCGCCGCTGGGAGGACAAAGAAGTCCAGCGCGATATTAAGCTGATGGGCTATGAAATGGTCAAAAACAAAAATGGCGTCAAGGTAAAGATGGGCGACAAGGAATACAGCTCCGAAGAAATCAGCGCCATGATTCTGAGCAAGCTCAAGGCCGATGCCGAAAGCTTCCTAGGCGACACCGTTAGTGAAGCCGTCATTACTGTCCCCGCTTATTTTGATGACTCGCAGCGTCAGGCCACCAAAGACGCCGGTAAAATAGCCGGCCTAGAGGTAAAGCGGATTATCAACGAACCAACTGCCGCCGCACTGGCCTACGGGCTTGATAAAAAAGGCGGTAAAGACGAAAAGATTGCCGTGTTTGACCTCGGTGGTGGTACGTTTGACGTATCTATCTTGGAGCTTGGCGACGGTGTTTTTGAAGTTAAAAGTACTAACGGCGACACCCACTTGGGCGGCGCCGATTTTGACCGCGTCTTAGTTAATCATTTCGTTGAAATATTTAATAAAGAGCACGGTATCGACATTTCATCCGATAAAGCCGCCATGCAACGCTTACGCGATGAAGCCGAAAAAGCCAAGATCGAACTTTCCACTACCAGCGAAATTAACATCAACCTGCCATTTTTGACGGCTGATGCCGATGGCCCGAAACATTTCGAGCACAAACTAACCCGAGCCAAGTTGGAAAACCTGGTTAGCGACCTGATTGCCAAAACTGCCGGACCATGCGAAAAGGCATTAAAAGATGCCAAACTTAAAGCTTCCGAAATAGATGCTATCGTGTTGGTTGGTGGCATGACCCGAATGCCAGCCGTCCAAGAAATGGTCAAAAAGATATTTGGCAAGGAGCCAATGAAAGGTGTCAACCCGGATGAGGTGGTTGCCATTGGGGCCGCTATTCAAGGCGGTGTACTGCAAGGTGACGTCAAGGATGTCCTTCTGCTGGATGTAACACCGCTTTCGCTCGGTATCGAAACCTTAGGCGGCGTTGCCACCAAACTAATCGAGCGCAACACCACTATTCCAACCAGCAAAAGCGAAGTCTTTAGTACAGCGGCCGATAACCAGCCTCAGGTCGAAATCCACGTCGTGCAGGGCGAGCGCGAGTTTGTGGCCGACAACAAATCGCTCGGTCGTTTTGTGCTAGATGGCATCCCTAGCGCGCCCCGAGGTGTGCCCCAAATCGAAGTTACATTCAATTTGGATGCCAACGGTATATTAAATGTTGGCGCCAAAGACAAGGGTTCTGGCAAAGAGCAAAGCATCACTATTCAAAACAGTGGCAACCTCAGTAAAGAAGACGTCGAAAAAGCCGCCAAAGAGGCCGAAACCCATGCCGACGAAGACAAACAAAAGCGGGCTACGATCGACTCCCGGAACATTTTGGATAGCACTGTTTACCAAGCCGAAAAGATGAAGCTAGATTACAAGGATAAGTTGTCTGAGGACGACATCAAAGTTTTGGACGAAGCCGCCGCCGAGGCCAAAAAAGTTGTGGCTGACGAAAAAGCCGACAAGGAAACTTTGGACAAAGCTGCCCAGGAACTTCAAGCCAAAATGATGCCAATCGGTGCCAAAATGTACGAAACCAAAGACGAAGCCGCCGCCGACGACCCGGACAGCGCCAGCGATGATAAAAAAACTGACGACACCGTTGAAGGCGAAGTCGTTGACGAAGATAAGAAATAACTTCTGGTTTGTACCAGGCAGGATAGTATAAACTTACATAATGGCTAAACGTGACTACTACGAAGTACTAGGTGTCCAAAAAGGCGCTAGCGATGACGAAATCAAAAAGGCCTTTCGCCGAGCCGCCATCGAGCATCACCCCGATAAAGGCGGTGACGAGGCTAAGTTCAAAGAAATAAACGAAGCCTACGAAGTTTTGAAGGACGACAAGAAGCGGCAGCGTTATGATCAGTTTGGGCATGCCGGAGTTGGTGGTAGTAATGGCGGTGGGGGCGGTAGCCCATTCGAAGGCTTCGGTGGTTTTAACGGTCAAAACGTCAACTTCGATTTTGGTGATTTGGGCTTAGGTGATATTTTTGGCAACTTCTTTGGTGGTAACCAGCAAAAATCCCAACGGGCCAAACGTGGCCGGGATGTCGAAACTGCGGTTGAAATTGAATTCACGCAAGCCGTCTTTGGGGCCGAAGTCGTACTCAATCTTAACCTTGACGATGTTTGCGAACATTGTAAAGGCCTAACAGTTGAACCAGGTCACGAGCTTAAGACCTGTGAAGAATGCAAAGGTGCCGGCCAAGTCGTCACCGCCACCCGGACTATTTTTGGCAATATCCAGCAGGCTGTTGTATGCCCGAAATGCCGGGGCGCCGGTAAAATTCCAGAAAAAGTCTGTACCGTTTGCCATGGCGGCGGCACGCAACGCCGCAATCAAAAAATCAACCTTAAAATACCAGCCGGCATAGATGACGGTTCGACGATTCGTTTGCGTGAACGCGGTGAGGCGATTGCCAATGGCCAAAAGGGCGATTTATACGTTGGCGTCCGGGTCAAACCGCACAAACAGTTTACCCGCGAGGGCGACCTAATTTTGAGCGAAGAAACAATCGGTATGGCTGATGCCGCCCTCGGAACCGAAATAGATGTCAACACTGTTGACGGGCCGGTCAAAATGAAAGTCCCGGCTGGTACCCAGACCGGCAGTGATTTTAAATTGTCCGGCCACGGCATCCCCCACTTAAAAGGCGACCTTCGTGGCGCCCATATTGTGACTATAATCGTCGAGACTCCAACTAAATTGTCCAAACGTCAGCAGGAACTGTTGCAGGAGTTTAAGAGCGCTGGTAAGCGCGGGTTGTTTGGCTAATTTATAAGTCTGGCGTCCAAACAACTGTTTGGTTTTTGTTGGGCAGCTGTTTGGCCCTACCCTCTGCCAGATCGGCCCAGCCTACAGCATGATCGAAGCTTGTGTCAGCGGTAATTTCACATATCCCAGCACTAAAACCCAGCGTAAGAGATTTATCTTCTTCAAATATTATTTGGCCACACAATTCCCTAACACGATCAATAATAGCATCAGCTGTTTCAGCGTTTGTACCATTCAAAAATAGTACAAATTCTTCGCCACCAAAACGGGCGGCAAAGTCGCCCTCGTCTTGGCGGATATTTTGGCCTATTAAATCTGCAAATACTTCCAAGACTTGCATATCAGTCTTAGTGTGTCCAAGAGACAAATTAAATTTTTTAAAGTCGTCGATGTCTAAAAACACCACACTATGGCAAGATTTTAATTGGTCTGTTTCACGGCGGGATTGTTCTTGTGCTGATTGGTATCTTTGCTGAAAGCCAGGTCGGTTCAAAAGTTTAGTCAACAATGGGTCATGGGTGGCCCGTTCTTCTAGATTAGTCACTTCGGCCAGTTGTCTGAATAACAAATCATTTGTAACTTCTGTCAACTGTCCAACCACGTTACCGCTCTTTAGAACTAATCCATGTACGACCGCAAGTAAGACAGTTAATTCGCCGACAGATTCTAGCTGTCGATTCTTAAAAACTGATTCAGCCTGAAGTTGGCTTACAGTATCCCTAAGATTGGCGTTCTCCAAGTCCTGCATAGTTGCTTGGGCAGAGTCAACCGGTTGTTTAACTTCAATATCTGACATAAATATACGGTATCACTTTTGTAATTATATGTCAAAGATTGTACATTCCGCCTTTAATCATTACAATTTAGACTAATGTCTGACAATGAAAAAAATCAATCCGGTTTTATTACCATGATTGTTATGTTGATTTTGATTCTCGGAGCCATAATAGGGCTGGCTTACTTAAGAGTTGCCGGCGCTCGCTAAGTATAAATTGGTATTTTATTACAAATAGTGGTATAATTCAGTTATGACAGAGCGTTCTAAGGACGTCCAGCCCTTGTTTTTACCTCGGCCGCACGAGAAGGTTGACGGTTATATTGATGAACTTAGCCGGGATCCGAGTGAAGCCTTGCAACCTGATGAAAAAGCTGAAGTCTATGATTTTGAACGGACTTTATTTGAAGCGGGCAGCTACGGGGAAATTGTTAACCCATGTGAAGCCGACGGACAGCCCGTTAGTTTAGAAAAGCTGGATTTACTGGATAACGGAACGGCTTTAATTGCTCCAGCTTACTTTTTAACTGATGCCGGTCGTCAAGCGGCCAAAGAAGCGAAGCTGGACGACTTGTCGCAAGCGCCAGACGAACCAGCCATAATAGATTGTCTGATGGAATACAGTTTTACTGATTCTGCTAAAATTACCAAAAAGATTATAAGTAAATCCACCAAGTGGTTTGACAATCAGTTCAAGGAGGCCTTGCTGTCAGGCATTGATCCCGGGCATATTGCTTTGATAAATTTTATTCATAATCCGTCTGAGTATGCTTTATACGTCAGAGGGTTGATGGGCTATAGCATTCTGCTAAGAACAATTAAAACCCAGCTCAAAAATGAACCCGGCATTGTAGCAGACGCCAAGACGGCGGTTGTAGAGCTATATCAGGCAAAAATCAATGATTACCTAGCAAAAGAATACCCGGTTACCTTAAATATGTATGGTCAATTAGGGCCGTCGAGGCAAGCTGAATTTGCCTTGAATTTGGGGGCTGACCGGCAGATGCGGATGAAACATATCCTATCGATTCAACGTACGAATAAACGCTTCTTGCAACGGCTTGACGCACTTCGATCTGGCCTATCGTGCGACATTCGAATTACAGGCTTACGCTCTATCGGTCAGAAAATGCTGGACTTTATAGAAAGTCCAAATGCCACTGAACCTGTTTTTAACAAACCGGTATTTAGTAGCGATGAAGTAGAAAAATTATCCAGGCTTGAAATAAAAGCTGAAGAAATGAAAGACCTGCTCGAATCTGCTCTGGCAGAACGAGGTATTTTGAGTGAATATAAGTACGATACCGAGAGCGACCGCACGCGCGGTACTAGGGCGGCTGATAATAAATGGCAAGTTGTTGTGGACGCTACCCGTAAAAGCTTATTCGTAAGCTCTAAAGCCGGGGTAGTAAAAGTTCCGGAATCTTTCGCCCGATCGCCAGTATCTATCGCTCCCTCAGGGGCAATTCCGGTAGCCGCTCAAACGCTGGAACACGTCGAACAGGCTGAGAGAGTTTTCCAAAACCCACAGTCTTTGCGGCTAATCAAAGGGCGGGGTGGCAAGCGATCAGTCATGTACACCGCAATCGGTGGTCTAATGGCAGAGCGAAAAGCCCACGTGGAGCTATTCGGCCAGGAAAAGCCATACCGGAGAACGTACCCATTAATTATGAGGTCTTATGAGCAAACCGGCAGTGAGTTCGCCGCCATGCAAGCCTTTTATGAATATTCAGTTGCAGAAGCCGGAACTGGCATAAGTGACGTAGAGCGACAAACAATAGCCGGTAGGGCAGTCAGTGCGACAAGACGTATCACCCGCCGTAAAGGCGGTTTCGATTCGCAGGCCTTAAACTATGCCGAATCTGGATTGCTTGAGCAATCACTAAGTCAATTAAGCCCTGAGGTTCAGGATATGATATACGGTCAGGCGGCCTTTGACCTACCGGATCTAGTCCGGTTGCACCGTTATGGTTTGTATGATCCAGGCACGCGGCCGGAGCAGACTTTGCCGGAGCTATTTATGTTGCAGGCCACCGAATATTTAAAATCAAAGTTCAAAAGTTGACTTATTACCTATTTTAAATTATAATATATAGTAATACTAATGTAAAATAGAAATAATAGCGCCTATCAACCAGCTAGTTATCGGTCACAACGAATACATCGGTTTTCCTAGCTACGGCGTAGGCAACCCTGTACCGGCCAAAATAGATACCGGCGCCGACAGCTGCGCCATTTGGGCCAGCAATATTTTAGAGGATGAAGCCGGCCTTCACTTCAGTTTGTTCGATAACGGCTCGGTATTTTTTACTGGCCAGACAATTGATACCCAAGAGTATAAAACCAAGCGGATAAAAAATTCATTCGGTGGTACCGAAATGCGCTACACTGTCAAATTATCTTTCACACTCGGCAACAAGCGTTATAAAAATCAGTTCTCGCTAGCCAACCGGGCTAATAATCATTTCCCGGTGCTATTAGGCCGAAAGTTTTTAAAAAATCGCTTCTTGGTCGATGTCAGCCGCCACCATTTATTGAGTAGCGAGCTGGCCCCAGCCAAAGTATTAGTGTTGGTAAAATATGGTACCACCAAAACCAAATCTTTCTTCAAAAACATGGAAGGCCAAAGTCAGGCTCAGCTTACGGTCTCAAATTATGATGAACTGGTATTTAGCTCGGTCGGGGCACTAAATATTACTATAGGCATAAATGGCACCGATGTAGCCGATCATAAACTAGTCTATTTTAAATCCCATATCGCTAATTCTGAGCTAGCCAGTGCCATCGCCACTTATTTGGACTTTCGAAATATTATCTACCGCGATTCAGAACTTGCCAGCGCCGTCAGTCGGGGGAAACTAACCGAAGCTGTCAGGCTCAAAGCCCACGGAATATGCATGCCACCAATGGTTGCTATGAAATACAAAATGATGCAAGCCAACTATGGCTATTTAATAGAGCGGCTAGGTTTACCATTTGTTTTTAAGGATACGCTGTCTAACCGGGGTAAATCAAACTATCTAATTAGTAACGAGGTTGATTTTAAGAAAGTTCTCCAGCAGTCTGAAAGCGCGTCGTTTTTCATGGCCCAGAAATACGTACCCAATACCGGTTATATACGGGTCATCATCATGGGTAGCCAGCAGGCCCCAATAATAATCGCCCGCAGCAGCACCGGCCATGCTAACCCGTTAAAAAGCCACCTCAATAATCCGGCTGGCGGCCACAACGCAACCTTAATGAATATTGACGATGCTGACCCAGCTATGATTGATCTAGCCCGCCGGGCCGCCCGGGTTATGGAGCGTCAGGTTGCCGGTGTCGATATGATTCAGGACACTCAAACTGGCGAGTGGTATGTGCTGGAAGTCAACAATAACCCGCAGCTGATGAGTGGCTCTTTTGTGAAAGAAAAATCAAATGCATTTGCAAAATACCTCAAAAACGAATTAGATAGGTGGTAGAACTATGAAAATTGCAATTCTTTCTAAAGGCCCCGGAAACTACTCGACTAAGCGTCTAGTCGAGGAGGCTCGCAAACGCGGCCACGAAGTCCGGGTCGTAAATTACGCTACCTGCTTTGCAACAATTGAAAAAAGCAATCCAGTCGTCAGCTACAAAGGCAGCGACCTGATAGATATAGACGTTATAATCCCCCGCATCGCCAGCTCACTAACCCGTTATGGCAGCGCCATCGTGCGGCAATTTGAAATGCAGGGCGTTTATACTACTACCAGCTCAATCGCGCTGGTCCGCTCGCGCGACAAGCTGCGCAGCATGCAACTGCTGGCCCGGGCGGGTGTAGGCATACCCAAAACCGTCTTTTCACGCGGTATGACAACCAACGTCGAGGACCTGATTGAGGACCTCGGCGGTACTCCGGTTATAATCAAGCTGGCCCGCGGCACCCACGGCAATGGCGTCGTGCTGGCCGAAACCAAAAAAGCCGCCAAATCAGTTCTGCAAGCTTTTTATGTGATGGATGATGATGGCACAAACATTATGCTACAGGAATTCGTGGCCGAATCGGCCGGGACTGACATTAGAGCCTTTGTAGTTGGCGGCAAAGTAATAGCCAGCATGCAACGCCAAAGCCTAGACGACGACTTCCGCTCCAACCTGCACCAGGGTGGTGAAGGCAAGACAATAAAACTGACCGACGAAGAACGACGCACGGCTATCAAAGCCGCCAAGGCCACTGGCCTGTCAATCTGCGGTGTCGACATGATGCGAAGCAACCGCGGCCCGCTGGTACTGGAAGTCAATTCCAGCCCCGGCTTTGGGATCGAGCAAGTTACCGGCCGCAATGTCGCCGGCGCAATCATAGATTACATAGAACAGAATGCCAAGGGCCGGCGCCGACGTGACCGTGTTGGTGCGTAGGGCTACCTTTGCAATCGCCGCGCTGGCTGTATTATTAGTCGGGGCGGGCCTTTTTTATAACCGCGCCACCAGCAATCGTTGCTTAGAATTTGGAACTATCAAATGCCTTAAGGTAGAGCCTGTGTCTAGCCCATCTGACCTTGCCCGCGGCCTGTCTTTTAGGGATAGTTTAGCCATGAATAGCGGTATGTTGTTCGAGTTTGAACAGGACGACATTCAATGCTTCTGGATGAAAGACATGCGCTTTGCAATAGATATGATTTGGCTGGATGCTAATGGCAAAGTGGTCCATATAAAGCCCAACGCCACTCCCGGCTCGTATCCGGCCCAGTTTTGCCCCCCACAGCCCGCCCGGTACGTACTGGAAGTAAACAAAGGCGCTACCCAAGCCGCCGGAGTGACAATTGGCGATCAGCTCAAACTGTAGACGCTTATGCTATTATAAACATAGATGACCGAATATATTATTCTTGGTTCGAGCGCTTTAGTGCCCGTTTTGCTGGCACTAATTTTGCGGGTCCACGCCACTCATGTTTTTACAGCCATTGTCAGCGGCTGGCTGTTGTCGCAAACTTTAGCCCCGACCGTAGGGCTGTTGCTGAGCATGACCATCAAAAGTGGCAGCCCGGATCTGTGGTCCAAAATAGGGCTGCTGGTTCTACCATTAGTAGTTACTCTACTTGTACTGCGCAAATCAATGAAAAAAAGTTTACTACTGCAGTTCGTACCTTTATTAGCTAGCGGCTTGTTGTTTACCGTGTTATTGCTGGAGTTAATCCCGCAGCCCTTCCAATCAGCCGTCTATATGAACCAGATTGGCGCCCAACTACGGCAGTCAGGTGATTTAGTGATTGGAGGTAGCGTTTTAATAAATTTGGCATTGATGTGGCTGCTTTACAAACATAAAGCCGGCAAAGAAGAGCATGGCAAACATTAAAACATATTGCGTCCTTAGCGCGTCCGAGTTACGTTCTGGGCACATCCTTGAAAATAAACTGCCTTTACCGTATAATCACCCTAGTTATCACCAACTAACACGGGTCCATAGCTCAGCCGGTTAGAGCACCTGCCTTTTAAGCAGGGTGTCGTGGGTTCGAGTCCCACTGGACCCTCCAATTTGAACCTAGTAGGAAACTACTGCAACTAAAGAGTCAGCAATGGCTCTTTTTGCTTGCTATACTTAAAAGATGAGCAAAAGAGCAAAAATTATAGCGATGATCAGTGGGCTGTTGTTAACTCTCATTTTGATTTCAGTAATTCTTTATCTGTATATTTTTACTTTCCCAGCTAAGGATACACCCCAATCGTTAAAGCAAGCTCAAGCAGAACTTGTAAGTTACGCAGACCAAAACCAGCTTAAAAACAAAGAAATTGTATATCGAGGTGCAGCAACACTCTGCAGCAGTAGTAATGGTTTAGATTCGGATTGTACGTTAAGTAGTACTTACGTCTACAAGTTAGAGGGTAACTTCCGTGATAATGGCAAAGAAATACTCAGTTACTTAAAAAATAGGGGATTCGATTTTAAATCCACAAGCAAATATAAGCACAGTGTTCCCAAAAAGCTGAACGACATTTCAATAGCCGATAACATGACCAATTCTACGCCCATTATTGTAGACTTATATAACGATGAGACTGACACACGTGTCAGAGTTAGCTTAGGTGATCGGGGGCGTACCTCACCTATGCGAGGACCGGCCACAGGCCAGCCGCTCGACCAAATAGCGAGTGACCAACTTATTGCTAGACTTCAATTTTATCGGCCCTAATATATAGTGTCTGTTGCCAGTTTAGTTGCAATAGATTCCACTATGCCCCTCCAAGCATAAGCACGATAAAAGGCTTATCATTCGATAGTTCTTTTTTTGTATGTTATGCTACACGTATGAAACTCATAATTGTCAATGGTTTGCCTGGTTCAGGTAAAAGCACGCTTGCAAAACCTTTATCGAGACAATTAGGCCTTCCTCTTATTGCAAAAGACACAATCAAGGAATTTTTATTTGATCAGTTAGGCACTAAGGATAGAGCATGGTCAAAGACACTCGGAAAAGCTTCAAATGATTTTTTATATAGTCTTGCTGAAATCATGTTAGCCGATGGACAGTCGTTAATAATAGAAAATGCCTTCGAAAAAACATATGCCGTACCACGCATACGTCACATCACTGAAAAGTACCAACTTCAAGTAGTAGAAATCTATTGTGCAACTAATCCTAAAATCAGAAAGCAAAGATTCATCGATCGTAATGAATCAGGTGATCGGCATCGAGGACATGCCGACCATGTGAATTACGCGGAAAATGCAGGTCCCGAGCCTACTGTAAAGTACGCTGCAATGGAAATCAGCAGAGTGGTATATGTCGACACTACAAATGATGTAGATATAGCTGAACTTACGAGACTTATTAACAGCTTACATGAATCTTAGATGCGATAAAGTCTACGGTGGTCCTATAATCCGGTTATGCTTAACCCCCTCTGTTTTGATGAGTTTTTTGTTGGTATAATCTGGCTATGAGTGACCAAACATTTAAAGATGCAATTAATGACATTCGACACACGGTAAGTCGATTTCAGAAAATAGAGGGTAAGCCTTGGGGTGTTGAAGGTGCAGTAATTGAGCTGGCTAAGCAAGTTGGCCAGCTTTCAGCACTTGTAATGAACCGTGAAGGTTACTATTACGCTGACAGGGATAAAGAAAACGAGAATTACGAAGCATCAAATGACAAAATTGCCGATGAATTAGCCGATGTCATGTTCGCAGTCGTGAGGATAGCCGACCATTACGGCATTGACTTAGTCGCAACCAATGCTAAAACTCGCCAGATGGAGGACGAGTTCCTCAAGACTAAAGACGTTTAGTCGGAAGTTTAATTGAGAGCAACTCGCATCGTATATTGGTTCCAATAACGTCTGCGATAGCTCTCCAAACATAAGCACTATGAAAGACTTCTTCGGGAGTCTTTTTGTTTGATAAGATAGGTATATGTCTATTTTCTTTTACGACCAGTGGTATGACGTACTCAATAATTTTTCTGCGAATGCTGTTGAATTAGATGGAGTGTTATACCCCACCAGTGAACACGCCTATCAAGCTGCTAAATGCACAGATCCCGAAGGTAAGAAAGAAATCATCGGTGCTAAAAGCCCCTTACTCGCCAAAGAAGTAAGTAACAAAAAGTATGCTGCTTCAAAAGACCCTAACTGGAACAACGTAAAACTCAACACGATGGAGCATATCCTCCGCGCCAAGCTAAAACAGCATCAAGAAGTACATGACGCCTTAATTAAAAGTGGCGACGAAGAAATCGCTGAGGACTCACCAGTAAACAACTTTTGGGGACGAGGCAAAGATGGAACTGGCGAAAATCAACTCGGCGAACTATGGATGAAGATTCGTTCAGAGTTGTAGCACGAGTTCATGATTTTTGTCCTGATAAGTTCCATTGTGGCCCTCCAAAATATTGTAAATAATACCATATAATGGTATTATTTTTTTATGCTTACCGGTCAAGACTTAAGCCAATTTGAAAAACTACATGCAGATGGCATGGCCGCCAAAGATGCCGACAATCATAGAGGGGCTTTAGAGTTGTTCGAAACGGCCACTGAAATAGCCCTCACACATGATGATCAACAGAAGGGCTTAGATGCAATGCAGCCAGCCGCTAGATCGTTATGGAGCTTAGGGCGATACGAAGCAGCTACGGATAAGCTTGAAACAGCTTCGAGAGTAGCCGAAGAACTAGAGCTCAGAGACGAGCAAGGTGTTATTATCTCTAATATGGGTCGAATTGCCTCAGTAAGAACTGTCCGTACTATCCCGGTAGCGGAGCAGAGAAAAGTTTTGCGTGCGGAGGCAACCCCTAGATTTAGAGAAGCCTACAGCATCTTAAAAAACCATCCACATCTATATTACCGTTATGCTAACGCACAACATGGATCGGTGATATCTGCCCTTGCAGGTGAACGTCGATTAACTACTAGACTTATTGCAGAAGGACTATGTGTTGCTCTTCGTGCTTCCGATGAACCCTATGATCAAGAACTAACATATAAAATCAGTAGTGGCACGAAGCGCGGTGTTGTTCAAATGCTTGCCGCAACCGTACTTATTCCACTAGGTGGCCGTACTCCGTTTTTAGCAAAGTTTGCACGTAATAAACTTGTGAGGTAGCTGCTTTAAGCTGGTATCTCACGCACTAAATCCGGATTGTTATCATAAATTTGTTTATAAGCTTCGAGTACAGTTGTTGGTATCTCCACGTGGCCAAAGTAGTTGCGACCGTTGGGTCCGTATCCATTTTCGTCATCTCTAAGTCGAGGAATTTCGCCCAGTACCAATGAAATAAATCTTTCCGGCTCCCAAGTTGGATATTGATTACCTACAATGCGGTAACCTGTTTCAGATTCTTCAATTCTCGGAATGAACGGGGCATAGCTTAAAATTTGAACTTCTGGCTTATCTTGCCATGCTCTCTCAAAACAAGCTTGTGAACGACGCTGCATAGTTGGATCTTGGATAATAACCATTTTGGAAAGAGGAATACCCAGTTTGTCCAGCAATATACGTGATTGCTCGGCGTTAGTACCGCAGTTAGTAGAATCTTTTTCAATAAGAATGGAAGTCGGGTTAATATCAAATTTATGGACAAGTACATCAGCTAAAATATCTGCCTCAGCTCTATCCTCTACATCTATATCACTGAAATTTGGGAAATTAGTAATACTAGTGCGTAAATAATGAGTAGAATGTCCTACTCCACCTGAGATTAATAATTGCTTTACAGCTCCACTTTTCAAGACTTGTGCCGCAGAATAAATCGAACCAATTAATCCATTGCCAAGTAAAACAAGAAGATCGAGCCCACCTTCTGGCATACCTTTCTCAATTTCTGGTATATCTCGCTCTGCCAAAAGTTCAGCAATGCAATTTATATTTTCGGTAAGCTTACTACTCATACTTAAGAGTCTAACATGACACCAAAGTGGGAGATAATATACTGACTGGCATTTAGTTTAGTTGCAATAAGATCTACGATGGCCCTCCAAACAAAAAGACCTACCTCGCCGTAGGTCTTTTTGTTTGGTTGATTCAACGAGAACCCAAACTGCGCAGCAGTGGGTTCGGCGTAGCAAAAGCACGCGCAGGCATTAATTCCGAGCATGCTTGCCGTGGAGAAGGGCTTTAGCCCGCTGTCCCACTATGCCCTCCAATGTTAAATAACAGATTAATTTTATTTAGGCTGACGTTCCAGAACGTCGTTGCAGTAGCTCTTTTGCTACAATACATCTATGTCACTTATTTATGTAACGGGTATTGAAACAGCAGGTAAAACCACAGCTTGTAATGAACTGAAGAAACGTGGCTACGAAGCACACGATTTCGATGAGGGGATAGCCCATTACTACGACAAGGCTACCGGCAAGCAAAGTGAGTGGCTCGGTTCTGTCGAAGCACGAACGGCCGACTGGCACCAGAAGAACGATTACGTGATGGACCGCTTTTATATTGAACGGCTTGCTGAACAGGCAAAAAGCAAACCTATATTTTTATGTGGCACCACCCAAAACGATGAAGTTGTCCTAGATTTATCTGATAAAACCGTCTACTTATTTCTTGACGAAGACACATTAAGGCTAAGAATGAACAATCGGCAATCCGGTAAATTTGCGTTTGCCGAACACGAGCAACAGGCAATCATTAGCTGGCATAAATCATCTGAAGACGGTTACCGTGAGCGTGGATCGACTATGATTGATGCTACTTTACCAATTGAAAAAGTCATCGAGTCTATACTGGTTGCAAGTATATGAATCCCGAAACAACCATTACCCTACAGGACATAAAAAATATTTGCCGCGAGAACGGCATCAAATATCAGTCTGCAAAGCGAATTACTGATGGCTTCACCAACGAAGTGCACCTCATCAATAACGAGATAATTTTAAAAGTCTGCACTCGGCCGGATAACATAGATAATTTTATTATCGAGGTGAAAGCGTTAGAAAATGACGACACGATCATAAAGCCAAAGTTTATTACTGCCGACTTCTCTAAACAAGTTATAAAGCAACCCTATATTCTAATGAGTTATGTCAGTGGTACATCATTAGGTTCCTTATGGCACACCCTCGACCACGAAAATCGCCAAAGTCTTATTGAAGATATCGCCGTTAACCTTAAAAAGTTTAATGCAATCAAGCCTGGGTCATTTTTTCAGAAAGAATTTCAATGGGGCGATGACCTAATCAACAGGTTTGAAGTATTGTCATTAGTGCTACTTGAAAGAAACACACTCAACAAACAACAAGTCAGTGATATCAAGACAATACTAAATCGTTATAAAACTTTACTTAATCAAACACCAACCAAGGTAGTTTATTGGGACATACATTTTGATAATTTCATTGTTAATAATGACAATAAGTTAGCCGCAATAATTGACCTGGAAGCTGTAGGGCAGACTGCAATTGAATATCCATTATTTGTAGTCCAAAAGATGATGGACAACCCAAAACAGTATCTGAGTTTAGGGAATGAGCAATATGCTAGTGTTGCTGATTACAAAGATTTATGGAACTGGTATGAGCAGTGCTATCCTGAAATGTTTGCCGTCGAGCATTTAAAGGAGCGTGTAAAAATATATAGATTACTCGATACCTTACATTTGCTTAAGGATTGGCCGCACACTACACAACTTCATAAAGACTTGAGCCGTTTTATCACCGAGTTAGCATGAGCGAAATACCTATATACACATTGAACTTACCGCAATACAAAGTTGGTGTTGAGCCAGATGATAAAGACTTCGGCAAGTTACTTGATGATGAGATTAAAAATCATTTTCTAGGCCAAGCAATTCTTGTGAGGGGTATTGCTTCAAGTGAACATCGGGATAAATCAGTTGATGAATTGATTAACACAATAAAAGAGACCGGGACTGATCACTACGATAGTGACCGTAAGGGTGATAGGTATGAAAATATCAGCGGCAATCACATTGATTTGTTTGCTTTTCCTGCAACTTACACTGCCGAAACTAAGTTGATGCACATGCTGTTCTGGGGTTTTTATCATAGTGCCATTTACATCCATGGCTACCCAATGCGAATTGATTTAGTGACTATCTATGATGCAGACCAAATGGAGCAAATTCTGCATCAGTATAAAGGGCGAGATGATATTAAGGATGACGGCTTTGTTTTCAAAAACCCTACTAAAAAGCACTCTGCTTTAAAAGGGATAATTAAAATTTTATGATTCAATCTAAACTATCAAATGCCACAAAGCTTAAGCTTCTAATGCCACTTTTATACCTAGTGGTAAGCATACTATTCTTTGTACAGTCATGGCCTAAGGAGCCGCAGCCTCACAATTTTGTTGGTGCAGTTATGACTTTGATGGCGTTTGCACTTTGGATTATCGCGCGGATTCAACTTGGTAACGCGTTTTCACTCGCACCTAAAGCGAACTTTTTGGTAACAAGTGGTTTGTACAGTAAGTTGCGACACCCTGTATACTATTTTTCCATTCTAGCAGTTGTTGGCATCGGTACTTTTATTTGGGAAGCCTATATGCTGCTTCCTGTTGTTCTATTGGTTGTGCTTGAATATCTGCGTATACAAAAAGAAGAAAAGTTGTTAGTTGCTAAGTTTGGAGCTGACTATCTGGTCTACAAAAAACGTACATGGATTTAGGCGGGAATAAATTTACTGAAAAGTAACTTTTCTTGACTTTGAAGTTTGGTTGCAGCAGCAATACAAACTTCCCTCCAAAAATATAAGCATTGTATCCCCCGTACGAATATCTTTTGTTACAATGGTATAGATGAGAAAACAATATCATTTCTGGCCAGGAAAACAGCGGCTTGACGCCTGGGACGTAGACCGATTAATCCTACTCTCAGCCGGTTTTACTGTAGAAGATGTGAAGCTTGAAGATATCTACGAAATCGACGTTAATTACTGGTTCGATGAAACTGCGAAACCAACTGTACGAAAGGTTGTAGAGCATGCCAAACTAATTGGAGATGTGGACATGACTTATCCGATTATTCTTGGGCCCGACAATCGAGTCATGGATGGAATGCATAGAATTGCTCGGGCGATGTTAGATAACCTGCCATCAATAAAAGCAGTACGTTTCACCGAGCTACCTAAGCCAGACTACCAGGGCTGCAACCCAAGTGAACTACCATATTGAGATTTTGGATTCAAGTTCGCTATCCAGACAACAGAAGTATTTAAGGCTTTGTTTTCTGCCAGTTTAGTTGCAAAAGTCTCACACACGGCCCGTCACTACACATATGCTTAAAACTCCTCACAATGGGGAGTTTTTGTTTGCTATGATGTACTGATGAACCTACCCCAAAACTTCGCTGATATTCATACAGCGCGAGAGGCTACTCAAAGCCTGTACCCAAACGCACAGAACATTACTATGATTGAGCATGGCTACGACAACATAGTTGCACTTGTGGACGCTAGCTATGCGGTAAGATTTCCTCGTAATAAAAATGCATATCTGCGTAGTCTTTACGAAAAACGCATCTTACAACGATTAGAGACTACCAAAACTATCATAATTCCTCGTATTTTAGGTGGACATAATGACCCACCTTATATAATCACTAGCTTTGTACCTGGGCATCACATCAGTTCAGCTTCCATCCAAACGTTATCTAAAAGTCACCAACATGACTTCGCTGAGTTGGTAGCCCAATTTGCTTTCGCCATGCACAAAACTTTTGTAATAAATGATGAGTTACCACTACGAAAAGAGTTTGGGCTGGATGAATTGGAGGAGGAGGAACCTTGGCCAATCTATTATAAAAGAGTGGTACACGACAATGACTTTCCTACTGTAATCCAGGACGAAATTGCCAAAAGTTGTTATGCCGATTGGGTTAAGTTATGTGATGTCGATCCAACGGTAGTTGTGCACGATGATTTACATTCACAAAACATGATGTTTAACGATGATAATCATCTAATTGGTATACTAGATTTTGGCGATACGAATGTTGGAACACCCGAGCAAGAGTTACGGCAACTCTATCGTATCAACGAAGATGTCATGTTAGCAGGTGTAGAGGAATACCAGCACCTATCAGGCCAACAATTGAACATAGAGGCCTTAAAGGCTTGGGCCACAATGAAAGAGCTTGCCGATTATTCCAAGGCATTAGCAGTCAAAAACACAAGTCATAACTCTTTTAAAAGAGCGAGTCATAATCTCAACCTGTGGTTTCCTAAGGGTGAGTGGGGCAAAGGTTATGATTTATCGGAGATCGAAGGCTACCAATAAGCCAGTTTGATGAGCACAAACGTTAGTCGCAATAGCTTGCACCTTGCCCCTTCAAGTATTTCATACAACAATTTCACCACAGTTAATAGTACAAGAGTCACTTCTTAATTGCTTTTTTTGTTATCATAATACTTATGGAACACGCTTTGCATTTGGTAGATTTGGTAAACGATGACGGTGCTGTGGTGGGAGCCAAAAAAAGACATGACATCCAAAAGCTAACAGACTTATATCACACCATCTTCACTATTCTGATAACTCCTGAAAAGCAATTAGTACTAAGCAAAGTTCCAGCTCGCACAGATTTACCTAACTTGTATGTTGGCCAGCTAGGTTGCACCTTAGCTACTATCAGGCGACACGATGAAACGTCAGACGAAGCGAGCTTGCGGTCACTTGAAAATGAACTTTACTTAAAAGATATTACGGCTTCAAAGCTCGGAGAATATTTTCAAGTACTACCTGATGGTCAACGTACGTATATAAGCATTTATTATGTGATACACGCTGTGCCTAGTGATTTTAGCCATAATGATATTGAGGGTTTACAACTGCTTACTCATCAAGAGCTTGTTGAAGCAATGGGGAAGAGTCCAGATACATTTGCTCCGTCATTTCTTGCTGCATGGGAAAGATTTAACAAGGATTTGCTGAAAGTTTAGTTGCGATAGCGTAGCACAAGGCCCACCGTAACGCTTATGCTTTAACAGAGATGATTGATCTCCGTTTCTTTGATATCATTGTTAAGTGGACTGTAGTTTAAATTGCTGAACTCCAAGGAGGTAATTAAATGCCAAACAATACAGATTTTAATGACCTGAAAGCATTATTTATTAATTGTTCTATTAAATACAATAAAAAAGACTCACATACTCAGAAACTAATGAATCGTTCTTCCGGAATTATGGAATCACAAGGGGTAGAAGTTGAGCATATATATGCCTTAGATCATGGTATCTCTTTTGGGATGATTAAAGATGGGGCCGAATTTGGCAAAAAAGATGATTGGCCAAAAATACAAAAAAAGATAATGACAGCCGATATATTAGTAATCGGTTCACCAATTTGGTTAGGGGTAAAATCTTCAGTAGCTTCATTAGTTATCGAGAGAATGTATGCGTACAGCGGTGACCTTAATAAAAAAGACCAATACTTATATTACGGTAAAACAGGCGGCTGTATCATTACTGGTAACGAGGATGGAATCAAGCATTGCAGTATGGATATTCTCTATGCGCTACAACACATAGGTTATATGGTGCCCCCACAAGGAGATTGTGGTTGGATTGGTGAAGCAGGCCCTGGACCAAGTTATGGAGATACGGAGTGGAACGGTAAAAAGATCGATCCTCCATTGGGTTACGACAACGATTTCACTAATCGCAATGCTACATTTATGTCTTGGAATCTAATGCATACAGCTCGGATGCTCAAGGACAACGGCGGGATTCCATCTATTGGGAACACTACCAAGGATTGGCAACATGTTACAAATGCAAAAGAACAAAATCCTGAGTATAGATAGTCATATATATTTAAGTTTGGTTGCAATAGTCTCCACATAGCTCTTCCAATCTAAGACATAGTAGGAATACTGCAAGTAAAGAGCTAGTTTTGGCCCTTTTTGGTATAGTTATTACATGAAAACAGTTTTGTTTGTTCCGGGCTTTCAAGAAGATATGAAGTCTAGGGATTATATAAGTACTTTGAACGCGATAAAATCTAGAGGTTATTTCGTAAAGTTTGTGCCGATTAACTGGAAGCGAACAGTTATTAATGATTGGGTTAAGCAGCTCGAGGAAGAATATAATAACCACGATGCAGCCAGTACTATATTGGCTGGCTTTTCATACGGCTCGGTAACTGCTTTTATGGCTGCCACGAAGCGCAATCCCGCTGAACTTTGGCTGTTTTCATTATCGCCGTATTTTTCTGCCGATATACCAAAACAAAAACAAGCACGGTTGAATATTATAGGAACACGAAGAACCGAAGCTTTTAGGCAGCTCAACTTTGACACTCTAGCCAAAGCTATCAAATGCAAAACTCTAATTTTTGTTGGCGAATTAGAGATAAAGAAGTATCCACTGATTGGTAAACGTGCACAGTTGGCGGAACGTTTGATAGGAGATGCTCAACTCACTACCATTGTGGCTGTTGGACATGATGTAGCTCATCGCGATTACGTCGCTTCTATAAAATCTGCTATACGAAGTGATTGATTTTGGAGTAAATTATTTGCAATAGATTACGCTGCGCCTCTCCAAGACGAATTTTACGAATTACGCATTGCGTCACCAGCGTAATGGCGATTTTTGTTTATAGATAAGAAAGTCATAAACAACTATACTATACCCAAACACAGGACACATGTATGACGCCACAACATATACAAGCAGATGATAATGATGAAATGGACTTGGTAGATAAAGATGACCGAGTAATCGGAACAATTAACCAAGCAGATGCACCAAGTTTGCTTGAGACAAAAGCTGGATTAATTCGTGGGACAGTCGCATTCGTCCAAAATGAAGAAGGCAAAATATGGACTCCTCGTCGAGCAGCAAACAAACGTATTGCACCTAGTGGGCTCGATTTTAGTGTGGCCGAACACGTTCAGGCTGGCGAATCATACCAGAGCGGCATTATTAGAGGCTTTAAAGAAGAACTATTCCTAAATGTAGATAAAAGCCACTTAAATTTTCTGGGCAAACTAGACCCTTTACCACATCTGCCATATTTCTTTACTGGCGTCTTCTTGTATCACGCAAACGAAGTAAAAGAATATAACCAAGCTGATTTTACGGGCTTTGAGTGGTTGTCGCCAGGGGAGATAATTGAACGAATTGATAATGGTGAACCAAGTAAGAGTGCACTTAAGACAGCTCTTAAAAACTTCCTGCAGTAGGTTAGATTAACTAATGCCCGGATTGCCTGTGTCGATCTGCAAAGGAATGTTCCGATGCAAGCTGTGCTTACAATCGGGAACTTCCGCGGTCGCGAAACGTGACTAAGTCCACATAGGTCCTCCAAGAATTCATTTCAAGCATCAAAGCGAGTTCTAGACCTGAGATCTGGCCACTTTCTAATCAGAGTCTTTAGGATGAAATATTTGACCGGGTTTATATGGTTCATTAATGCCAGCTCCTGTTATGGGTTGCAAAGGTGGCTGTTTCTCTTGAGGCCTAAGGTCAAAAGATTTGCTGGCGTGAACATGTCTACGGATGTAAATTGCGGCTGTGATCACAAGGCCCATCATTCCTAGGTAAGTTACAATTGTCGCTAGAGCTAGTTTAGGGCTAGAAGACAAATTCGAGGCTAGAGATTTTGGAACTGGCTTAACCACGGGTTGCATGGATGAACTAGAACCACCATCAGTTGGCAGTAAAACCGGGCCATTGACAGTCTCCTCTGCTTTAGGATTAACCGAAGGTTGCATTACAACTGCAGGGCTACGCCTTGGGGCGGAGGGCTTAGATCCTGTGCTAGAGGGAATAGGAGACGGTATACTAGCGGATGATGGGTTAAGAAAGCTGTCATAGAGAAAGAACCCCGCTCCTTGGCCGGCTACTGTATACTGGCTGCCAGCATCGTAAATTTGTTTTTGGGTTCCATTGGCGAATTCAATTAGTTTGCCGGGTAAAATAACCTGCGCCGACGATTTATCCGTATTAACTACGACGTAGCCATGCTCAAACTTTCGGGTTAGTAAATTACCCGATTGAACATACGAACCAACTGGGTTACCAAGATTCAAGTTCATCTCGGGAAAAAAGTAATCTAGCTGAGTGGGTTCATAACTAGAGGCAAAAGAAAAATAGCTTGATCCTGGAACCCAACCCATCATAAAACTGCCGAAACAATAGGGGCCAAAGTGCAGTTGTTCATTGTTCTCGTATATGGTAAACATCATGATCTTCTTGTTTGAATATCGGCCCATTAGATTAATATCTTCAAGGTTTTCTGATGCCGATTGTTGGCCTCGGGATCCCTGTTTCAGGCAAAACTCTTCGTCGTCAGCTCCGTCGCTGACATTTAAAAGCTCAGTGTTACGACTTATGCCTCTAAATGGGTGGGGCGAGATACCATTATATAAAACCTGTTTATTCATGGCGTGAAATGTCGCTGACGTTTGTGACAGAAACGCTTTCAGCCCATCGTTCCAAGCTTGAATTTTAGCCGGACCAATAAAGTTATTC
>Ga0136611_10000085_pt1 | contig 50468 bp, 50 predicted proteins | sample AntDrymUQ2232306_2_FD_106645 | JGI IMG/M metagenome (GOLD analysis project Ga0136611, IMG submission 106645) | Polar desert sand microbial communities from Dry Valleys, Antarctica - metaG UQ223 (23.06) | ecosystem: Environmental > Terrestrial > Soil > Desert | place: Antarctica: Dry Valley... | reverse complement strand
CAATTGTCCGTCCGATGCTGCTGTTGACACATTTTTTGAACTGACTCTAAGGTGGCTTAAAGCACCAGAGATGTCCTGATGATGATCTAGACCCTAACAATGTTCGGCGGTTGGCGTTGCGATTGCTGAAGTAGCGCTGCAATGAGAGCTTCGTCGATCTCCGTTGTCCCCAGCATTACCCGGCCGCCGATCCTGCATCGGGTGATCGCCCGTGCACAGCGCTCGCAATCAGAAGCGGCGTTGACGAAATTCGCCTCCGACTTGTCACCCGCGAAGGGACAGAAGTTCTTCGATCTCCTCGTCGAATATGTCGCCGACTGCCTCGGCTTCGAAACCGTCATCGTCGGGGAACTGGCGTCCGCGTCCGCGGGCGCAGCGCGCTTCATTCCAATCGCCGAATATCCTTTGCCGGCCTCTGAAGCTACCCGCGCGGTCATCGGCACCCGTTGCGATCTCCTCGCAGCTACGGACGGCCCAATGGGCCACGATGTCATCGAGGGCGGACGCATCGATGTGCCGTTGGTGGGCTGCGATGGCCGCGCCATTGGCGTGATCTGCGGGTTCGGCCACGGCGCGCAGCTCGCTCCGTCAACGACGCGGACGCTGCTGCGCATCATCGCGCATCGCGCGGCAGCCGAGCTCGAGCAGCAGCGCGCTCAGCGTGAGCTCGCGCGGCGGGATGCGCTGTTCATCGGCCTGGTCGCCGAAGCGCACGACGTGGTGGCCGTAGTCGACGACGGTGGTGCATTCACCGCGGTGTCGCCGTCGATCGAGCGCGTGCTTGGATTTTGCGCCGAGACCTGCGACGGTCTTCCGGTCGTTGAACTCGTCCATCCGCTCGATCGCGACTCAGTGGCGGCGTTGCTGCGCATCTCGGGTCCACAGGCCTACTCCGTCGAAGCGCGGCTGCGCCGGACCGATGGCGCGTGGGTGACGATGGCCGTGACCGTGACGGAGCACCGGGACGCCGATGGCGATGCCATTAAGATTCTGAGCGCCCGCGACCTCACCGATCGGCGGCAGCTCGAGGACCGCCTGCGGCAGGCACAGAAGACGGAAATCATCGGCCGGCTCGCAACCGGCATTGCGCACGACTTTGGCAACATCCTGATGGTGGTGCGCAGTTACGCCGACGTGATGGGCTTGCGCACCACAGAAGATGATCCCCGGCACTCCTATGTCGATGCGATCCAGGAGGCGGTGACACGCGGGGCGGACCTCTCGCGCCAGCTCCTCGCGTTCAGCCGCCATCGCGAGGCCGAAATGAAGCGCGTCGATCTGAACGCCTCGGTCGACCAGTCGGTGGAGCTGCTTCGTCGCGTGGTGGGATCGAGCATCCGGCTCGAGATGCGGCTGTCGCCCGCCGCGCGATTCGTGATCGCCGATCCCACGCAGATCGAGCAGGTCATCTTGAACCTGACGCTCAATGCGCGCGACGCCATGCCCAACGGTGGCCGTATCGTATTCAGCACCATGCCGGCTGGCACGGATCCGATGCCGGCCGAAGTCGCGGCCGCGCCGGACGAGTTCGTGCATTTTTCCGTGGCGGATAGCGGCTGCGGCATTCCCGCGCACATCGCCACGCGTATCTTCGATCCGCTCTTCACCACCAAGACCGACGAAACGGGCAGCGGCATCGGCCTGGCCACCGTCCTCGACATCGTCAAGCGCCACGGCGGCTTCATCGACGTGGCGAGCGAAGAGGGCGCCGGCGCGACCTTCCACGTGTTCCTGCGGCGCACGGTCGTGCCGAGGCCAGGCCCCATGAGGATGCAGCCGCGGGACTGACGCGTTACACTAGCCTCCGTGATCGAAACGCAGTCCGTAGCGAAGACCTACGGCCGCGGCATGTATGCGCTGCGCGATCTCAATCTCAAGATCGACAAGGGTGAGTTCGCGTTCCTGACCGGGCCCAGCGGTTCAGGGAAGAGCACGCTGCTACGGTTGTTGCTTCTCGAAGAACACCCCTCCGAGGGGCAGGTCATCGTCGGTGGCCGTAACCTCTCCGATCTCACGCGCGACGAAATCCAGGCCTACCGGAGGACCGTTGGCTTTGTGTTCCAGGACTTCAAGCTGATCGCCACGAAGACCGTGTTCGAGAACGTATCGTTCGTGCTGCGCGTGCTCGGCCAACCTGTCGAACAGCAGCGGCGAAGGACGTATCAGGTTTTGAAGTGGGTCGGCCTTCAGCATCGCCTCAACGCGCTCCCCGAGGAATTGTCGGGCGGTGAGCAGCAGCGGGTGGCCATTGCACGCGCGCTGGTGAATGAGCCGCATATCGTGCTGGCGGATGAGCCCACCGGCAACCTCGATCCGGATCTCTCGCTCGAGATCATGAACCTGTTCCGGGACATCAACGCCGGCGGCACCACGGTGCTGGTCGCGACCCACGATCGCGAGTTGATCAAGTGGGTCGGTCGCCGCGTCATCCAACTCGAGTATGGCCGCCACGAAGGCACGCCCGAGGCCGCGCCATGACCGTCGTGGCCTACGCCTTCGAAGAGGCGTGGGTGAGCCTCAAGCGTTCGGGCCGCTCGGCGCTCGTCTCTATCGGCACGATCGCCATCGCCTTTCTGACGCTCGGCGGCTTCCTGCTGGTTTCGGTTAATGTGCAACGCGCGCTGGACCGCTGGCTGGAGGCTGCGGAAATGTCGGTCTATCTGCTCGATACCGCCTCCGATGACCAACGCATGGCGATCGAGACGTTCCTGCAAACGCAGCCCGGTGTCGCGGCCGTTGAATACGTTTCGAAGGAACGCGCGTTGGAGCGTTTCCGCGCGGATTTCCCCGAGCTGCGAGATGTAACCGAAGGAGTGGGCGAGAATCCGTTTCCCTCGGCGCTGGAAGTGCGCCTCCGCACCGAGAACGCCGGCGATGCCGCGGCGGACGGACTGGAGCGTGACGTTGCCGGGCGGCCTGGCGTCGGCGACGTTCGCTACGACCGCAAGTGGCTCGCGCGCCTAGTGGGCCTGGTCAGGACCGCTCGGTTCGCAGCTGGACTGGTGGCAGCGATCCTAATGCTCGGCGCCGCCTTTACCGTAGCCGCAGTCGTCAGGCTTTCTCTCTACGCGCGCCGCGATGAGCTCGAGATCATGCAGTTGGTCGGCGCGCCATTCAGCTATATCCGTGGACCGGCCATCGTCGAGGGCTTGCTGCTCGGAGGCACTGGCGCCGCCGTCGCGCTGATCGCGATAGCGATCCTGTATTCGACGCTGGCTGGATCGGTGGCCCCCAACCTGGCGGGCTTGACGGGAACTGCACCAGTACGATTCCTTGGCCCGCTGGAGTTGGCCATCATCCTGTTCGGCGGAGTCGGGGTAGGCGCCGCGGCGGGCACGGTGGCGTCCCGCGCCGTGCGCTGATCGACCGTTGCTCGTGAGCGACGATGGACGGGTGTTCAATTGAACGTTCGGTGAGTTGACACTCTGTGACATCCCTTTTACACTGACGTGAATCAAATATGCCGAGAGCAAGAACCCGCATCCCGGGATTTTTGTTGGATCACGCGGCTCCGCCGACGGTCTCGGCGCTCACCGCGTTTTATCGCGAAGAGTTTCTCAAACATCATCAATGCCTGCAGGCCCAGCGTGAGTATTACAGCGCGCAAGCCATCGACGACGCAGAAACCGCCCTCCTTAAAATCATCGCCGACCTCGATCGGCTCTCTGAAGCAGCCAACGCAGAAGACGTCGTCGCAGAGTTATTGCGCGAGTTCGACGTCGTGACTGGTCTGTCGGGCTGGTCGGATCCCGGCAAAACTCACTGACGGTTCCGGTTTCTCAACTCAAGCACGATCTGCAAGCGATTGTCCGCGCCGGCGTCGATGCCGTAAGCGCGCGTCGTGTGATCACACGCGCACTCGGCGATCCTGAGATCGCGGATGTGCTGACGAGCCGCCCCCTTCACGTGGTGGCGGCCGGTAAAGCGGCGGCCGCGATGGCCGCGGCGTTTACGTCGGTCTCGCAGCTCGCGATTCGCCAGGCGATTGCGATTGGCACCCACTCGCATGCCGATCTGCCGCCGCAGGTTGAGTGGATTGAAGCCAGCCATCCGTATCCCGACACGCGCAGTGAGAGGGCGGGGGATCGCGCCATCGCGGTTGCTCAGGGCGTCCACTCGGGAGAGGCGCTCGTCATCCTGTTGTCCGGCGGCGCGTCCGCGCTGATGGCGTCGCCGATGGCGGGCATCTCTCTCGCGGACAAGATCGAAACGACGCGTTTGATGATGCGGTCGGGCGCGGACATTCATGCTCTTAACACCGTGCGGCGCCATCTTTCTAAAGTCAAAGGCGGCCGGCTTGCCGCGGCGTGTGTTGGCACGACAATCACTCTTGCGATATCGGACGTCGTCGGGGACGACCTGCATGCGATCGGATCCGGGCCGGGCGTGCCCGATGCGACCACGTGGGCGGATGTGGCCGCTGCGTTGGAGCGTTTTGGCGGACCGGCGCATTCAGATCGCGTTCGAAAAGTAACTCAACTTGGCGTTGACGGAGCACTGGCTGATACGCCAAAGGATGAGCAACCATCAATGGCGCGCGCGGTGGCGCGAGTCATCGGCAGCCGGGTTGATGCCATGGAAGGCGTCCGCGTTGCAGCTATCGACCGCGGTTATCGCGCCATCGTCATGCCCGGGGCGGTCACTGGAGAAGCTCGGCACGTTGCCCATGAATGGCTACGCAGCGTCAAAAACCTGATTGGTCCATCGCCGGGCAAGGTGTGCGTTGTTTCGAGTGGCGAAACCACCGTGACGGTCACCGGTGCGGGAACTGGCGGCCGTAACCTCGAGTTCGCGCTCGCGCTTGCCGATTCATTGCCGTCGATGCCGCCGGAAACGGCGTTAGCGAGCGTCGGCACCGATGGGATCGACGGCTCGTCGGGCGTTGCCGGAGGTATTGTCGATCGGACGACGATGACGCGCGCTTTCAAAGCCGGGCTAGCGCCGCCGAGCCACTATCTTGCCGCGAATGATTCGCTCGCATTCTTCGCGCCGCTGGACGATGTCGTCCGGCTGGGGCGCACCGACACCAACGTCGGCGATTTACAGGTATTACTGATTGACTAAGGAAGACTTACTTCGGCTCTTGCGGCAAAAGGTGCCGCATCCTGCCACCCCGCGCGAGATCCTGCGCTTCCTCAAGATTCCCCGCGACGAGCGCGTGGGCCTCAAGCGCAACCTGCGCGGCCTCGTCAGCGACGGCGCGCTGATTCAAATCAAGGGTGATCGCTACGGCTTGCCGGATCGCATGGATTTGGTGGTTGGCAAGCTGGATGGCCATCCATCCGGTTTCGGATTCGTCGCGCCCGAAAAGCCCGTCGAGGGACTGACGCGTGACATTTACGTGCCCGAGCACGCCATGCAAGAGGCGATGCACGGCGATCGCGTGGTCGCACGCATCGAGCGCTACCGCGAGGACGGCCGCGGGGAAGGCCGCATCGTCCAGGTGCTCGAGCGTGCCGCGTCGACGGTGGTCGGACGCTATGAGGTCGATCGATCGGGACTCGGCTTCGTCGCGCCGTTCGACAAGCGTCTAACTACCGATATCCAGATCCCGCGCGCCGAGACCAAGGATGCCGAACCGGGGCAGATGGTCACCGTCGAAGTGACGCGGTGGCCGACGCCGACGCGCGGACCCGCGGGCCGAATCGTCGAAGTGCTCGGCGACATCAACGATCCGGGTGTCGACACGGAGATCATTCTTCGGAAGCACGGCATCCCCGACGAGCACGGCGCCGAGGCGGTCGCCGAGGCCAAGCGCATCGGCACCGCGGTCCGCGACAAGGACATCGCCGGCCGGACCGACTTTCGCGACCGTAAGGTCGTCACCATCGACGGCGAGCACGCGCGCGATTTCGACGATGCGATTTCGATTGAGAAACTCAACAACGGCAACTACTGGCTCGGCGTGCATATCGCCGACGTCGCGCACTACGTGCGTGAGGGAGGGGCGCTCGACGAGGAGGCCTTCGGGCGCGGCACCTCGGTGTATTTCCCCGAGCGCGCCGTGCACATGTTCCCGAGCGACCTCGCCACCGGGTTATGCAGTCTCAAACCCAATGTCGATCGGCTGGTGCAGTCCTGCCTGATGGAAGTGACTTCGCGCGGCGACGTGTTGCGCTATGAAATGCACGACGGCGTGATTTGCAGCGACGCACGCATGACCTATACCGCGGTCAACGCCATCCTGACGGATAAAGATCCGGAGACGATCGCGCAGTATCGCGAGCTGGTGCCGATGTTCGAGCTGATGGGCGAGCTGTTCGAGGTCCTCAACGCGCGCCGCTACCGGCGCGGCTCGGTTGACTTCGACCTGCCCGAAGCGCAGGTCATCCTCAACGAACAGGGCTTCATCACTGACATCGTCGCGTCCGAGCGCAACGTCGCGCACCGGCTGATCGAAGAGTTCATGCTGCTCGCGAACGAGACCGTGGCAGCACACCTCGAGAACAGCAACATGCCCGCGCTCTACCGCATCCACGAGCCGCCCGATCCGCTCAAGGTGCTGCAGTTCGAGGAGTTCATCTCAGCGTTCGGATTCACGTTGGGCGCGGCGGACAGCGGCGCCGTCAAGCCGAAGCACTTTCAGAAGCTGGTCGAGAAGATGAAAGGCAATCCCGCCGAGCGCCCGATCGCCTTCCTGATGCTGCGCACCATGCAGAAGGCGCGCTACGATGCGATGAATGTCGGGCACTTCGGCCTTGCCGCGCCGACCTATACGCATTTCACGTCGCCGATTCGCCGCTATCCCGATCTTGTCGTCCATCGGTTGCTGCGTGAGGTGCGGCAGACCAAGGTCAACGACGACCGCAAGGCCGAGCTCGATGAGGAACTGCCGGAGATTGGCCGCCACACCTCCGAGATGGAACGCCGCGCCGCCGAAGCCGAGCGCGAGATCCTGCAGTGGAAGAAAGTCCGGTTCATGGCGGACAAGGTCGGCGATACGTTCGATGGCTACATCACCGGCGTGGCGCCATTCGGCATGTTCGTTGAGCTGATCGACCATTACGTCGAAGGTCTGGTTCACGTCAGCACCATGGCAGACGATTACTACCGCTTCCGTGAACAGACGCATTCGCTGTTCGGCGAGAACACCAAGAAAAGTTACCGGCTCGGCGACCGGGCGCGCGTGCAGATCGTCCGCGTCGACATGGAGCGGCGGCAAATCGATCTCGGCCTCGAGGACGTGCTCGAAAAGGTCCGCAGCGCCGAACGCTCGCGCGGCCCGCAGCGCAGCTCCTCGCGGCCCAAGAAGGAGCAGCGCAAGGGGACGCCGGAAGAGCGCCGCAAACGCCAGCAGCGCCCGGGGAAGAATGCACGCCAGCGCCGAAAATGAACATCGTCGTTGGCACCGCCGGTCACATCGACCACGGCAAGAGCTCGCTGGTTCGGGCGCTGACCGGGATTGACCCCGATCGCCTGAAGGAAGAAAAGGTCCGCGGCATCACCATCGAGCTGGGGTTCGCGCACACCACGATCGGCGACACGCGGGTCGCGTTCGTGGACGTGCCGGGACACGAGCGATTCGTGCGGACCATGCTCGCGGGTGTTGGCGGAATCGATTGCGTGCTGTTGATCGTCGCCGCCGATGAATCGGTGATGCCGCAGACGCGCGAGCACTTCGACATCTGCCGGCTGCTGCGCATTCCGCGCGGCATCATCGTGTTGACGAAGTCGGATCTGGCTGACGCGGACACTCGGGCGCTGGTTCGGCAGGACGTCGCCGAGCTGGTCAAGGGGTCGTTTCTCGAGTCCGCCGACGTGGTTGACGTGTCGGCGGCGACCGGGGACGGGCTCGATCGATTGCGAGAGCTGTTGGTGGCGCAGGCTGGCCATGCAGACGCGCGGCCGATCGAGGGCGCGGCGCGCTTGCCGATCGATCGCGCCTTCTCGATGAAGGGCTTCGGCACGGTCGTCACCGGGACATTGGTCTCGGGGAAGATCGCAGTGGACCAGGAGCTCGTCGTGCAGCCTGGCGATCGCAAGGTCAAGGTGCGCGGTGTGCAGGTGCATGGGCGGGCCGCGACGGAGGCGGTTGCGGGTCAGCGCACCGCGATCAACCTCGGCGGGGTCGATCTCGGTGACGTGTCACGTGGCGAAACACTGATGGCCCCCGCGACCTTGAGCGTCACGCGGCGCGTCGACGCCGAGATCGATGTGTTGCCGTCCGCGAAGCCGCTCAAGCACGGCGCGAGGGTGCGCGTGCACAACGGCACCGCTGAAGTGCTGGGTCGCGTGTCAATCGCCGGGCCCTCCGCGACCGAAGTTGCGCCTGGCGGCGGATCGCTGGTCCGATTCAGGCTCGAGGCGCCGGCGGTACTGACGCGCGGCGATCGCTTCATCATTCGCGCGTACTCTCCTCCAGTCACGATTGGCGGCGGCCTCGTGCTGGACGCGGCGCCGACGCGGCCCGGCATTCGTACCGTGGAGGGCGAGGCGGCGTTGCAGCGCCTGAGGGTCACGACCGACGGCTACGCGGCGCTCGCGGCGATGATCGACGCCGCTGGGCTCGCCGGCATCGCGCCCTCATCGCTGATTGCCCGCGGCGGCCTCGCGCCGGAAAAACTGCCGGCCGCCATCGGAGCTCTCAGCTCACAGGGGGTGGTCAGCGCTGGTGACCGACTGGTGGGTGCGCGCCATGTTGCCGACGCGTCGGAGCGGCTGATCGCATTGGTGACCGCGTCACACCAGGCCCACCCAATGAGCGACGGCCTGTCGCGCGAAGAGGCGCGGGAAAAGATCTTTGCGAAGGTGGCGCCGTCAGTCTTCGAACAGGTTCTCGACGCGCTGAAGGCGAGCAAGGCGCTGATTGGATCCGAGCGGCTCGCGTTACCGACTCACAAGGCCACGGTGGCCGGAGCCGACGATCGCATCCGAGCGGCCATCCTTGATGCGTTCCGGTTAGGCGGATTGAAACCGCCCGATACTGCGGGCCTCGAGGCCGCCGTGAAGACGCCGGCGCCGGTGATCGAGAAAGTAGTGGCGCTGCTGCTGCGCGAGAAACTACTGACGCGACTGGACACCCTCGTGTTTCACACCGAGGCCTTGCAGCAGTTGAAGCGGGAAGTCAGCGCGGTGAAGGGGAGCGCTCCGGGGAGCCAGGCCACGGTGGACGTGGCAGCCTTCAAGGATCGTTATGGAATTTCGAGGAAGTATGCGATCCCGCTGCTGGAATTTCTCGACCGGGAGCGCGTCACGAGACGAACCGGTGACGTCCGCGTCGTTTTATGAGGCCGGTGCTACTTGTCGTCCTTGCCGTCGCTCATCGAGCTCTTGAAGTTCTTGATGCCCGCCCCGATACCTTTGCCGAGCTCAGGCAGGCGGTTGGCGCCGAAGATCAGGATGACGATCGCCAGGATGATGAGCATTTCCGGCAATCCGAGGGGACCAATCAGGGCAAACATGAAGACTCCTTGCAGCCGCGAAGTTCCGCAACCGTGGCCCGATTGTAGCACCAAGTCCCGCGTCTGCCCCGGCATCGGCGACATGAAGCCATCTGTCACCAAACGGCGTCAAATACTCATGGCGCTGGCTTTGCACTTGTCACGCCTGAACCCGTCGGTCAGAATGACCGTTGGGATGGTTGGCTAGCTGACGTTCAGCGATGACACTGAGTTCAAACGCAACACTCGAGGAATCGCGAACGGCGCCACTGCACCTGGCGGACCGTCCGCTGGAGCTGCGTTTCGGGTTCGAAACCCAGCAGTCGAGTGTCGGCGTCAGCGCCTCCGTGGCCGCGCACATCGCGCTGGCCCTCATCATCCTCTTGGCGATCCGGTTTGGCCCGCAGCCCGGCGTTCTCGAGTTGATTCCCGACGCGCCGTCCAAAGAGATTGTCTGGCTCGCAGTCGAGGGTCCGGGGGGCGGCGGTGGCGGCGGCGGCAACAAGATGCCGGAGCCCCCTCGCAAGGCCGAGGTCCCCGGTAAGGACAAAATTACCGTTCCCGTCAAGGAAACGCCCAAACCCACACCCGACCCGCCTAAGCCAGAGCCACCTCCGGAACAGCTGGTGATCCCCGCGCAGACGATGGCGGCGGCGCCCGTGGAAGCGCCAGGCGTCATCAAGCCAGACGCGCCCGTCACCGAATCGCAAGGTGCCGGCAAAGAAGGCGGCGCGGGTACCGGAACCGGGCAGGGCATCGGTTCCGGACAAGGCTCGGGCCTTGGTCCAGGAACCGGCGGCGGCACGGGCGGCGGCGCCTACCGGCCGGGCGCTGGTATCACGCTGCCGACGGTTCTTCGTGAAGTGAAGCCCGCCTACACCGCCGACGCGATGCGCGCCAAGGTGCAGGGCTCGGTATGGCTCGAATGCATCGTGATGCCCGACGGCAGCGTTGGTGAAGTGAAGGTCACGCGCTCGCTCGATCCGATCTTCGGCCTCGACCAGGAAGCCATCAAAGCCGCAAAGATGTGGCGCTTTCGCCCGGGCATGCGCCAGGGTGAGCCCGTGCCGGTCATCATCACGATCGAGCTGACGTTTACGCTCAGGTAGTCAGGTTATCAGGCCGTCAGGCTGCCAGGCTGCCAGGCTGCCAGGCCATCAAGTGATAAAATTCAAATCACTTGCAAACCCTGTCCGCCAATTCTTCCCTCAAAGCTGAAGTCGAGCGACGCCGAACGTTCGCCATCATTTCCCACCCAGACGCCGGTAAGACGACGCTGACCGAGAAACTCCTGCTGTACGCCGGAGCGATCGAGCTGGCCGGCGCGGTGCGCGGCCGGAAGACCGATCGCCATGTCGTTTCCGACTGGATGGACATCGAGCGCGAGCGTGGTATCTCGGTCACGTCGGCAGCGGTGGAATTCGATCTCGGCCGGCATCACCTGACGCTGCTCGATACGCCGGGTCACAAGGACTTCAGCGAAGACACCTACCGTACGCTGTTTGCGGTGGATGGCGTGGTGATGGTGATCGACGCCGCCAAGGGCATCGAGTCGCAGACCCGCAAGCTGTTCGAAGTCTGCAAGCTGCGGCGCCTGCCGGTGCTGACTTTTATCAATAAGCTCGACTTGCCGAGCCGCGATCCGTTCGACCTGCTCGATGAGATCGAACGCGTTCTGGGCATTCACGCGGTGCCGATGAACTGGCCGATCGGCAGTGGCGACCGCTTCCGCGGCGTTTACGATCTGCAAAACGGTATCGTCCATTTGTACGATCGCAAAGAGCGCGCGCATCCGGCACCGGTCAATGTCGGCGCGGCCGACGATCCGAAGCTCAAAGAGCTCGTGGGTGAGGATGCCTGGAAGCATCTGGTCGACGAAACCTCGCTGGTCACCGGTGCGGGCACGACCTTCGATCATCAGGCATATCTCGACTTCCGCCACACGCCGGTGTTCTTCGGCAGCGCGCTGTCAAACTTCGGCCTCGAGCCGTTTCTGCACGCCTTGACCGAGCTGGCGCCGCCGCCGCGCGGCCGCGACAGTGACCGCGGCGTGATCGCGCCGGAATCGCCGCACTTCAGCGGGTTCGTCTTCAAGATCCAGGCGAACATGAACAAGCGCCATCGCGATCGCGTGGCGTTCCTGCGGGTGTGCTCGGGCGTGTTCGAGAAGGACATGGTGATCACCAACGCGCGCGAAGGGCAGGAGATTCGCGCCGCGCGCCCGTATCGGTTCTTCGGCGGCAAGCGCGAAACGATCGATCGCGCGTTCCCCGGAGATGTCGTCGGCCTCGTCAACCCGGGCCAGTTCGGGATCGGTGACACGCTCTATGCCGATGTGCCGCTGAAATATCCGGCGATCCCCCGCTTCCCGGCGGAGCACTTCGGCGTCGCGCGCCTGCGCGATGTGCGCTTCAAGCAATTCGATGAAGCGATCCGCCAGCTCGAAGAAGAAGGCCTGATGCAGGTGCTGTTTCCGACAGTGGGGCGCCGCGAGCCAATCCTCGGCACGGTAGGTCCGCTGCAGCTCGAAGTGCTCGCGGTCCGGCTGAAGGACGAGTACAACGTCGATGCGTCCGTGGAATCGATGTCGTATACCTCCGCCCGCTGGCTGAGCGGTCCCGCGGACAAAGTCGGGGCGCTCACGAGCGGCAGCGGCACGCGGCTGGTCTCCGATCGCCAGGGACGCCCGGTGATGCTGTTCGAATCGGAGTGGGCGCTTGAGTACGCACAGCGCAATAACCCGGATGTGCAGTTCCATGCGGTGCACGCGGTCTAAAGCCAGCGCGGCCTTCGCGCCACAAATTCTCAATTGTTGAGACTATTGTCACTAAGGATACATTAATTAGTCTCCCTATTTGAGAACTTTAAGTAGTTCAGCAACGTTCTTGCCCTTCAGACGTCGTCAGTGTTTTTGCACTGGTAGAGGTTGCGGGCGCCCAAGGTTCGACGCCCCGAAGGGATGACGACGAAGATGGCGCCTTATCTGCGGACGGTTTTGCTAATAGCTCTCGTGGGATTTATACCGGCGCGCGCGATGGCAGGTCCGATCGCAATCGGCGATCAGGTGCGGTTTCTGCACAGCGACGGCGCGCTGGGTGGCGGCCCCTTCCACGTCGACGACATCACCAACGGTGAGGGCGAAGATTTGGTGACGTTCTGTCTTCAGCGCACGCAATATCTCGACTACACCTCGCTGTTCACGGTCGGCGGCATCACTGACTATACGATGACGCGGCCGGTCCCGACTACCTGTCGGCCGAAACCCGTTGGATTTACACGGCGTTCATGGCCGGAGATCTCGGCGGCTATCACCCCGACGTGATTCAAGGGGCGATCTGGACGCTGGAGGGCGAGTGGGACACGGTCGTCGGGAACTCGCCGGCGTTAATCGAGGCCGCCAGGCTGGCGGTGCTCGGGGGCTTCAGCGGTGAGCGCGTCAAGGTGCTGAACCTGTTTTACGCCAACGGCTCATTGGCGCAGGACCAGTTGATCATGGCGCCGGTTCCGGAGCCGGCCACGCTGCTGTTGTTCGGCACTGGTCTGGCCGCGGTGATTCGCAGCCGTCGTTCACGGACGGGTTCGGCTCGCTGAGCAGCTAACGACCGGCTCGGAAGCGTCGCTTCGGGCCTGCTGCTGCGACGGGCTTTTAGCTCCGATTAGTCCGGTGCCGGTGCGATAAAAAAGGCCCGGAAGCTTTCGCTTCCGGGCCTTGGTGCTACTTGACGTTTAAACTTTAAAGTTTAAACGTCGCTTCACTTAGTACATTCCGCCCATGCCGCCGCCGGGCATGCCGTGACCGCCGCCGCCCGATTCCTTCTTCTCCTCGGGGATCTCGGAGATCAGGGCTTCGGTGGTGAGCAGCAGTGACGCGATCGATGACGCGTTCTGCAGCGCATTGCGCACGACCTTCGCGGGATCGATGACGCCTGCCTTGACCAGGTCTTCGTAGACTTCGGTCGCGGCGTTGAAGCCTTCGTCGCCCTTGCCTTCTTTGATCTGGGCCACGACGATCGAGCCTTCGAGGCCCGCGTTGGTCGCGATCCAGCGCGCCGGCTCTTCGATCGCGCGGCGGATGATCGCGACGCCGATCTTCTGGTCGCCTTCGAGCTTCAGGTCGTCGAGCGCCTTGCTGGCGCGAATCAGGGCCACGCCGCCGCCGGGTACGATACCCTCTTCGACGGCCGCCTTGGTCGCGTGCATCGCGTCTTCAACGCGCGCCTTCTTTTCCTTCATCTCGGTTTCGGTGGCCGCACCGACCTTGATGATCGCCACGCCGCCGACCAGCTTCGCGAGGCGTTCCTGCAGCTTTTCGCGGTCGTAGTCGGAGGTGGTCTCGTCGACCTGGACGCGGATCTGCTTGACGCGGCCTTCGATGGCCTTGGACTCACCGCCGCCTTCGACGATCGTAGTGTTGTCCTTGTCAATCGTGACCTTCTTGGCCTTGCCGAGGTCCTCGAGCTTGATGTTCTCGAGCTTGACGCCGAGATCTTCCGTCAGCGCCTTGCCGCCGGTCAGGATCGCGATGTCTTCGAGCATTGCCTTGCGGCGATCGCCGAAGCCCGGGGCTTTGACGGCCGCAACCTGCAGCGTGCCGCGCAGCTTGTTGACGACCAGGGTCGCCAGCGCTTCGCCTTCGATGTCTTCGGCAATGATCACCAGCGGACGGCTGAGACGCGCCACCTGTTCGAGGACGGGCAGCAGATCCTTCATCGAGCTGATCTTCTTTTCGTGGATCAGGATGACGGGGTTCTCGAGCACCACTTCCATGCGCTCGGGATCGGTCACGAAGTAAGGCGACAGATAACCGCGATCGAACTGCATGCCTTCGACGACGTCGAGCGTCGTTTCGAGCGTGCGGGCCTCTTCAACGGTGATGACGCCGTCCTTGCCGACCTTTTCCATCGCTTCCGCGATGATCTTGCCGATCGTCTCATCGGCGTTGGCCGAGATGGTGCCGACCTGGGCAATCATGTTGCCCTTGACCGGCTTCGACATCTTCTTGATCTCGGCGGTGATCGCCTCGACCGCCTTCTCGATGCCGCGCTTCAGTTCCATCGGGTTCGCGCCGGCGACTACGTTGCGCGCGCCTTCGCGATAGATCGCCTGCGCCAGCACTGTCGCCGTGGTCGTGCCGTCACCGGCCGTGTCCGAGGTCTTGCTCGCGACTTCGCGGACCATCTGCGCGCCCATGTTCTCGAGCGGATCCTTGAGGTCGATTTCCTTGGCCACCGTGACGCCATCCTTGGTGATGGTGGGGGAGCCGAACTTCTTGTCGAGGACGACGTTGCGGCCCTTCGGACCGAGGGTGACCTTCACCGCGTCCGCGAGCTGGTTCACGCCGCGAAGAATCGCCTGGCGGGACTGCTCGCCGTAAATAATCTGCTTAGCCATGTGAATAAATCTCCCGCGTTACTTCTTCTTGCCGCCCTCGATCACTGCGAGGACTTCGTCTTCGCGCATGATCAAGTAATCTTCGCCATCGACCCGCACTTCCTGTCCCGAATACTTGCCGAACAGGATGGTGTCGCCGTCTTTCACATCGAGAGGAATGCGCTTGCCGTCTTTATCGGCCTTGCCTGCGCCTACGCCGACGACCTTACCCTGCTGCGGCTTCTCTTTGGCCGAGTCCGGGATAATGATGCCGCCGACTTTCTGTTCTTCTTCCTCGATGCGCTGCACGAGGATGCGGTCGTGGAGCGGTCTTAAAGCCATAGGTGTTGCTCTCCGTCTCTCTGTTTTTCGAACTGGTTGAGGTAGTAAAGTTTGGCAGTCGACCCGCTAGTGAGCTAGCAGTCGATATGCACGACTGCTAATCATACTGGGTAGGGAAAAACAGAGTCAAGGGGGCTCTGCGGCAGGGTTAGCTGCCGGACGGGCGCGTCTTGATCTTCAATTCCTTGATCTTCCGGGACAGGGTGTTGCGATGCACCCCCAGCGTATCGGCGGCCTTGCTCAGGTTGCCGTCGGTCTTGTCCATCACTGCGACGATGAAGCGGCGGTCGAACTCGCGAAGGGCGTCGTCGTAATGGATGCCCTTTTCGACCATCTGCGAAACCAGTTGTTCGAGCAGCTTATGCACCGGCGCTGTCCAGTTCGCGGCCGGTGAGGCGCCGGTAGGCGTCGAGATACTTGTTGCGCGTGCCCTCGATGACATCAGGCGGAAGCGAGGGGACTGGCGGCTGCTTGTTCCACTTGATCGATTCGAGATAGTCGCGCACGAACTGCTTGTCGAAGCTTTGCTGCGGCCCGCCAGGCGCGTAGGTATCCTTCGGCCAGTAGCGCGACGAGTCCGGCGTCATCATCTCGTCGATCAGCAACAGCTCGCCATCGTCGGTGAGCCCGAACTCGAACTTGGTATCGGCAAGGATGATGCCCTTGGATTCCGCGTGCGCCACGCCGTGCGCGTACAGGGCCATCGTCAAGGTCTTGAGGCGATCGAGCAGCTCTGCACCAACTACTTTCGCGGCTGCGGCTTCGCTGATGTTTTCGTCGTGCCCGGTGTCGGCCTTGGTGGCGGGCGTGAAGATCGGCTCGGGCAGGCGATCCGATTCACGCAGGCCTTTGGGCAAGGCAATGCCGCAGACTTCGCCGGTCGACTTGTAGTCCTTCCATCCCGATCCCGAGATGTAACCGCGCGCGACGCATTCGACGGGGAGCGGTGTCGTGCGGCGGGCAAGCAACGAGCGGCCTTCGAGCTGCGAGGCGTAGGCGCGAGCGGCTTCGGGATACTCGGCAACGCTGGTCGAGATCAGGTGATTCGGGATGATGTGGCTGGTGCGGCCGAACCAGAACGCCGAGAGCTGGTTCAGCACTCGGCCCTTGTCCGGGATGCCGGAGTCCAGCACGTAGTCGAACGCGGAGATGCGATCGGTCGCCACCAGGATCAGTTGATCGCCGGCAGCGTACACATCTCGGACCTTGCCGCGTCGAACGAGGGACAAGCCGTCTAATTTCGTATCTAAGAGAACATGTGAAGGCACGGGCGCTCGCGTGAAGAATGAACATGGTAAACGCGTGGCGACTCGAGTGCAACGCTTCAGATCTGTGCCTTCTGAGCTTTCTGCGGCCCAAGCAGTGTGGTGTGTCTGAGAAGAGACACTTCCGGTAGTATGAGACTGGCTTGCGCAACATTCTCAAGACCGTAATTGTCATCGGCCTCGCCGTCGGTCTTATTGCTTTTTTCCTTCGCAACGCAGATCTCGGACGGGTGTGGGCGTCAGTGACCGCGGCGCGACCCGATTACTTGGTGCTGGCGCTGGGCTTGACGGCGGCGTCGTTCCTGGTGCGTGCCGAGCGCTGGCAATACCTGTTGGCGCCACTGGGGCCGACGCGCTTCTGGGTGGTGTTTCGCACGACAGTGATCGGTTTCGGCGCCTCGGCGGTTCTGCCGGCGCGCGCCGGTGAAGTTATTCGGCCGTACCTGTTGGCGCGGCGTGAGGGCCTCAGCGCCACAGCGGCGTTTGCGACGATCCTCGTCGAGCGCATCCTCGATCTGGTGGCGGTGCTGCTGTTGCTGGCGGCCTTTCTGATCTGGTTTGATCCGGGGTTCGAAACGAAGGACTCGGCGGTGTTCAGCGCGATTCGATTTGGCGGGCTGGTGATGGCGCCGGTGGCGGTCGGCGCCCTGCTGGTGATGTTTTTCGTGGCCGGGCATCCTGAGCGACTGCACGCGTGGTTGCTGAAGGCGGAGGCGTGGCTGCCGGCGCGCATCGCGTCCATGATCGCCGGCTTGGCCAAGACGTTCGCCGAAGGATTTGCGGTGGTCCGCCGTCCGGAGCGGTTGGTCGCGGCGATGGCCTGGTCGCTGGTGTTGTGGGTGTCGATCGCCGCGGGAATCTGGGCGGTGTCGTCCGCGTTCAACGTCGCGATGTCCTTCACGGGCTCGTGGCTGATGCTGGCGCCACTGGTGGTCGGCGTGGCGGTGCCGACGCCCGGCGGTGTCGGCGGCTTTCACGAAGCGTATCGGATCGGCGCGACGTCGTTCTTCGGCGCCGACAACGACACGGCCGTCGGCGCGGCGATCGTGCTGCATGCGATTTCGGTCGTTCCGGTGACGATCGCCGGCCTGCTGTTCATGGTGCAGGACGGATTGAAATTGGGCGAATTCAAAATCGGCGATGGAGCGAGCGAGATTGTCGAAGGAGAGATCCCGTGAAATGTCCATTCTGTGGTGACATCGGCGACAAGGTCGTGGACTCGCGCGAGAGCCGCGAAGGCGACGCGATCCGCCGGCGCCGCCAGTGCCTCAACGAGAAATGCCGCAAGCGTTTCACCAGCTACGAGCGCATCGAAGAAATCCCGTACATGGTGGTGAAGAAGGACGGGACGCGCGAGCGGTTCGAGCGATCGAAGCTGGTCTCGGGTCTGTTGAAGGCGTGCGAGAAGCGGCCGATTAAAGCGGTCGATATCGACGACATCGCCGATCGCGCCGAGCAGTTGCTCAACGATCGCCCGGAGCGGGAAATTGCCGGCCGCGAGCTCGGGGCGCTGGTGATGTCCGAGCTGAAAAAGCTCGATCAGGTCGCCTACGTGCGGTTCGCGTCGGTGTATCGTGACTTCCGTGACGTGGATGACTTCGCCCAGGAAATCCGCTCGCTCAAGGGCCACAAGGAGTAACCGACGTCTTGGCGAGCCTCTGATGCCGTCAGTCAAGACATCCCGCCCCGCAAGAGGCGGGGCAACAACGACATGGCTACCGCGAAGCTAAGCTCCGGGTCGCGCCCGGCGGCCAAGCCGCCAACAGGACCGCTCGATCCCGCGCCTGGCAAGCCTCCGCGGCGGCCGTTCCGCGATAACCCGCCCCTGATCGTCGCCGGCATCGTGCTGCTGCTGGCGATGCTGGGCGGGATCATCTGGCTCGCGGATCGCACCTCCACGCTGTCGCCGGACTTCCTGACAGAAGTCGTGCTCATCGCTCTCTCCGTCACCAACGTCACGATGCTCGTGGCGCTCGCCTTCGTGCTCGCGCGCAACGTCATCAAGTCGATGATGGAAAGTCGCCGTGGGCTGCCATTCGGCCGCTTCCGCGCCAAGCTGGTGCTGGCCTTGCTGGGCATGACGGTGATCCCCGCGGTGCTGGTGCTGATCGTCGGCAGCCGCGTAGTCCTAACCGCCGTGGATCGCTGGTTCAACGCGCCTATGGAGGAGATCCTCGCCGGCGCCAACAGCATTGCCGGCGACTACTACCAGGAGCGGGAACGGCTGGTCGCCGATCAGGCGTCGCGCCTGGCGCGATCGCTGAGCCGCATCGACCTCGCATCGACCGACGTCGCGAACGTGCAGAACGTCGTCACCCCGGAAGTGGCGGGGCAGCGCATCGGCATGGTGCAGGTGTATCGCTCGCTGCGGTCGGCTGATGGATCGACCGGCGTCGTGTCTCTGGTCGACGTCGCCTCGCCGTCGATGCCCCAAGGCTGGGCGCGCGGGTCCGCGGATCGCCTGGCGGCGCGCGCCGCCAGCGGCAACGAAGGGGCGCCCAGCGTGCAGGAGCCGATGGCGGCCGGCGGCGTGCTGATGCACGTGGCCAGCGCGGTCCGCAACGGCTCGGGACAGATCACCGGCGCGGTGGTTGCGAGCGATTACCTCTCGGGGGATCTGGCGGAGCGGGCGCGGCGGATGTCGAAAGCCTACGAGGATTACACCCAGCTGCGCGTGCTGAAGCAGCCGCTGGCCGGCGTCTACATCTCGTTCTTCGTGATGGTGACGCTGTTGATCCTCGTCGGCTCGACCTGGATGGGCCTGTATCTTGCCAAGCGCATCACGCGTCCGGTACAGATGCTGTCGGAAGCGGCCAGGGAGATCGGCGCCGGTCACTACGATCACCGCATCGAGCACGAAGGCAGCGATGAATTCGGCTCGATGGTCGATGCGTTCAACGCCATGGCGGCCGAAGTCGCGCAGAGCCGGCGCCGGCTCGAGCGCGCGAGCATCGATCTCGAGAAGAAACATGACGAGGGCGAGGGCCGGCGCCGTTACATCGAGGCGATCCTCGAGCGGATCGCGACCGGCGTGGTGTCAATCGATCGCAGCGGCCGGATCGGCACCATCAATCCGTCCGCGTTGCGCTTGCTCGAGCTCACCGACGAGGTGATCGGCAGTGCAGCGGTGGATGTGTTCGCACGCCCCGACCTGGCCCCGGTCAACGAGGTCCTCGACCAGGCCGCGCGCGCCAAGATGGACTCGTTCGCGCAGGAAGTGGCGCTGGTACGCGAGGGCCGCGAACGGCACGTCGTCGCCGCGGCGACGCGCATTGCCGGTACCGATGGCGGCTTCGACGGCACCGTGCTGGTGGTAGACGATGTTACGCCGCTGATTCGCGCGCAGAAGGTCGCGGCCTGGCGCGAGGTGGCGCGCCGGCTGGCGCATGAGATCAAGAATCCGTTGACCCCGATTCAGCTGTCCGCTGAGCGCCTGCGCCGGAAGCTCAGCGACCTTGCGCCGCCGCTGCACGAGCTGGTGCAGGAATGCACCGCGACGATCATCGGCGAGGTCGAATCGCTGAAAGGCCTGGTCGACGAGTTCTCGCAGTTTGCGCGCATGCCGGCGCCGCGCGCGGTGCCGAGCGAGCTGCATACGTTCCTGAACGAGACGCTGGCCCTCTACGAGGGGCTGTTCGCAGCGGTGGAGTTCGAAAGACATTACGACGCGAGCGTCACGCAGGTGCGGCTCGATCCCGAGCAGATGAAGCGCGTGATGATCAACCTGATCGACAACGCCATCGAGGCGATGGGCCGGCAGGGCATGATCGTCATCGAGACGGCGCGGGATCTGCCCAACAGCCTGGTGCGCATCGTCGTATCCGACACCGGCCCCGGCATTCCCGAGGCGGAGCGCGATAAGTTATTCCTGCCGTACTACTCGACGAAAGGTCGTGGCAGCGGCCTCGGCCTGGCGATCGTGCGGCGCATTGTCGCGGAGCACGGTGGCAGTATCGACGTCACCGACAACCTGCCGACAGGAACACGGTTTATCATCGAGCTACCCGCCTGATGTCATCCATCCTGGTTGTTGACGATGAGCCTGGCGTCCGATCGTCTGTCAGCGGCGTGCTGCGAGACGAGGGCTTCGATGTGGACACCGCCGATACCGGCGAGGAGTGTCTCGAAAAAGCCAACGGCGCGGCCTACGACGTGATCGTGCTCGACATCTGGCTGCCCGGACTCGACGGGCTCACGACTCTCCAGCGCCTGCGCGAACGGCAGATCGATTCGCAGGTCGTGATCATTTCAGGCCACGGCAACATCGAGTCCGCGGTCCGCGCGATCAAGATGGGCGCCTACGATTTCATCGAGAAGCCGTTGTCGCTCGAGAAGACGGTGCTGGTAGTGCGCAACGCCCTGCGCCAGCGCGATCTCGAAGCCGAGAACAAGGTGCTCCGCGCCAAGGTCGTCAGCCAGCAGCCGAACACGACGATGGTAGGCGAAAGCCCGGCGATGAATCACCTGCGCGAGCAGGTGTCGCTGGCCGCACCCACCAACGGCCGCGTGCTGATCCTCGGCGAGAACGGGACCGGCAAGGAGCTGGTCGCGCGCACCATCCACCAGTCGAGCCGCCGCAAAAGCGGCCCGTTCGTGGAGGTGAACTGCGCCGCGATCCCGGAAGAGTTGATCGAATCCGAGCTGTTCGGCCACGCGCGCGGCGCGTTCACCGGCGCGGTCGCCGACAAGCCGGGACGATTCGAGCAGGCCAACGCCGGCACCATCTTCCTCGACGAGATCGCCGACATGAGCCTGAAGACACAGGCGAAAGTGTTGCGCGTGCTCCAGGAGCAGGTGATGGAGCGGGTCGGCGGCACGCAGCGGATCAGGGTGGACGTCCGAGTACTCGCCGCCACCAACAAGGACCTCACCGCGGAGATCCGCGCCGGCCGTTTCCGCGAAGACCTGTTCTTCCGGTTGAACGTGATCCCGATCTTCGTGCCCGCGCTGCGCGATCGGCAGCAGGACATCCCGATGCTGGCCGAGCACTTCATGGCGCTGGTGGCGCAGGAGCACGGCCGCAAGCCGAGACGGCTGGCGTCGGAAGCCGCGGCGCGACTGCAGCAATACGGATGGCCCGGCAACGTGCGCGAGCTGCGCAACGTCATCGAGCGCGTCAACATCATGGTTGGCGGCGACACCATCACCGCGCAGGATCTCGGCTTTCTCGGCCGCGACGGCGTGAAGCCCGACCTGCCCGGGGAAGCGGGCCCCGTGGCGCCGCTCTCTGAAGCGCGCGATCAGTTCGAGAAGGATTACATTCTCCGCACGCTGACGGCGCAGCACGGCAACATGTCGCGAACCGCGGAAGTACTGGGCGTGGAGCGATCGAATCTTTACAAGAAGCTCCGCGCGTTCGGCATCACGCCTCGGGGTGGGACCTAAGCTGGTTCTCGAGAACCTGCGCGCCGCTGAAGCCTTCGAGCTGCAGGTAGAACTCGACCGACTGCCGCAGCGCCGCCGCCGGCACCAGCCCGACAATCTCGCTCTCGAGGACGTTCACGCCGTAGCGCTCGGCCTCGCGCTTCACCAGCTCGAAGACCCGGAAGATCGGCGTCTTCTCGTAGTTGGTGAGGTTCATCGATACCTGGACGATGCCGCGATCCTCGAGCGGTATGCCCATCGCCTTCACGTAGCGCAGCCCGCCGCTGCTCATCCGGATCGCCGCCGCGATTTTCCTGGCGACATCGAGGCGATTCGTCGCCAGGTTGATGTTGTACGCGATCAGCGGCATGCGCGCGCCGACCACCGCGGCGCCGCCGCTCGCGTGCGGTGACGCCGGGCCGTAGTCCGGCGACCATCCCGGCTGCGCCAGCTTCGCCGCGAGCCCTTCGAACTCGCCGCGCCGGATGTCTTCGAGGTTCTTGCGCGCCGGATTCGACGACGCGTCTTCGTACAGGAAGATCGGCACGCCGAAACGCTCGGCCACCGTTGAGGCAATCGACTTCGCCAGCTCCACACACTCCGCCATCGTGACGCCATCGATCGGGATGAAGGGCACCACGTCGACGGCGCCCATACGGGGATGTTCGCCCGTGTGCGTGCGCAAATCGATGTCGGCAAGCGCGCGTTCGAACAGCACGGGAATGCCGGCCGACAGCGCCGCCGCATCGCCGGCCAGCGTGAACACCGAGCGGTTATGCGTTGCGTCGGACTGCACGTCGAGCACGCGAAGACCCGGCACTGCGCGAAGTGCACCGGCGATTCTGTCGATGACGTCCTGACGACGTCCTTCGCTGACATTCGGAACACATTCGATGACGGCCATTGGGCGTCAGATTACATGACGATCGCAGGTTTCCGATCGGGCGGATTGCGGATCCATCGAAGATCGCCAATCGGACATCGATCTGAAATCCACCCGCTCCGCAAGCTGAAATCAGCGCCAAGTGTTATGATTCCCACACTTACACAATGGCCGACCCGCAATCGTCAGGCCCGCGTCGGAGCGACGCCACCCCTGGCGCCGAAGACGAAGGGCGCATCGAGAATCTCCTCGTAACGGGGCTCGATCACTATTTCGCGGGCGAGTTCGAAGCGGCGGTCAACCTGTGGACCCGCGTGCTGTTTCTCGATCGCAACCACGATCGCGCGCGCGCCTACATCGATCGCGCGCGCAGTGCGCAGGCGGAGCAGCAGCGCATATCCGAAGCGCTCGTGCACGAAGGTCTGGCGGCGTTCGACAAGGGTGAAGTGATCCGCGCCCGCGCGCTGTTGAGCGATGCGCTCAATCAGGGTGCGTCGCACGACGTGGCGCTCGGCGTGCTCGGCCGGATCGATCGGCTGGACGCGGGCAGCCGCGTCGCGGCGCCGGTTCGGCCGGCGATTCGCCGGCGCGCGCTCGCACGGCCGTCCGTCGCCGCTGAGGTCAATCAGCGCCGCGGAACCATCGCCTTGTGGTGGGCCACCGCCGCCGGCATCGTCCTGGTCGCCGCGATTGCTTTCGTGATGGTCGCGCCCGATGGATTCACCGAATGGTTCCCAGTGCAGGCGACCACTGGACGGCCGGCCATCCAGGTCAGCTCGCCGCCGCCGGCGCCGCTGCCGGTGCCATCGCCGACCGAGGTCTATGTGGCGCGCGCGCGATCGCTGTTTGCGAACGGCAAGCTGCGCGACGCGCTGCGCGCGCTCGATCGCGTTCCGATCGGTGACGCGTTGCGACCCGACGCCGAACGCATTCGCGCGGATATTCAACGAGAACTGCTGGCCATAGCCGGCGCCGAAGCGTCATCGGCATCGTCCCTTGCTGCTCCTGTGTCGCCACCCCAGGAATGAAGTGTCCGAAGTGCGGTTATCTCGGGTTTGAAACCACGGACCGTTGCCGGAACTGTCAGTACGATTTTTCGCTCACGCCGTTTTCGTCGGACCCGGAGCTGACGCTTCACGGCACCGAACACCAGCGCGAATCACGCTCGGATTTCGAGCTGCCGCCGATTTCGCGTCCCGGCGACGCCCTCGGCAATACTGCGCTCGACCTCGATCGCCTGTTCGGCGATCCGCAGCCGGCGAGAATCCCGCCCGCGCCTCCACTCATAGAGCGGGCCGCCGCGCCGCTTGCAATCGAAGGGACCGGGCCGGATGAAGCGCCCGAACATCTCCAGGGGACCGTAGAAGTGTCCGCCGCCGTTCCGGCGATGGCGATGGATTCTGCCGAATCGACCGACGCGGCGGCGTTGCCGTTCGACGATGCGCCGCTGATGCCGCCGCCGGCCGCGCGGACGCCGCTGGCCGTTCGCCGCTCGACACCGGAAGTGCCGCGTAACCGTCCCCGAACGACGCGGCCGGTGCGGACGGACTCGCTTGATTTCGAACCAGCTGCGTCCAAATCGAGCGACGCCTCGACCGCCGCGATGGAGGCCGTTGCGTCACTCGTGCAAATGCCCACGCTCGGCGTGCGCGTCGGCGCCGGGCTGATCGACCTGGCGCTCCTGGCCGGCATCGATGCGGCGGTGCTGTATCTGACGCTGCGCGTCAGTGGCCTGCATAACACGCTGGCGGACCTGCGCGTGCTGCCGCCGGTACCGTTGGTCGGTTTCCTCGCCGTGGTGGCGTTTGGCTACGTGGCAGCCTTTACGGTCGCCGGTGGGCAGACGATCGGCAAGATGGCGCTGAGCCTGCGCGTGATTGGCGACGATGGCCGCCCGATCGACGCCGCGAGCGGCATGCTACGGGCGCTCGGCTGCATGCTCGTCCCAATCACTCTGGGCCTTTCCTATCTGCCCGCCCTGTTCACGACCGATCATCGCGCCCTTCACGATCGTCTCGCCGGTACGCGCGTGGTCCAGGAATAGATGAAACAGCTGGCCGTATTTGTAGCCAGTGTTGGCTACGTCGGATTTTTCCCTATTGCGCCAGGCACCGCGGGCTCTCTCGCGGCGCTCGCGTTGTACGCGTTCGTGCGCTGGGTCGGCGTGCCCGCGTTCGAGCTCGGCATCATCGTCGCGGTGTTTGCGATTGGCGTGTGGGCGGCCAGCGGCACCGAAACCGCTCTTGGCCGCAAGGATCCCGGCGTTGTCGTCATTGACGAAGTGCTGGGGATGCTGATCACGCTGGCGCTGCTGCCGCTGTCGATCACCGGAATCGTGCTTGGCTTTCTACTGTTTCGCCTGTTCGATGTCGTCAAACCATATCCCGCGGCGCAACTCGAACACCTGCACGGCGGTCTTGGGATCATGGCCGACGATGCGGTCGCGGGGTTGTACTCCTACCTGGCGCTGCGCCTGTGCGTATGGATGATGCCGGCATGGCTGACGGCCTGAGTGCGGCGATCATCGCCGTTGGCAGCGAGCTGCTGACGCCCCATAAAACCGACACCAACTCGCTGTATATCACCGCGGTCTTGAATGACCTCGGCATCGCCGTGGCGTTCAAGGCGATTGTCGGCGACAGTCGCACCGAGCTCACCGCCCACATCGCGCACGCCCTCTTGCTGCACCCGATTCTGATCCTGACCGGCGGGTTGGGCCCGACCGACGACGACGTGACGCGAGAAGTGGTGGCGGCGCATCTCGGACTGCCCCTCGAAGACGATGCGTCGATCCTCGATGCGATCGAACGCCGCTTCGCGTCGCGCGGGTGGAAGATGCCGGCGGTGAATCGCCGCCAGGCACAGGTGCCACGCGGCGCTACGGTCCTGCAGAATCCGCATGGCACTGCGCCCGGCCTGTGGATTGCGCATGGCACGCGAGTGATTGTGCTGCTGCCCGGGCCGCCGCGCGAAATGCAGCCAATGATGGACGGTGAAGTGCGCCGCCGATTGTCGGAGGTCGCGGGTGACGTCCGCTTGTATCGGCGGATGCTCCGCGTGTCGGGCAAAGGGGAGTCGATGGTCGAAGAGATCGTCCAACCGATCTATTCGCGCTGGCTCGATCAGAGCCCGCGCATCGAGACGACGATTCTTGCGGGCCTCGGACAAGTGGAGCTGCACCTCGTGTCGCAGTCGGATGACGCCGCGCTGGCGACCGCGCGCCTGAGTGACGCCGTGGCCGAGCTGACGCACGCGCTCCGCGATGACCTGGTCAGCACCGACGGCACGGTGCTCGAAGCCGTGGTGGGCGATCTGCTACGCGCGCGCGGCTGGTGGGTGGCTTTTGCCGAGTCCTGCACCGGCGGCCTGGCGACTTCGCGGATGACGGACGTTCCCGGCAGCTCGGATTACGTCGAGCGCAGCGTCGTGGCGTACAGCAACCGCGCGAAGATCGAACTGCTTGACGTGCCGGAAGCCGTGATCGCTGAACATGGCGCCGTGAGCGAACCGGTGGCGCTCGCGATGGCGGCCGGCATTCGGAGGCGCACGGGCGTCGACGTTGGCGTGGGCATCACCGGCATTGCAGGACCCGGTGGCGGCACCGAGCAGAAACCGGTAGGGACCGTGTGCATTGCCGTTGATGGCACCGTCGGCAGCGGCTCGGTGCGCACCTTCCGCTTTCCGGGCGGGCGAGAAATGGTCAAGGCGATGGCGGCGAACTGGGCGATCGACTTGCTGCGTCGGTATCTGCGCCAGTCGCAATGAGGTGTTTCATCGCCGTCGACGTCGGCGACGCCGTTCGTCGCGAGGTGACGCGCGTGGTCTCGACGTTGACCGGCAAGCTCGAAGCCGTGAAGACGCCGCCGAAGGTGGTGTGGGTGAAGCCGATCGCGCTGCACGTCACGGTCAGGTTTCTCGGCGAGATCGAGCCGGCCGATGTCGAGCGTCTGCAGCAAGTGCTCGCGCCGGCGATTCCGCTCGCGCCGTTCGAGATCGAGTGGCGGGGAATCGGAACCTTTCCGAACCACAAGCACCCTCGCGCCTTGTGGATCGGCGTAGTGAACGGCGCCGCGCCGCTCGCGCAACTCGAAGCGGAAGTATCCCGGAGGATGGCAGGTGGTGGCACCGTCGCCGACCTCGACGACCGGCCCTTTCTTGCGCATCTGACGGTCGGCCGCGTGAAGATGGCCGGCGCCGGGGTCGACTGGCCGAAGATTCTGCAGACAGTTGAGGTGAAACGTATCAAGACCGTCGTCGACCGGGTGACGCTGTATCGCAGCGAATTGTCGCGCGGAGGGCCGCACTATACTGGATTGGTTAGTGCCCCGTTAATCGGAACCGCGACATGATTCCCGCGATCCTAATCGGTTACGCCCTTGGCTCACTGCCGATCGGTTACCTCGTCGCGCAAGGCACGGGCGGCGTGGATTTGCGGCGCGTCGGCAGCGGCAACGTCGGCGCCACCAACGTGTATCGCACGAGCGGGTTGGCGCTCGCCATCGGGGTGCTGTTGGCGGACATAGGGAAGGGGGCCGCGGCGGTTTGGCTCGCAGGCAGCGCGAACGCGGCGGCCGCCGGTGTGGCAGCCGTGGTCGGGCATATCTATCCGATCTGGCTGCGATTCCGCGGCGGCAAAGGGGTGGCGACTGCCGGCGGCGTATTTGCCGTGCTCGCGCCTATCCCGACACTGCTCGCCGTCGCCACGTTCACGCTCGTCGTCGCGCGAACACGATTCGTGTCGGCCGGTTCAATCGCCGCGACGGTCGTCCTGCCGGGCGTGCAATGGATGATTCCAGGTTTACGCGCGGTTGATATCGCCACGACGCTCGTCGCGGCGCTGATTCTCTTTCGCCATCGCGGCAACATCATGCGCCTGCTCTCGCGAACCGAGCGAGCGTTAGGAACATGAGCCGGCGAATTGGCGTACTCGGATCGGGCAGCTGGGGAACTTCGCTGGCCGTCCACCTCGCGCACACCGGGCATGAGGTCCAGTTGTGGGCACGCGACGCGGCGCTCGCCTCGGCACTGACCTCCTCGCGTGAGAACAGCACCTATTTGCCCGGCATCACGCTGCCTTCGGTGATTTCGCCGACCAACGACTTGCAGGCCGCGCTCGACGGCGCGGAGTTCGTGGTGATGGCGGTGCCGTCGCACGGCGTTCGCGCTGTCGCGCGCGCGGCCAACGCACACCTGCCAGTTGCCTGCGTGATCGTCAGCGCTACCAAGGGCCTGGAAGAAGGCTCGCTGCTGCGGATGTCCCAGGTGCTGCGCGCGGAGCTGCCGCACGCAGGCGAGATCGTCGCGCTATCCGGTCCCAGCTTCGCCCTCGAGCTGGCGCGCACGCTGCCGACGGCGCTGGTGGCCGCGGGAGACTCGCCGCTGGTCGTCGAGTCGGTGATGGCGCATTTCGGCTCGCCCGCGCTGCGGCTTTATGGCAGCGGTGACGTGGTCGGCGTCGAGCTCGGCGGGGCGCTCAAGAACATCATCGCGATCGCGGCCGGCGTGGTGGAAGGCCTCGGGCTCGGGCACAACGCCCTGGCGGCATTGATCACGCGAGGGCTCGCTGAGCTATCGCGACTGGCCGTGGCGCAGGGCGCACATCGCGACACCCTGTCGGGGCTCGCGGGCCTGGGGGATCTGGTGCTCACGTGCACCGGCGATCTCAGCCGCAATCGGCGCGTCGGGCTCGCGCTTGCGCGCGGCCAGTCGCTGGCGGAGATCCTTGCGAGCACCAAGATGGTGGCCGAGGGCGTGCGCACCACCGAGGCCGCGCTGGCATTGGGCGCGACGCACGGTATCGAGCTGCCGATCGCCCGGGAAATGTCAGACGTGCTGTCGGGTCGCACCGATTCCAAGACCGCGATTCGTAATTTAATGGGCCGCAAGCAGAAGTTGGAACACGCGTAGAGAAACAGTCGGCAGTCAAGAGTCGGCAGTTAAGAGTTCAGTCGCCAGTGAAGAGTTCAGTCGGCAGACGACAATCGGAAGTCATGGGAATATTCGACAAACTAAAACAGGGTCTGCAGAAGACATCGCAGCAGTTGAAGGAACGTCTCGACAAGCTCGACGAGATGGTTGGACTCGCGCCGGTCACGGAAGCGCGCGCGCGAGAGATCGAGGTGGAAACGGCGGATGCGCTCGAAGAGATCCTGCTGATGGCCGACGTCGGCGTCGCCGCGAGTGGCGAGATCGTCGAAGCGGTCCGCAAACGGCAGAAGCGCGGCGAAGGCCTGCGCGACCTCGTGAAGCAAGAAATTTTGCGGCTACTCGAGAGCGCCGGTGCGACGGCGCCGATTACCAGTAAGCCGCACGTGATGTTAATCGTCGGCGTCAACGGCGTCGGCAAGACGACGACGATAGGGAAGCTGGCGAACCAGTTGCGGGTTGAAGGCCGTAGGCCGTTGATTTGCGCAGCCGATACGTTCCGCGCGGCGGCGGTCGATCAATTGCAGATTTGGGCCGATCGCGCCGGTGTCGACATTATTCGCGCCAAAGATGGCTCTGATCCTGCGGCCGTCGTTCACGATGCGATGACCGCCGCGAAAGCGCGTCAGCGCGATGTCGTGCTGGTGGACACCGCGGGCCGGCTGCACACGCGCACCAACTTGATGAACGAGCTCGACAAGATCCGGCGCGTCGCGAGCAGGGAAGTTCCGGGTGCACCGCACGAAGTGCTGCTCGTCCTCGATGCGACCGTCGGACAAAATGGCATCGCGCAGGCCCGCGAGTTCACGAACGTCGCCGGCGTGACCGGCATCGTGCTGACCAAGCTTGACGGCACCGCGAAGGGCGGCGTCGCGGTGGCGATCGCGCACGATCTGAAGCTGCCGATTCGCTACGTCGGCGTCGGCGAAGGCGTGGACGACCTGCTGCCCTTTAACCCCCGGGAATACGTCGACGCCATCTTCAGTGAGAAGCGCTGAAATGGTGACCGAGGCGGACCTCATGCGGCGTGCGTTGTTTCACGCCGGCCGCGCCGAAGGTGTCACCACGCCAAATCCGCTGGTCGGCGCGGTCGTGGTGTCGCCGGAGGGCGTGGTGGTCGGCCAGGGCCGACATCCACGCGCGGGTGCGCCGCACGCCGAAGTGTTTGCGCTGGACGACGCGGGCGATCGCGCGCGCGGCGCGACGCTGTTCGTCAATCTCGAGCCGTGTTGCCATACGGGGCGAACCGGCCCCTGTACCCGGCGCATCATCGCCGCGGGCATCCGCCGCGTCGTGGCGGCCATGCGCGATCCAAATCCGCTGGTCAGCGGAAAGGGATTCGAGGAGCTTCGCGCTAACGGGGTGGAGGTAGCAGTCGGTCTGCTCGAGGACGAGGCGGCGAGGATGAATCGAGCGTTCGCGATTGTCCAGAGCGAAGGCCGGCCGATGGTGATCGCCAAGGCCGCAAGCAGCGTCGATGCACGGATCGCCGCCGCGCCAGGGGTCCGGACGCGACTGACCTCGGCGGAGGCGAATCGCCGCAGCCAGCGTCTGCGCGCCGCCGTCGATGCGATCGGCGTCGGCTCGGGGACGATGCTGGCCGACGATCCGATCCTGACGGTGCGCGATTGTTATCGCCCGCGGCCCCTGGCGCGCGTGGTGTTCGACCGCGAATTGCGCACTCCGGCAACGGCGCGAGTGTTTGCAACCCTCGACTCGGGGCCTGTGATATTTGTGACAACTGTGGCGGCTGCCAGCCGCTACCCTGACAGAACACAGGCACTGATCACGGCTGGCGCCACAATCGTGCAGGGTTCGGGTGATCTCCGGCAGGACCTGCGCCAGCTCGTGAAGTTCGATATTTCGACGTTGTTGCTCGAGGGCGGCGGCGTCATCCACGCGGCGGCGTGGACGGCGCGGGTCATCGATCGTATCCACCTGATCGTGGCGCCGACCACGCTCGGCGCCGGCGGCGTGAAATTGTTTGACGGTATTGACGTCCCGGCGTCGGCCCTGATTCCCGTCAGGGTCGATTGGCTCGGGCCGGACGAATGGATGGAAGCGGATGTTCACGGGCATCGTTGAGGGAACCGGCACGCTCGCCGAGGTCAAAAGTACCGGGGGCGGGTTCCGTGTGCGCATCCACACCGCTCTGGCGCCCGCGCTGAAGATCGGTGACAGCCTCGCGGTCAACGGCGTCTGCCTGACGATAATCCTGATCGACGGCGAGCACGTGCTGGCCGATGTCGGCCCCGAGACTGCGCGCGTCACCACGTTCGGCGCGTTGCAGCGTGGACAGGAAGTCAATCTCGAGCGGTCGCTGCGCGTCGACGGTCGCGTCGATGGGCATTTTGTCCTTGGACATATCGACGGCGTGGGCGTCATCGAAGAGATCAGGGCGGAAGGCGAGTCGCACTGGCTGACGGTGGGCTTTCCGGCTGCCCTGGCGCCGTTTGTTATCCGCAAGGGCTCGATCGCGGTCGACGGCGTCGGCCTGACCGTGGCGGGACTGGGTGAGCGACAGTTGGATGTGATGGTGATTCCGTTCAGCTGGAGCCGCACCTCGTTGAAGAACCTGCGCAAAGGCGACCGGGTCAATCTCGAGTGCGACATGATCGGCAAGTACGTGATCCGCTCGATGGAGTTGCGAAAGCAATAGCGATGGCGCAGACCAGGACACAGCCACACAAGGCGCGCATCAAAATCGCTAAGGGCGCGCGCTCGTCGGCGCCGTTCGCGGCTGTCGAGCACGCCGTCGCGGCAATCGCCCGCGGTGAAATCGTTATCGTCGTGGACGACGAGGATCGCGAGAACGAAGGCGACCTGACCATGGCGGCGGAGAAGGTGACGCCCGAGGCGATCAACTTCATGGCCACGCACGGCCGCGGCCTGATCTGCATGCCGATGACCGGCGAGCGGCTCGACAAGCTCGAGATTCCGCTGATGGTCGAAAAGAACTCAACCCGATTCGAGACCGCGTTCTGCGTGGCGATCGAAGCCAAGCGCGGGACCAGCACGGGCATTTCGGCGGCGGATCGCTCGGCGACAATTCGCGCCGCCATCCATCCCAAGACCAAGCCCTCCGATCTGGCGCGCCCCGGTCACATCTTCCCGCTGCGCGCACGTGACGGCGGCGTCCTGGTTCGCACGGGGCAGACGGAAGCCGCGGTCGATCTCGCGCGCATCGCGGGCCTCGCACCGGCCGGCGTCATCTGCGAGATTATGAACGACGACGGCACGATGGCGCGGGTGCCGGCGCTGACCAAGTTTGCGAAGAAGCACAAGCTGCTGATGATCACGATCGCGGAACTGATCCGCTATCGCATGCAGACCGAAGGCCTGGTGACGAAAGTTGCCGAGGCCGACCTGCCGACCGAACACGGACCGTTCCGCATCCATGGTTACGAGAGCCTGATCGACCAGGAAACGCACCTCGCGCTGGTGTGCGGTGAGCTCGGCGAGGGGGACGACGTGCTGGTGCGCGTGCACTCCAAGTGCCTGACCGGCGACGTGTTTCACTCCGCGCGCTGCGACTGCGGGGAGCAGCTCGAGGCGGCGCTGAAGCAGATTGCGCGCGCCGGCCGTGGCGTCCTGCTGTACTTGAACCAGGAGGGGCGGGGCATCGGTCTCGCCAACAAGCTGCGGGCGTATGCGCTGCAGGACCAGGGACTCGACACTGTCGAGGCCAATGAGCGGCTTGGTTTCAAGGCGGACCAGCGCGATTACGGAATCGGCGCGCAGATCCTCCGCCACCTCGGCATCCGCTCGATGCGCCTGCTGACGAATAACCCTCGTAAATTCGTTGGGTTACAGGGATACGGGCTCTCGATTTCGGACACCTTGCCCTTGGAGATCGACGCCACCATTCACACCCGCAAGTACCTCAAAGTGAAGAAAGAGAAGCTCGGACACCGCCTCAAGTCGGTTTGACCGGTTCTCAGAAACTCCTGTAGTATAAGGGTTTGCGCGGCGGAGGTAGACCCTCGCCGTGCCACGTAACGACCCTAATGTTCGACGCGCTGAGTAATCGCCTCCAGGACGTCTTCCAGTCACTTAAGGGAGAAACCCGACTCACAGAGGCCACGGTTGAGAGGGTGCTTGGCGAGATCCGCCTGGCGCTGCTGGAAGCCGACGTTAACTTTAAGGTCGTCAAGGCATTCGTCGATCGCGTGCGCGACCGCGCGATGGATCGCGAGGTTCAGAAGGGCCTGAACCCGTCGCAGCAGGTCATCAAGATTGTCCGGGATGAACTGCTCGCGCTATTCGGCGACGCCAAGGGCGGGTTGCAGGACACCTCGGCGCGGCCGCGCGTGATCTTGATGCTCGGCCTGCAGGGCTCAGGCAAGACCACGACGACCGGCAAGCTCGCGAAGTGGCTGGCTAAACAAGGACGCCATCCGATCGTCGTTTCGACCGACGTTCGGCGCCCGGCGGCCATCCAGCAGCTGGCGATCGTCGCGCAACAGGCCGGCGTGCGAGTGCACGATCCGGCCGGCGAGATGGATCCGGTGGCGCGCGCCAAGGGCGCGCTCGCCGAAGCCAGGGCCGTCGGCAGCGACGTCGTCATCGTCGACACCGCGGGCCGGTTGCACATCGATGACCAGCTCATGAAGGAGCTGGTCGCGATCAAGGAAGTTTCGCGGCCGTCGGACCTGTTGTACGTCGCTGACGCGATGACCGGGCAGGACGCGATCAAGAGCGCGGGCGAGTTCAACGCGCAGATCGGCGTCACCGGCGTCGTCTTGACGAAGATCGACGGCGATGCGCGCGGGGGCGCGGCGCTGTCGGTGGTGTCGGTCGTCGGCGTGCCGATCGCATTTGTCGGCAGCGGCGAAAAACTCGAGGACCTCGAGCCGTTCCACGCCGATCGGTTCGTGTCGCGCATGCTCGGCATGGGCGACGTGCTGTCGTTGATCGAAAAGGCCGAAGAGGTCATCGATCAGGGCGACGCGGAAAAGCTCGAAGCAAAAATCCGCAAGGGCGGATTCACGCTGGAAGATTTCCGGGATCAGCTGCGGATGCTCAAGCGCATGGGCCCGCTCGATAAGATCCTGGGGATGTTGCCCGGTATGGGCGGCATGAAAGAGCTCGCCGGCCAGAAGCCGGACGAGAAGCAGCTCGGGCGCATCGAAGCAATTATCAACTCGATGACGCCCGACGAACGCAAGTACGCCGATCTCCTTGACGGGAGCCGGCGCAAGCGCGTGGCGAAGGGCAGCGGCACCACGGTGGAAGACGTCAACCGGTTGCTGAAGCAGTTCGTCGAGATGCAGCGGATGCTGAAGATGGTGGGCGAGATGACGGGCGAGCCCATCGCCGCCGCGCCGAAGAAGAAAAAGAAAAAGAGCGTGTTCGGTTCGTTTAAGTAGAGTCCGGCTTCAGCCGGACCGTCAGTCTCGGTAATAGCACGTAAGCGCGGCCACGTTGCGCCGCAAGAGAGTTCAAGATGCTGTCGATTCGTCTCCGCCGTACCGGTTCCAAGAAGCGTCCGTTCTTCCGCGTGGTGGTCTCCGAAGCGCGTTCGAAGAAGGAAGGCCAGTTCATCGAAGTGCTCGGCTTCTACAACCCGCGCACCAAGCCCGCCGTCGTCGAAATCAACAAACAGCGCATCACGCATTGGATCTCGGTGGGCGCACGCCCGTCGGATTCGGTCCGCACGCTGCTCGCTAAGCACCTGACGCGCGACCGCGCCATTGTGCAGACGAGAGACAAGCAGGGTCGAGTGGTGACCGCGGAGCCGACCGTGCTCGCGACCAGCGCGTAAGGACCATATCGTGGCGGACCTCAAGGCACTCATCGAGACCGTTGCCCGCGCGCTGGCCGATCAGCCGGACGCCGTAAGCGTCAAGGAATCGGAACGTCGCGGCGGCACCGTGTTCGAGCTGCAGGTGGCATCCACCGATCTCGGCCGCGTCATCGGCCGTCAGGGCCGCACCGCGGCGGCGTTGCGCACGCTGCTGGCGAGCGCCGCTGAAGACGACGAGCGCCGGGTCAGCCTCGACATTCGCGATCCGTCGGGCCGGAGTTAAACCCTGCATGAGCAGCTGGGACGACGCGATTTTGATTGGCGTCGTGGCCCGGACGCACGGGAACCGCGGCGAAGTGGTCGTCAATCCCGAGACCGATTTTCCGGAAGGGCGGTTTCACGACGGCGCGCAACTGATGGCGCGCGGCAAGGACGGCGTCGACACGACCCTCGAGGTGGTGACGATGCGGATGCACCAGGGGCGGCCGGTGATTCTTTTCAAGGGTATCGCGTCGATGAACGACGCGGAGCTGCTGGCGGGAACCGAACTGCGCGTCTCGGAAGACGATCTCGACGAGCAGGAGCTCGAAGAGGGCGAGTACTACCATCGTGACCTGATTGGCTGCGAGGTCGTCACCGAGACTGGTGAATCGATCGGCCAGGTCGCGGCGGTCGATGATGGCCATGGGCAGACTCGACTGGTGGTGCGGAGCCGGCGGAACGAAGTGCTGATTCCGTTGGCGGACGCGATTTGCACGGTCGACATTGCGGCGAAGCGCATTACCGTGCGCCCGCCGGAAGGCCTGCTGGAAGTGAACGGGGACTGGCGTTGAGCCGCCGAAGCGGAGCGGGGCCAGGACGATACCGGTGAAGATCGACGTTATTACGATCTTCCCGCGCATGGTGGAAGCGGGGCTGGCAGAAGGCGTTGTCGGCCGCGCTCGAACGGCCGGGATTCTGGACATCGTCGTCCACAATCTTCGCGACTTCACGAGCGACAGGCATCACGTTGTGGACGATGTGCCGTTTGGCGGCGGTCCCGGCATGGTGATGAAGGCAGAACCTTTTTTTGCGGCGCTCGCGGCGATTCGTGAGCACCGCGGCTCGCCGGACGCGGTGGTGTTACTAACGCCGGCCGGGGAGCGCTTTACGCAACCGGGCGCGCGACGGCTGGCAGGGATCGCTCACCTGGTGTTCCTGTGTGGACGCTACGAGGGGATCGACGAGCGGGTGCGTGACGCGCTCGCGACGGAAGAAATTTCGATTGGCGATTACGTGCTGTCGGGCGGCGAGGTGCCGGCGCTGGCCGTGATCGACGCGGTGGCCAGGCTGGTGCCCGGCGTGGTCGGCGACGAACAGTCTGTGGCAGCGGATTCGTTCACGCGCGGTCTGCTGGACTATCCGCATTACACGCGGCCCGCGGAGTTCGACGGACGAAAGGTGCCCGAGGTGCTGTTGTCCGGGCATCACGGCGAAATTCGGCGATGGCGGCGCGAGACGGCATTGCAGCGGACGGTCAATCGGCGACCCGACCTGCTGGCCGGCGCAACGCTCGACGCCGACGAACGAGAGTGGTTGAAAAGGAGCAAGTGATGACTGCGATGGAAATGGTCGAGAAGGCGCAATTGATCGAGCGGCCGCGAATGAAGGCGGGCGATACGGTCAAGGTGCATGTGCGCGTCAAGGAAGGCGACAAGGAGCGCATCCAGATTTTCGAGGGTGTGATCATCGGCCTGCGCCGTGGCGGCAATCGCGCGACCTTCACGGTGCGCAAGGTGTCGTTCAGCCAGGGTGTCGAACGCATCTTCCCGCTGCATTCGCCGACGATTTCAAAGGTCGAGGTGGTCCGCTCGGCGAAGGTCCGCCGCGCCAAACTGTATTTCCTGCGCGACCTCAAGGGTAAGGCAGCGCGCATGAAGGAAGTCAAGAAGACGCGCTAGGCAGCTGACGGGTAAGGCTGGTAGGTCCGGTGACGCGCGTGAGATAGTCGCCCGTGGCCAAAGTTTCTGCCCGCCGCAACATTGAAAACAGCCTCCACCGCTACGGTTTCGTAGCGGTGGCGGGCGTTGATGAGGTGGGGCGGGGCTGTCTCGCCGGCCCCGTCATGGCGGGCGCAGTCATCCTGCATCCCGATCGCCGCATCGACGGCCTCGCCGACTCGAAAGCGTGCACGGCCGCGCAGCGCGAGCGGCTGCACGACGAAATCTGCCGCAAATGTGTCTCGTGGGCGGTGGTGTCTGTGCTTCCCGATGAGATTGATCGCATCAATATTCACCAAGCCACGCTCCAGGCGATGCGTCGCGCTGTGCTCTCGCTGGCCCCGTTGCCGGATGCAGTTTTGGTAGATGCGTTCCGAATTCCGTCATTGCCCATGGCGCAGCGCGGCGTGATTGGCGGTGATCGCCGGGCATCGGCCATAGCCGCGGCCTCGATCGTGGCCAAGGTCACACGGGATCGATTGATGCAGGTGTTGCACGACGCTGACCCACGCTATGGCTTCGACCGACACAAAGGCTACGCCACGGCGGATCATCTTTCGGCCGTTGCACGATTTGGCTATTCGTCACAGCACCGCCGGACGTTCAGACCAGCGACCCTGTTTGATACCATTGATTAAGAGCTTTCAGAGTGCCGCCGTTCGATCGTGAAGCCGCATTAAAGGCAGCGGAAAAGGCCTTGAAACTTGGCAAGGTCGACGCCGCCATCGTCGAGTACGTCAAGGTCGTCGAGGCGCAGCCGCGCGACTGGAACAGCGCCAATGCGCTGGGCGATCTCTACGTGCGCGCCAAGCAGCTCGACAAGGGCGTCCAGCAATACACCCGCATTGCCGATCACCTCGCCGACGAGGGGTTCTATCCAAAGGCCGCGGCGCTCTACAAGAAAATCCTCAAGATCAAGCCGGACGACGAGTATTCGATGCTCCAGTCCGGCGATCTCGCCGCCAAGCAGGGCACGCTAGCGGACGCGAAGCAGTTTTTCCTGCAGGTGGCCGAGCGGCGCAAGGCGCGCGGCGATCGCAAGGGCGCGGCGGAAGTCGCGATTCGCCTCGGCACCCTCGACCCTGAAGATCTCGATGCGCGGGTGAGGGCCGGCCAGCTTGCCGCGGAAATGGGCGACAACGCGGTCGCGATGCGCGAATTCCGCGAGGTCGCGGCGAAGCTCGAAAAACAGGACCGCCACGCTGACGCGCTGGTGCCGCTGCAACTCGCCTACGACCTCGACCAGTCAGATGATTCGATCCGCGCGCGGCTGTTCGCGGGGTATCTGGGATCGAACCCCGAAGCGGCGCGCAAGGTTGCGAGCGGAATCGCCGAGCTGAAAGCAGTGGCAGCGGCCTACGAGAGGGCGGGGCAAGGCGATGCGGCGCTCGACGTCATGGGGGCGGTGGCGGACCTCGATCCTGCCGACCTCGACGTCCGCGCGAAGCTGGCGCTCGCGTATGTCTCGCGAGGCGATCTCGAAAAGGCGCGTACTTATCTCTCCGCGGAAACCGCGGGCAGCAATCCGGCGCTATGGCTCACGCTGGCTGAAATGGAGCTGCGCGCGAACCGGTTCCCCGAAGGCAAGGCCGCCGTGGTGCAGGCGCTGTCGCTCGATCGCCAACAGGCCCAGACGGCAGTGGTCCTCGGCTGCCGGCTCGCCGAATCGAATTCCGAAGCCGGCTATCAGCCGATCGACGCCGTCGCCGATGCGGCGCTGGCGGAGGGCGATTACACCGCCGCTGCGGTGGCGCTCCATGAATTCACCACGCGCGTGCGGTCGCACCTGGTCGCGCTGATGCGGCTGGTCGAGATCTGCGTCGACGGCGATCTCGAAGGCACCATGTACGAGGCGCAGGCGGCACTGGCCGATGCGTATCTCGATGCCGGACGCGCCATGGAAGCCCGCATCATCAGCGAAGACCTGGTCGCCCGCGAGCCGTGGAACCGGGTCAACATCGATCGATTCCGCCGCGCCCTGGTGATGCTCGGTGAGGGCGATCCGGATGCGATCATTGCCGATCGCCTCAGCGGTGACAGCCCGTTCCTTGCGACCGAGAAGATGGATCTTAACGACGGCGTGTCGTTCGATACGCCGCCTGGTCCAGCCCCTGTTCCATCGTCGCCCAGCATCGACGCGCCCGCTGCCGCTCCCATTCCCGCGCCGATGCTGCAAACGCCGGTTGCGGATTCGGAGATGGAGGTCGACTTGAGCGACCTGCTGGCCGAGCCGGCGCCGGAAGCTGCGTCGAGCGCGGCTCCATTGCCGTTGGTTCAGCCGCCGCCTCGCTCACTTGACCAGGTGTTCCGCGGGATGCGCGACGAATCGAACCGCGCCTCGTCCGAGGAAGCCGCCGCAGAACAATACCGCCTGGCCCTCACGTATCACGAGATGGGCATGGTCGAGGACGCGGTCAAGGCGCTCGAAGCGGCGGCACGCTCGCCGCGTCAGCGGTTCGATTCCGCGTCGATGCTCGGGCGCTTGTACTTGGAGCGCAAGGATACGAGCCGCGCGATCGAGTGGCTGGAGCGCGCCGCCGAGGCGCCGGCGCCAACCCCCGATGCGGGCCGCGCGCTCCTCTACGACCTTGCGAAGACGCTGGAATCGGTGGGCGAGCACTCCCGCGCCCTCGCGGTATTCGTGGAGCTCGAGTCCGAATCCGGCGGTTATCGCGACGTTGCCGGCCAGATCGCACGGTTGTCCAAAGTTCAGGCGCGAGGCTAGCGTCTGTTCAGGCGGCTGCTGTTCGTTGCCCTCCTGCTCGAATCAGGGTTGCTCCTTGTGCTGATCCCGTGGTCGGCCTTCTGGGATCGCAACTATTTCGTCGAGTCGTCCGCGGCCGTCCGCGCCCTGCTGACCAGCAACTACATTCGCGGCGCCATTACCGGCCTGGGCTTGCTGAACCTCTGGGCGGCGCTGGGCGAGCTCGGAGACCTGTTCGGTTCGCGGAAATCCGACGACCTGCAATCGACAAATAATCCGACTTCCGAAATCCGCAATCCGCAATGATTTTGTGCCTGGTCACCGACCGCCGGCGCCTGGGTGCGGCAATGGGGGCGCGGCCTGACGAATGGCTCGATCTGCTTCGTGAGCAGGTCGCCGCGGCGGTATCGGCAGGCGTAGACATTATCCAGGTGAGGGAGCCCGACCTCGAAGCGGCCCAGCTGGCCAATCTGATTCGGGACCTGATGAAGCGCGTCGATGGGACCGCCACACGGCTGCTGGTGAATGACCGAGCGGACGTGGCGATGGCCGCGAACGCTTCGGGTGTTCACCTGAAAGAGCGGTCAATGCTGCCACAACAGGTCCGCCGAATCGCGCCGCCGGGCTTCGTGATCGGCTGCTCCGTGCACACAATCGCGGCGGTGGCTGCACGTAAGTCCGCGGACTTGCTCATTGCCGGAACGGTCCTGCCTACAGCTTCGAAGCGTGCGGTCGATTATCTGAACAAGGCTGGGCTAGAAGAGATAGTCGAGGCAGCTGCGCCGCAGCCGGTGCTCGGGATTGGTGGCTTGGACATCCCATCGATGCCGTTACTGGCAGCGAGTCGCGCAGCTGGAATGGCGGCGGTGGGCGCGTTCGTTCCGAACGCCGGCGACGACATCACGGAGTTTGTGCAGAAACGTGTCAACGGGTTTCGTTTAGCCTTTGACTCTGCCTCGCGCCGCACCTAAGATTCTCTCACTGCCCCTCTGAAAGATAGGCAGTTCTGTCAAACAACCAACGAAAAACTGTCGAAGCTGTGGCTGATCATCGCTCGCTCGATCCTGCTGCGCGTCTGCGACTGGCCCGCGAACAAAAGGGGCTGTCGTACCGCCAACTAGCGGAAGCTACCAAGCTCTCCGTTCGCGCAATTGAATTGCTCGAACGAGACTGCTTGTCCGGCCTTCCTCACGGCATTTATCGCCGTTCGATTATCCGTGCGGTGGCTCGCGAAGTTGGCTTGAACCCCGAGCAACTGCTCTCGGAGTTCACCGCGCTGCATCCGGCCGATCTGCCGACGATGCCGAGCTGCGCGCTCACCGAGCCGAAGGCTGCTACCTCGTTCAACAAGGTGCTGACGCTGGTCAGCGCGGTGTTGCCGATGTTCGCCGGCATCCTGTACTTCGCATTGCCGATGACGCGCAACATGATTGCCGACGATCCGAAGCCGCCCGCGCAGCAACGCCGCGCTGAGTCGATGCAGGCGGAGGTCATTCCGGTTGGCGGCTTCAACGAGACGCCGATCGCCGCGGTTCGTCCCGTGCCGGTGGTGGTCACGCTGACGATTTCTTCGCGCTGCCAGCTGCGCGTCGTCGCCGACGGCAACGAGATCCTGGGCCGCACGATGGAGCAGGGCGAGACACTGCCAATCGAGCTCGGGTCCGAATTGCTGCTGGTTGGCGACAATGCGGCGGCGGTGCAATTCAGCATCAACGGCCAAGCGGGGCGCCAGCTTGGTGAACCTGGCGACGTCCTGTCGACCCGCATCAGCCGCGACGATTACCAGGATTTTCTGGTCCGATACTGATGGCGTCGGGTCTGGCCACGCCGATGCTGGATTTCTTCCGGCGCGGTGAAGTTGCGCGTGACGTGCGCATGATGGCCGCGCAGGGCGCGATCGCGCCGCGTCCCCTCGAACAGCTCGGCATCCTGATGGTGCTGACCACCGACAGTGACTGGGAAGTCCGCCAGACCGCCGAAGAAACCCTGAAACTGCTTCCGGGCGCGGTGCTCTCCTCGTTCATCGCACGTTCGGATACCCCGGCCGACATTCGCGAATTCTTCCTCAAGCGCGGCGCCGATCCGAATGCGGGCCCGGCGCCGGACACCGACCAGCCGCTGATCGACACCGATGAGAGCGGCCTCGACCTCGAAGGCAACACCGAAGAAGAGAAGGCCCTGACCTTCCAGCAGCGCCTCGCGAGCATGACCGTGCCCGAAAAGGTCAAGTGCGCCTCGAAGGGCACGCGCGAGATGCGCTCGGTCCTGATCCGCGATCCCAACCGGATGGTCGCGGCGGCGGTGCTCAGCTGCCCGAAGGTAAACGAGGCGGAAGTCGAAGCCTTCGCGAAGATGGGGAACGTGTCGGAAGAAATCCTGCGGACGATCGCGATGAGCCGCGCCTGGACGAAGAGTTACGGCGTGCTGTTGGCGCTCGTCAAGAACTCCAAGACGCCCGTGGCGCTGTCGATCAACATGATGCAGCGCCTCAACGATTCCGACGTGAAGAAGCTGTCGACCGACCGGAACGTTCCGGAGGCCCTCCGTGCTTTCGCGCGCCGGAAGGTGGTCGCGGGCCAGCAGTAGCGCCGACCCCGCCGCGCACCGCCTGTTTCCACTCGGTGCGCATCTGCGCGAGGCCGTCCATGTAGACCGCGACCTTCTCGCGGTCGTCGTCCGTGGGAAGTGTCTTCAGGAGATCGATCGCGCGATCGATGTCGTTCTCGATCGTCGCCTTGGTGGCGGCGTAGTAGATCTGCTTGATCTCGGCGATCGCGTCCATGCGGACGGCATTATACCGGCCTTCGAAGAACACACCGCGCTCGACTTCACCCTCGCAACAGTTCAGCGGGATCGACACGCGCCGCGCCTCGAGCGATCGCCCACGCGGTCGTGATCGCCACCGTAATCACCGTCAGCGCCACCGCTCCGAGTGTGAGCGGGTCGTTGGGCGCCACCGCGAAGAGCAGCGAGCCGAGCAGCGGGCCCAGGCCCAGGCTGGCCACCGTGCCGGCGAGTGCGCCGGCGGACGCCAGGAGTGCACCGCCCATGACGAGCGGCGTGACCACGCCGGATGACGACGCACCAAGGGCCAGGCGAATCGCCGTGTCGCGGCGCTGCCGGCGAACCTGGTGATCGATTGCAGCGGCAAGCCCAAGGAGCGCGATCGCCAGGCCCGCGACGCCGAGCACCGTCAGCAGCCGGGCGATCATCCGTTCACGGGCGAACGCATCGTCGATGCGGTCTTCGAGCGTGCGCGCGGCGCCGATTGGAATGCCGGGATCGACCGCGAAGACCGCGCGACGCACGTCAGACGCCAGCGCCGCGGCATCCGCGGAGGTCCGCACGGCCAGTTGCAGTTCGCGGCTGATCCAGAAAAATACCTCAGCCGGCGTCTGGCCGAGGGCCAGCAGCACTGCCGGCTCGATCGCCGCGCGCGGTCCGCGATCCCATGAATCGTCCGCGACGCCGATCACGGTCCACACCTTGCGGCCATCGTCGCCGGCGAACGCCGGGACGGCGAACTTCACGGCCCGGCCGATAACCGAACTCGTGGGGGCCAGTCGCTTCGCAAGGGCTTGATTGACGACGACGACCGGTTGTGATGCCGCCGAATCGCCGCGGCCGATGTCGCGGCCCTCGGTGACGCGAATCCCAAGAGTGGTGAGGTAATCCGGTGCGACCAGGCGGATACGAACCTGCTGGTTGACGCCCTCGGTGAAGGTGTCTTCCGCGAGCGTCAGATCCGCGCCGGGGCTTCCACCGGCGAACGGCACCTGCGAAGAAGCGGACGCGCCGGTCACACCCGGGACGTTCGCCACATCCGACAGAATGCGATTCATGGTGCCGGCGATCGTCGCGGCATCGCGATAGGTCGCGGCCGGCAGCGTGACGCTGGCCGTGAATACACCGGTCGCATCGTAACCGCGCGGCGCGGTGTCCAGGGCGTGCGCGCTGCGCACCAGCAGGGCGGCACCGCAGCCGAGGACGACGGCCATGGCGACCTGCACGATCACGAAGACCTGTCGCAGCCGAGCGTCGCCAGCGGGTCCGGCCGCGCCGGAGCGCAGCACGGACTGCAGATCGGAGCGCGCGCCGCGCATCGCCGGAATCAACCCGGTGAGGATCGATACGGCTCCGCCAAGCACAAGGGCAAAGAGCGTCGCCGCCAAATCGATCTCCGCCTCGGCCAGGCGCGGGATTTCTGCGGGGAGAACGGCGCGCAGCAGGTCGGTGATCCACAGCGCGACGACCATCCCGCCGGCGCAAGCGAGTGAGGCCAGCATGGCGGCCTCGACGAACAACTGGCGCACGAGGCGTCCGCGGGTGGCGCCAATCGAAGTCCGCACCGCCATTTCCGCGCGGCGGTCGCCGGCGCGCGTCAGCAGCAGCGCCGCCGCGTTCACCGCGGCAATGATCACGAGGCCAAGAACTCCGGCGAGCAGCAACCGGAGGCCTGTCGCGTACGGCGCGGTGAGATGCTGCGCCAACGGCGTCACCGCCACGCCGAGCGTCGAGCCGTCGTCATCGCGGAGCTGCAGACCTTGACCGATGGCGTCGAGCTCCTGACGCGCCGCGGCGATGCTGACACCGGCGGACAACCTGCCGATCACATTGAGATAACGAGGCCCGGTATTGGCGCGGTCTCGTGCGTCCAGCGACAGCGGCGCCCACCAGTCAACCTCGGAGACAATGTCGTTCGCGCTCGATGGCAGCACTCCGACGATCGTCGCGGCCGCGCCATTCAGCGTGACGGGTTGCCCAACGATCGCCGCGGACGATGCGTAGCGGTTCGTCCACAGCCGATGCGAAATCAGCAGCGTGCGGGCCGCGCCAGGCTGAGCCTCGGCGGCGCTGAACACGCGGCCAATTGCGGGTTGCAATCCGACCACGCCAAACAGTGATTCGCTGACCAACGCTCCACGGACGCCGTCGGTGCCGTTACGATCGGCAAGGGCGCCACTGACCGGCCTGATGGCGGCGAGGGCCGTGAAGGTGTTCGTATTCGACTGCCACGCGGCAAACGCTCCGGGCGACGATTGTCCCGTGGTCTCGCGCGATTGCGCTTCGACCCAGACGAGTTGATCCGGCGCGGGCGCGTCGATCGGCCGCCACAGGACCGCCCAGCTCACCGCGAACACCGCGGTGGCCGCGCCGAGGCCGGCGGTGAGCGTCAGAACAATTGTCAGCGGAAGGATCGGCCGCCGCCGCCATTGGCGGAACGCCACGCGCAGCTCACTGAGGAAGTCACTCATTGCCAGACGGTTCAGCAAGGGCCGTGCCGATGGGGATCAGAGGGGACCAACGCGATCGGCCTGCAGAAGCGTTCGGAATCGGGACGGGGGAGGCCGCATTCGCTACTGATTGCGGCGCAGCGACGCCTTGAATGCCTTGAGCGGCCGCGTGTTGATCACATCGTCCCTGGTCACCCAGGCCCGCCGCGCCGTCATCACCCCCCAGCGGGGGTAGTCGAGCGCGTCGATCTCGTGCGCGTCCGAGTCGATGATCAGCTTCGCGCCGCGATCGCGTGCCAGACGCGCGTGGCTGTCGCACAGGTCGAGGCGGTGCGGCTGCGAGTTGATCTCCAGGGCAACGCCGTTGGCCTTGGCCGCATCGATCACTCTTTCAACATTGACCTTGGTACCCTCGCGACGCAGCAGCATGCGCGCGGTGAGATGGCCGATGATGTCGACGGACGGGTGCTCGATCGCCTTGATCACCCGCGAGGTCATTTCGTTCTCGTCCTGGGTCAGCGCCGAATGGATCGAGGCGACGACGATGTCGAGGGCGGCCAGGCAATCGTCCGCCAAATCCATTGACCCGTCGGCGAGGATGTCGCACTCGATCCCGGCGAGGACGGTAAAACCCTTGAGCGTCTTTGAGTACGCGCGAATCCGTTCGGCGTTGGCAAGCGCCCGGCGTTCGTCGAGGCCGTTGGCCATCGACAGCGCCTGTGAATGATCGGTGATCGCGATGTACTCGAGGCCGCGTTCCCGGGCCGCGGCGACCATCGTTTCGAGGCTCTCGCGACCGTCCGATTCGGTCGTGTGCATGTGGAGATCGCCCTTCAGATCCGCGCGTGTGATCAGAGAGGGCAGCGCATGCTCGGCGGCGGCATCGAGTTCGCCGCGGTTCTCGCGAAGCTCCGGCTCGATAAAATCCAATCCGAGCGCCCGGTAGATATCCGTCTCGGTCGCGCTCGCAATCGAACGGTCGTCCGCGTCAAACAGGCCGTACTCGTTCAGCTTCCACCCGCGCTCGAGGGCGCGGTCGCGCAACGCAATTTTGTGCGCCTTCGATCCGGTGAAATACTGCAGCGCGGCGCCGCGTTGCTCCGGGGTAACGATCCGGAGATCCGCCTGGAAGCCGCCGCGAATCAGGATGCTCACCTTGGTGCCGCCATTGGCCAGCACGCGCTCGACGAGAGGGAATTTCGTAAAGACGTCGGCGAGCGTCAGTTCTGCGCCGCTCGCAAGAATGTCGAGGTCGCCGCTGGTTTCGCTGCCGCGCCGCACGCTGCCGACCGTCACGATCTCGGCGCCGGGCGCGTGTTCTTTCAGGTAAGCGACCAGGCTCTCCGCCATGTCGGTGGCTCGCGAAAGCAGATGACGGCCGGCGAAGCGCTGCCGCTCCTCGATCGCCTGCAGGATCAGCTGCTCCTTCTTCAGCCCCATGCCCTTGATGGCGCGGATGCGACCCGATTTAGCGGCTTCAGCGAGGTCGTCGAGACTCTTGATCCGCAGCTCGCGGTAGAGAATCGCAACCGTCTTCGGCCCGACGCCTTGAAGGCGGAGGACGTCGAGCAGGGTGGCCGGAAACTCGGTGAGGAGCTCGCGGCGGATCCCGCAATCGCCGGTCACCGCAATCTCGCGAATGCGTCCCGCGAGGTCTTTGCCAATGCCGTTCCAGCCGCGCAGTCCGGCCTCATCGAGCGAGGACACGGCTTCGGCCGCATGGGACACTACGTCGGCGGCGTTGCGGTAGGCGCGAATCTTGAACGGGTTCTCGCCTTTGAGCTCCAGGAGGTCGGCAATCTCGAGGAGCGTTCGCGCGACCGCCCTGTTGTCGAGCGGCGACGGCAGCGGAGTGCTCATGCGCGCGTCACGTCCAGGCCGGTGGTTTCGACGCGAAAGTCGAGGATGCGCGCGCCGCCGTCCGCCAGCGACTCCCGCACGGCCGCCACATCCGCTGGGGGCACGAGGCAGAATAGGCAGCCGCCGCCACCGGCCCCACACACCTTCGCGGCCTTCGCTCCGGCGGCCATCGCGCGGGCGATCAGCGTCTCGATCCCCGGCGTCGTTACCCCGGGGGCAAGGCGCTTGCGATTCTCCCACTCGGTCGCGAGGCACGCGGCGGTGGCGTCCCAATCGCCGCGCGTCAGCGCCTCGCGCATCGCGGCGGCGGTGTCCCTGATTCGTTCGAAGCAGTCGAAGATGTGTTGATCCCCGTCGATGTGGCGCTTGGTGATCTCCCAGTTATTCGTCCCGGAGTTGCGCGGCTCGCCGGTGTAGCACAGGACGATGCGCCGTTCCAGCTCGTGCGCGTCAAGATCCAGCGGGACCCGAATCGGCCCTCCAGGGTGCAGCTCGACCGCGGAAATTCCACCGTAGAAGGCGGGGCGATAGTCCTGCAGCCCGGTCGGGACCTTGATGACCTGCGCTTCGACATCCTTTGCAATGTCGAGGAGCGCCTCCCCGGCGAATTCCTGCCTCGTGTAGGCCGCCAGCGCACCGCAGATGGCGACATTCAGCGCGGATGACCCGGCGATGCCCGCGCCCGCCGGCGATTCCCCGCGCGTTGTCAGGCGGATGCCGCGGGCGCCGAAGCGGTGGCACAGCTTCGCCAGCAGCGGCAGCGTCTCGTCGTCCGGCAGCTGATCGAACGAGAAATTCTCCTGCTTGTCGATGTCTTCAGACACCAACTCGATACGCTCGTCGGGCCGCTCCTCAATCCAGGCGCGGGCCCGGAGGCTGATCGCCGCGTTGAGCGTCTGGGCTCCGGCGTGAAAGAGATAGAGAGGCCAGATGTCGATGGTGCCGCCGGCCAGATCGATTCGTGTAGGAGCAGACGCCGATATACGCACGACGCAATTATAATTCTCGTTAGTAGCATGCCCTTAGCCACGCGACGCGACATTGGACAGTTTTTAATCGGCAGCATGCCGGGGACCAGCATCCCGGTGGAATTGCGATCGCTGGCTCGAGAGTTCGATCTCGGAGGTCTGATCCTGTTCACCCGGAATATCGAGGTGCCGGAACAGGTGGCCGAGCTGTCCGCCGAAAGCGAGGCGCTGGGCCGGACGATGCCCGCGTGGGTCAGCGTTGACCAGGAGGGCGGGCGGGTCGCGCGCTTGAAGGAGCCGTTCACCAAGTGGCCGCCAATGGCGACGCTCGGACGCGCCGGGGCGCAGTCCGAGCAGCTCGCTGAGCGCTTTGCCAGGGCGCTGGCCCAGGAACTGCTCGCCGTGGGCATCAGCCTCGACTACGCGCCAGTGCTCGACATCCACACCAATCCCAAAAATCCGGTGATTGGCGACCGCGCACTCGCGGCAGGCGCGGACGATGTCGCGAAGCTGGGACGGGTCATCATCCGCGCGCTGCAGGGCGCCGGCCTTGCGGCGTGCGGGAAGCATTTCCCCGGTCACGGCGACACCACCACCGATTCGCATTTTGAACTGCCGCTCGTCGAACATGCGCCAGATCGGCTGCGCGCGATCGAATTCGAGCCATTCCGCGCCGCGATCGCCGAACAGGTCGCGTTCATCATGACGGCCCACGTGCTGGTGCCGTCGCTGGACGCCCGCCGGCCCGCCTCGTTGTCGCCCGAGATTGTTCAGAAACTGTTGCGCGACGAGCTCAAGTTCGAGGGTGTCATTTTAAGCGACGACCTGGAGATGAAAGCCATCAGCGCGAAGTACGACATTCCGGAAGCGGCCGTCGACGCCATCATCGCCGGATGCGACGGCGTTCTGATCTGCAGTGGCGACATCGATCTGCAGGGCCGCACACTCGAGGCCCTGGTGCGGGCCAGCGAAAGCGGGAAGATCCCCACCAAGCGCTACGACGATGCGTTCGCGCGGCTGAAGCGGGCGAAACAGCGGTTCCTGATGGGTGACCGGCCTGGTGCAGCGGCGCGCATGAAGGCGCTGCGCGGGGTGCTTGGCAGGGAAGAGCACCAACTGGTTGCCGCCGAGATGGCAGCGTACCTGTGATCACCCTGAGCGGAGTCGCAGGGTGAATCGACTGCGACGCCTGCAATCCGGCGATCGAGTCGCGCTCGTCGCGCCCGCCAGCTCCTTTCCGCATGAGGAATTGGCCGCGGGCGTGGCCGAATTGGCGCGGCTCGGTTTCGAGGCAATCTACGACGACAGTATTTTTGACAAGGACCGCTTCGTCGCAGGCTCGGTCGAGACGCGCGTGCGCGCGATCCATGACGCGTGGGCAGATCCGTCGATCGCGGCGCTGATCGCCATGCGTGGCGGATACGGCAGCGCGCAGTTGTTGCCGTTGCTCGATCCCGATTTGCTGCGGTCGGGCCGCAAGGCGTTGATCGGCTATAGCGACATCACCGCGCTGCTGACCCTGTATCAGCGCAATGGCCTGGCTGCGATCCACGGGCCGATGATCGATCGCCGGATCTCGAAAGGTGCGTCCGCGTACGACGAGGATTCGTTTCGCAGGGTGATGATGCAGGCCGACCCGGCCGGGGAGCTGCGACCGGCGCAGCTGGAGGTGCTGCATCATGGCACCGCGACCGGGACGCTTACCGGGGGGACGTTGACCCAGTTAATGGCGTCGATGGGCACGATGTTCGCCTTCGATCCGCCAGAAGGCGCCATCCTGTTCCTCGAGGACATCGGCGAGCGGCCGTATCGTATCCACCGCCTGCTGACCCAGGCCGCGCAAGCGGGCATTTTCGCCAACGTTCGTGGCATCGTGTTCGGCGAGTTTCCCAACTGTGACGAGCCTGGCGGCGACCCCGCGATCAAGGACGTCGTGCGCGAGTTCATGAAGGATTTTCGCGGCCCGGTGCTGTTCAATTTTCCCTCGGGCCACACCACCGGCGCCACCTGGACGCTGCCATTCGGCGTGAGCGCCGAAATGGTTAGCGACCCGACGCCATCAATCCGAATCCTCGAGGCAGCGGTCGAGTAGGCCACCGATTGACACCGATAAGAATTCACCTGATTGGAGTGTGTGGCACAGCGATGGCCACCCTCGCGGCACTACTCAAGCATCGCGGTCACGACGTCAGCGGCTCGGACGAGCATGTCTATCCGCCGATGAGTGATTTCCTCGCGGCGGAAGGCATCAATGTGCTCCAAGGCTATCGCCCCGAGCACGTCGACGCGAAACCGGACCTGGTCGTGGTCGGTAATGCGATCTCGCGCGGCAACGCGGAGCTCGAGGCGGTGCTCGATCGCGGCATCCGTTATGCGTCGATGGCCGAGACGATCCGCGATCAATGGCTGTGGGATGCGCAATCGATCGTCATCGCCGGCACGCACGGCAAGACCACGACCACGGCGTTGACCGGGTGGCTGCTGACGGCCGCCGGCGCCGACCCGACGGTGCTCATCGGCGGCATCGCGCGTAACTTCGGCAACGACGGGGCGAGCTACCGGATTGGCAAGGGCCGGGCGTTTGTGATTGAAGGCGACGAATACGACAGCGCTTACTTCGACAAGACGGCGAAATTCCTGAAATACCTGCCCGACATCGCGGTGATCAACAACATCGAGTTCGATCACGCGGATATTTATGCGGACATCGATGAAGTCCGCCTGGCATTCCGCCGGCTCGTGAACCTCGTGCCACAGCAAGGCCTGACGCTGCTTGGCGTCGACAGCCCGGACGCGGCGGCGCTGGTCGCGCACGCGCGCAGCCGGGTGCAGACGTTTGGGCTGTCGATCGGCGCCGACTGGCGCGCCACCGATATCGTCGTCGAGCAGGGCACCAGGTTCCGAGTGAGGCGCGGCGGCGAGGATCTGGGCGTGTTCAGCATGCCGCTGCTCGGCGAGCACAATGTGCGCAATGCGCTCGCCGCGATCGCGATCGGCGTCGACGTGGGGCTCGACGTCGAACGTCTTCGCACCGGCCTTGCGACGTTCAAGGGCGTGAAGCGGCGGCTCGAGGTCGTCGGCGAGGCGCGCGGCATCACGATCTACGACGACTTCGCGCACCATCCCACCGCGGTTGACGAGACGCTGAAGGCGGTCAGGCGCTCGTCGCCCGGCAAGCGCATCTGGGCGATCTTCGAGCCGCGCTCCGCCTCGTCGTGCCGGCGCATCTTCCAGGATGATTTCGCCCGCGCGTTCGCCGGCGGGGATGAAGTTGTGATCGCGTCGGTGTTTCGATCCAGCCTGCCGCCGGAGGAACGCCTGTCCGAAGAGCAGCTCGTCGGCGACCTGACTTCGAAACGGGTGCACGCGCGGCACCTGCCGGACGTCGAGTCGATCGTGACTACGGTGGCCGGAGAGGCGCGCGGCGGCGATCTGATCGTCGTAATGT